>Ga0115000_10004459_pt1 | contig 11459 bp, 3 predicted proteins | sample ArcticOcean_MG_C_6_FD_89690 | JGI IMG/M metagenome (GOLD analysis project Ga0115000, IMG submission 89690) | Marine microbial communities from western Arctic Ocean - ArcticOcean_MG_CB8_128 | ecosystem: Environmental > Aquatic > Marine > Oceanic | place: Arctic Ocean: Canada Basin | collected... | reverse complement strand
TTTTGAAGAGGGTCCATCCGGCTGTGATGATACCTGTGGTTCAACCTTAGAATTAGATGATTGCGGCGTATGTGGTGGTGATGATAGTTCATGTTCTGGGTGTGTAGATTCATTGGCTTTAAATTATGATTCAAGTGCTACGTTATCTGATGGTAGTTGTGACTATCCTATTTATGGTTGCCTGGATTTAAATGCACTTAACTATAATTCTGATGCTGATTATTCTAATGGTGGTTGTGATTATCTACCAGAGCTTGGTCTTTCTTTTGGTAATATTGATACAGAAAATGGTACCCTTGAAATTTTATTAAATTCAGATAAAGATCTTAATGAACTTACTTTTTTCATATCTGGTGCAATAATTACAGGTATATCTGATGAGATTCCAGGGGGTATATCAGCATCAGTAACATCAAATAGCTTTACTGCCTTAGGTGACATTGGATCTGGTTCAGATGGAAGTATAGTACTTTCCTTTATAGATGGAACGGGAGAATTTTGTTTTACATCTGCAACTGCTTCATCTCCTGATGGATATGGTTCAGTAAACATAACACTTGGTGGTTGCGCTGTATTTGTGGGTACTGATGGTGGTATTGTAGAGAGTGATGATGCAGGAGTAGATATCCCTGCTGGAGCATTAACAGAGTCTGAGAGCATTGCTGTTGGTGATGTAACTGAAGAACTCCCTGAAGAGGTTAATAATGCTACAGGTTTTGAAGTAGAAGAAATGACTGCTTTTACTCCATTTGATATCGTATTTGAAGAACCTGTTGAAATAACGATTTCTTATGATGATGATGGTAATCGTGATGATGAATATTTATGTTATTTAGAAGATTCTAATGATACTGAATGGGCTATTGTAGATGGTGCATCATGTACAGGTGGTGAGTGTACTGCAGATGTAGATAGCTTCGGTATTTTTGCTACATGTATTCTTATTGAGGATTGTAATGGTGATTTAGGTGGATATGCATATTTAGATGATTGTGGTGATTGTGTAGGTGGTAACACTGATAATACTGCTAATTACGATATGGATGAATGTGGTCTTTGTGGAGGTCCTGGATTTATAGACTGGTATATTGATTCTGATGGAGATAATCTTGGTTATGGTGATGGTGTACCATTCTGTTCTGACAATGTACCATCGGGCTATGTGCCAAATGAGGATGATAGTGAACCTAATTGTGCTACTAATAATACAGATGAATGTGGTCTTTGTGCTGGTTCTGGATTAGAGGTTGGGTTTGACTGTGATGGTAATTGTATTGCAGAAGGTGGTTATGATTGTAATGGCGTATGTGGTGGTGAATCTGAAATAGATGATTGTAATATTTGTGACGGAGATAATTCAACATGTACAGATTGTAATAATGATGTAAATGGTGATGCATATACAGATGGTTGTGGGGATTGTGTGGGTGGTAATACTAGTAATGAAGCATGTCCTACAGATTGTAATGGTGTAGATGGTGGCAGTGCCCTTATTGATAATTGTGGCGATTGTGTAGATTCAGATGATGATTCATGTGTTCAGAGTTGTGATGGTAGTTGGGCTAATGATGATAGTGAGCTATCAGTAGATGATTGTGGTATATGTGGTGGAGATAATTCAACATGTACAGGATGTACAGATGAAAGTGCATGCAATTATGGGCCTGATGTAATTATTGGAGATAATAGTTGTACTTATCCAGAAAATGATTATGATTGCTTAGGTAATTGTGTAATTACTGTAGATTGTCTTGGTGTATGTGGTGGAGAGTCTCAACAGGATGAATGTGGTGTCTGCAATGGATCAGGTGGATCTGTGTGGTATGAAGATATTGATGGTGATGGACTTGGTGATATGAATTCAATGATTGAATCATGTAGTTCTGAATCTGGATATGTGCCAAATGATGATGATGATGAACCAAATTGTTCCACTAATGATACGGATGATTGTAGTGTTTGTGCTGGTGGAAATGCTAACCAGGATTGTAATGGAGACTGCTTTGGCGATTCATTTGTTGATGAATGCGGCGTTTGTGATGGTTCTGGAGCAGAAGTAGGATTTGATTGTAATGGTAATTGTATTGCAGAAGGTGGCTATGATTGTAATGGCATATGTGGTGGTGAATCTGAAATAGATGGTTGTGATATTTGTGGGGGAGATAATTCAACATGTACCGATTGTAATAATGATGTAAATGGTGATGCATATACAGATGATTGTGGTATTTGTGTGGGCGGTAATACAGGTCAAGAGGAATGCTCTTCGACTGAAACTGTTGAAATAAATCTTCATAATGGTGCAAATTTAATTAGTTTATATGCGTTGCCTGATAATCCTTCAGTAAGTAATATAATGTCTTCATTAGATGGGGTTGTTACTGGTGTAATTGGTGAAGGTGTGGCTGCCAGTCCAAACCCTGTTTTAGGTTGGGTGGGTAGTTTATCTGAATTTCAAGAAACATCAGGATATTGGGTGAAAGTAAATGGAGATGCAACATTAGTTGTGAATGATGGAATTCCTATTGTTTCAAGTTTAGAATATAACCTACATACGGGAGCAAACTTAATCTCATTTCCATATGAAGGTTCAGTAGGTATTGCAGAAGGCCTTCCTGATGACATTGAAGGTCTAGTTACAGGTATTATTGGTGAAGGTGTGGCTGCCAGTCCAAACCCTGTTTTAGGCTGGGTGGGTAGCTTGACTCAATTTCAAGGTAAGAAAGGATATTGGATGAAGATTAGTGAAGCAGCTTCATTTAGTTTTAATATTCCTGATGGATTGATAAGATCCTCAATTCCTGCAGAGATTCAAAAATCACCAATAGGCTTTGAATTTGATCAATCTACCAAGCAAGCATTCTATTTTGTAGAAGATATTATGATGGATGGTGAATCAATTCAAAATGGTGATTGGGTAATGGCTTATAATGGTAATGTATTAGCTGGAGCTCGTCAATGGAATGGCTCTTATACTGATATACCTGTAATGGGATATGATGGCAGTGTTGAATCGGCAGGTTATTTAGAGAATGGTGAAATACCTAGTTTTAAGGTCATTCGTGAAACTACAGGTGAAGAATTCATCATTTCAGGAAATCTTCCTGTATGGTCGAACAATGAAATTTATACTGTTGGAGTAATGGAGAATCTCATATTGCCAACAACCATTCTTTTAGAAGATGCTTACCCAAATCCATTTAATCCAAGCACAAATATTACATTTGCTTTATCAGAAAATATGGATGTTAATGTTAGGGTTTATGACATTGCAGGTCGTGAAATGGCTGTGTTGGCTGAAGGCCAATTCACTAAAGGCTTTCATAATTTGGTTTGGGATGCTACAGAGCAGCCTACTGGCATTTATTTCATGACGATTTCTACTAATTCTGAAACACAATCACAAAAGCTCATGCTAATTAAATAATATTTAGTTAGTATAGATTTAATAAAAAGCCCAGTATTTCTGGGCTTTTTTATTTCTCTAATAATTTTAAATTTCTTAATATTTCTTTATGATAATCTATATAATCTTAACAAAAAATCCGTTTAAGTATGCAACTTAATACTCAACAACTAAAAGCCAAAGAACATCCTATTGGCCCATTGTTAATTTTAGCTGGAGCTGGAACCGGAAAGACTACAACCATTGTTGAACGGATGGCTTTTTTAATATCTGAATTGAATGTGGAGCCATCTTCCATATTATCCCTTACTTTTTCAGTGAAAGCCGCGGACCACCTAAAAGATAAGTTAGTGGAAAAAATTGGTTCCGATGGTGAAAATATCCATGCATCAACTTTTCACTCATTTGCCCAATCAGTAATAGATGAATTCAAGTCTGATTTGAAATTATTGTATCGCCCAAATTTGATGAATGATTCAGAAATAAATTTTCTCATTCGTGAACATTTTAATGAATTAGAGTATATTCATAGTGCCTTATTTCGACGGAATCCTATTGATGCCATTAAGACATTAAAAACTATTTTTGATCAATTTAGAGAAGAGCTTTTTACGGACAAAAAATTAGCAACACTTTTTGAGCAATGTAAAGAAATGAAGAACAAAGAGGATGTGGATCAAAAATCCATAGAACATTATCTCCAGCTTATGGATGCCATTCAGATTTACCCAATGTATCAACAATGGAAAAAGGATGAGAATCGCATTGATTATGGTGATATGATTTCTAATCTTTGGGGGATGATTTTAAATAGCGAAAATGTGAAGACTCAGCTCCAAGAACGATACACGCATATTATTGTAGATGAATTTCAAGATAATAATCATGCCTTGAGCCAAGTAATTAATGTGATTGCACAACCACAAAATAACATTACAGTGGTGGGGGATGATGATCAGTGTATATATTCATTTCGTGGCGCAAATATTCAAAATATAAGCGGATTTAAGTCAAAATATGATGGGAACCCAGAATACGCTGAAATTCCATTAATGGAAAATTATCGTTCTACAAAATCTATTTTGAAACTAGCCAATGAGATAATCCAATATAATCCTGATCGCATTGAAAAGGGAGAACTCCATTCTCAAAAAGAGTCATCATTTATACCTAAACTTTATGAGGGTACTAAAGATCAGCAAATTGCACAATTAAAAGTAGAAATTGATTCATATATTGAATCAGGAGTTAATCTTAACCAAATAGCTATTCTTTGCCGTACTCATAAAAAATGCAAGTTAGTATCAGAATATTTATCTAAGAATCGAATAAAAAATCAATATTATGCAGAAAAATTATTTGAAAATAAATTAATAAAGGATGTGATTTGTAGTTTCCAGATTTTAGGAAAAACTACTTATTGGGCACAATCTATTTACCGACTAGTTAAGAATAAATTTGGATCTGAATTAGCTTTTGAATTAGCAGAAAAATTAAAGTATAATAAATCTAGAAGTCTATCTGAATTGGTGAAAAATCATAATTTCATAAATGAAGATTTTAAATCGTGGTTCAATGAAATCATTGCAATTTCTGAGACTATTCCTAATAATGATATTTTAAAAATTACTGAACAAGTTGTTAAATGGAGTAGGATATATAGAGACAATATTCATGTTGAAGATTATCAATCAGAAATTAACATTCAAATATTAAATCAACTATTAACTCATATAATAAATTATGAGCAGTCATACCCTAACTCTGATTTCAATCAATTTGTTCGCTACATTAATATCTCTTGGGAAGTAAATGATATTTCGGTGGTTCCTACATGGGCAAGTGATATCCTAAATGGGGTCCAGATTATGACAGTTCATCAGTCTAAAGGAAAAGAATTTTCCCATGTTATTATCCCATTTTTAGTATCTAATGGATTTCCATTAAACTATCAAAATAAGGAATTAATTCAATTTTTACCTGCAAATTGGCGCAATTGGGAAGTAGGTGGTCGTAGTATGAAGGACCTTCATATTGAAGAAGAAAGACGTATGCTTTATGTGGCAATTACCCGTGCAGAGAATTCCTTAATTCTTATGACCACTGAGAAACGCCAATCTATATTTATAAAAGAAATTTCATCTGAATTTTTAGAGCGAGAGAGAATTATGATAGATGCCCAAGAAGTTGAAAAAATCGATATACTCATTTCGATATTTGAGAATAAACTTTTAGAAACAATTACCTTTGAAAAATGGAGCGATGCTCATCATTTAGTAAACTCTATTAAATGTATAAAGGATATAAAAAATGGACTAAATCCACAATGGGAACAAAATCCTTATAAAGTCGAAATTGAAGAATATTTTTTTTCTGATGAACTTATAGTTACTATTCCTACAGAATTACAATTATCAGCTACTAAAATTTCAACCTATGATAAATGCCCCTTACAATATAGATTTAAGGAAATTGACAAAATACCTCTATTGGTAAAAAAACCATATTTTCAATTAGGTTCAGTGATTCATAAAGTATTGGAGATATTTCATGAAAAGAAGATGTCAACTCAAAATGAGTTATTATTATTATTAAATCAACACTGGACAACAGAAGGGTTTGAATATAAGCAAGAGGAACAACAGTACAAAAAAGATGCTGTAAAGATGATTGAGAACTATTTTATATATTTTGAGGGAAACCCAGTTCACCCTCAATTTGTAGAAAAGGAATTTAGTTTTAAATTAAAGAATTGTACCATAAAGGGAAAATGTGACCGAATTGATGTAACGGATGATGGTCAGGTTGAAATTTATGATTACAAAACATCAAAAAAACAGCTTTCATCAAAAGAATTAAAGAAGGATATTCAGCTTACGGTTTATGCCTTATTTTTACTTCATGATGGCATTCAAATCGCGGGTGCAGCGAAGCAAAAAATGATTGCTCAAAAATTAGCACTTCTATCTTTAAGGCATGAGGAAATTGAAACATCAGTTAGATTTGAATTAGATGAACTGATTGAGAAAAAAGATGAGATTGAGAAAATTGCAGATAAAATTAGGGCAAAAGAATTCAATCCTAAAGTAGGACATCATTGTGAATATTGTGAATTTAAAGACTTAGTCTGTCCCGAGTTTAATTAGACTATTATGTATAGTATTTAGTCACAACCTGATACAAAAAAATGGCTAATACAAGCATAATAGATCTTTATATTTGTATGGGTAATTATTTTATTTTTTGGAGAAATTTATGCTAAATCACTTCTTATTATTAGTAACCATTATTTCAGGACTATTTTCAGCACCAATTAATCAGTCAAATGCTGAGAGGGTTGCACGAAATTTATTTATTGAACGTAGCTCTAATACACAATTAAGTATTAGAAATGCAGAAACTATAAGTGATGATGATTTAGAATTATATCATATATTTAATCTAGTCCCATCTGGTTTTATCATTGTTTCAGCTGATGATAGGGCTGTTCCAATTTTAGGTTATAGCTTTGAAAATGATTATCGTACTGAAGGTCAGCCAGTTAGTGTTATTTATTTTATGGATAAGTTTAAAGCTGATATAAAGAGCGCCATAGTAAATAATTCTTTTCAAATTGAATCAGTAAGAAACAAATGGTTTAAATATCAATCTTCAAATATTGAAAGAAGTAGAGATCGCTCAGTTTCCCCATTATTAACAGCAAGATTTGATCAAGGTTCTACATGGAATACTATGTGCCCACTAGATGGAGCTGGTCCAGATGGTCATGCGTTAGTTGGTTGTGTTGCTGTTTCAATGGTTCAAGTTATGCATTATTGGAAGTATCCTGAATTCGGTTCTGGATCAAATAGCTATTATCATTCTGATTATGGTAACCTCTCTGCCAATTTTAATACATTATATGATTATGAAAATATGGAAAATAGCGTTGGGAATACCGCATCACAAAAATTACTCTATCATGCGGGTGTAGCCGTTGAAATGGGGTATGGTGCTGATGGTTCTGGTGCATGGGTAATGGGTGGTAATCCATCTGCATATCATGCTATGAAAAATCATTTTCTATATCAAAATGATATGGATGATATCGATCCTTCAGATTATACTACTGTCCAATATAGAGAACTATTAAAAGAAGAATTAGATAGTAACCGACCAATAATTTATAGAGGTTGTAGTAATGATGGTTGCCATGCATGGAATATCGACGGCTATCAAGATGATGAATTTCATAATAACTGGGGTTGGGGTGGATATAATAATGGTTATTTCCCACTTAGTACATTAGGCGGATTTGGTTATGATCAAGGTGCACTTATAAATATTCAGCCACAAAGTTTAAATTCGCCAAATGTAGTCTTGAATAGTTTTTCAACCATAGAGACAGTTGGTGATGCTGATGGTGTGATAAATCCAGGTGAAAGGGTTGATTTAATAGTTGAAATTGAAAATATGATACCATGGTTAGATGCCGATGGGATTGATTTAGTTTTAGAATCAGAATCAGAAGATTTATCTGTTCTTAATCAGTTTGTACATGTTGATTTTTTAGAAGCAGGGAATTCTCAACTAATAAATACTAATCCATTTATTATTGAAATAAGTGATGATGCAACATTAGGTACACATACGCTTGTATTATCTATAATCGCTGAAAGTAATGGAAATGATACTTTTGCAGAATCTTATACTGTTGATGTGAATGTTAGTATAAATCAAACAGGGTTTCCATTTGTAAATACTCAAACAATTGAATCATCTCCATTAGCTATAGATATTGATGGTGATGGAGAGAAAGAATTATTTTTTGGTGATTACGGTGGTTTTGTTCATGGGCTAGATGCATATGGCAATAACCTTCTAGGTTTCCCTGTTGAATTAGAGGGTGAAAGTAGTAAGCAGATTTGGGGTTCTATTGCAGCTGATGATATTGATGGTGATGGTGAGATTGAATTAATAGTGAGCTGTAAAAACAAACATCTTTATGCCATTAGTATCTATGGAGATATTGAAATGGATTTTGATGCTGGCCAATACTTGATGGGTACCCCTGCACTGGCTGATGTAGATGGTGATGGATTAAATGAAATTATTGTAGCTGGATATTCTTCATCTGGAGATGTATTTGCAGTAAATCATGACGGTAGTTTAGTCAATGGTTTCCCTGTTCAAATCAATGAAAAAGTCTTGCGTGGAGCAGCAACAGCTGATTTAAACAATAATGGTAAGGATGATATTGTTGTTGTTACGGAATCAGATGATTTGATTATAGCTATTTTTGATGATGGATCATTTAATATTTTATTTGATGGAGATGATAAGTTTAAATCTTCTCCAACAATTGCCATGGTGAATGGTGAACTACTTATTTTTGCTGGAGATGATAATGGTCATTTTTATGCACTTAATAGTAATGGTGATATGACTTTTGACTTTCAAACTGATGACAAAATCAGAACGGCCTCAGCATTTGCATCTACTGCTAGTGGATTAGCCATTTTTACCGCATCCTATGACGGTAAATTGTATGGGCTAAATTCAAATGGTAGCCTACGTGATGGCTGGCCAGTTGATAGTGGGATTAGTATTATTATTGATCCTATTGTTACAGATATTGATGGCGATAATCAACCCGAGGTTATTACAGGAAATGCAAATGGTTTATTGTTGGCCTACCATATGGATGGCACGGTTGTGGATGGGTTCCCTCTGCAGTCTGGATTTGGTTTTTCAGGCTCTATCCTCAGTTCTGATATTGATAATGATGGAGATATTGAACTTTCAATGGGTACAAATACGGCATTAAGTACTTTTGATATTAAAATTGCTTCACAATCTATTGCTGGTTGGAATATCCATAGAGGTAGTCCATTAAGAAATGGATATTTTTCTCCACAATCATCATCTGCTGGTGACATGAATCAAGATGAAAGTGTGAATATTTTGGATATTGTATTACTTGTCAATGTCATATTGAGTAACGAGCCTAGTGATACACAATTGGTATCTGGTGATATTAATAATGATGGGGTATTAAATATTCTTGATATTGTGCAATTAGTTAATATTATTTTAGCATAGAGAGAAATAAATGAAACCTGCACAGCGCTGGTTAGATGAGTACGGTGAAAGCCATCAACATCCATTAAATCAAAAAATACATTGGATATGTGTGCCTCTTATTATGCTCAGTTTAGTTGCATTATTATCATTACTCCCACTTAAATTAGCGATGTTAAATCAATACCCTATTTTAAACCATTCAGGTTTTTTACTAATAGTTATTGCATCGTTATACTATTTTTTTCTATCTATACCATTATTTGCAGGAATGATTCCTGTGAGTGCATTAATCCTTTTTGCTGTTGATTTTTTGGCATTAGTACCCCTTCCCCTCTGGCAAACGGCAACAGCAATTTTTGTACTTGCATGGATTGGTCAATTCTATGGCCATAAAGTTGAAGGCAAAAAGCCATCATTTTTAAAAGATGTACAATTTCTACTCATTGGTCCACTTTGGCTATTGAGTAAACTCTATCGTCGTTACGGGATTACGTACTAAATCTCCATATGAAATTAATTAAGATTTATTCACTTGCAGTTATTCTATTTATTGCTGGTTGCTCACATCTTCCTGTTCCTGAATTAGACCACCATCCTGAAAAATATAATGTAACTATTTATAGAGATACATGGGGAGTCCCTCATATTTTTGGCGAAACTGATGTTGATGCAGCATATGGACTTGCCTATGCTCATGCTGAAGATGATTTGGCTAATATTCAAGGTGCCTTATTAGCGGCACGGGGGAAGTTAGCATCTGTGTATGGTAAAAGTCAGGCGCCGAATGATTACATGGTCCAATTATTAGAAATTTGGTACAAAGTAGATAAATATTATGAAAGTCAAATTTCTTCTGAAACAAAGGCTATCTGTAGAGGATATGCTGATGGAATAAATGAATATATGAAGAATCATATTAAGGAAGTCTTGCCTGGATTATACCCTGTGAATGAGAAAGATATTATTGCAGGGTTTATACATAAAACTCCCTTGTTCTTTGGTGTACATAATGTTCTTGAAAATATGATGGAGCGTCCTCCTCATGATTTTAATGTTAAACATAATTTACGGGATATTGCCCAAACAGTAAAAGAATCAGAATACACCAAAGGTTCAAATGTATTTGCGGTAGCAAAACATCGATCTGATGATGATAAGGTCCGCTTAGCTATCAATTCACATCAACCGTGGGATGGTCAATTTGCCTGGTATGAGGCACATGTACACAGCGAAGAAGGCTGGGATATGGTTGGGGGCCTTTTCCCTGGTTCACCAGTGGTTTTGGTTGGACATAATGACCATTTAGGTTGGGGGCACACGGTTAATGCACCTGATTTGATTGATGTATATGAATTAGAATTACACCCTAAAGATCCATACTTATATAAATTTGATGATGAATGGAAACGCTTTAAGGTGAAAAATATACCTATTGAAATAAGACTTTTTGGTTTATTTAACTGGACATTTTATAAAGAAGCATTATGGTCAGTTCAGGGACCTGTTATGAAAGGAAAACATGCAACATATGCAGTGAGAATTGCTAACTATGATAATATTCAAATGGTAGATCAGTGGTATAAAATGAATAAGGCAGCAAACTTTAATGAATGGAAAGCTGCCATGCAAATGATTGCTGTACCTATGTTCAATTCTGGATATGCTGATGAAGAGGGGAACATTTTCTTTGTGTATTCGGCCAAACTCCCAAAACGAGCTGAAGGTTATGATTGGTCGGGAGTACTCCCGGGTAATATATCTGAAACCCTATGGAGTGAATATCTTACTTTTGAAGAACTTCCTCAAGTGATGAATCCAAACTCAGGATTTATTCAAAATTGTAATAATACACCATTCATAACCACTAGCGGTGATGGAAATCCAGATACATCTCTTTTTTCTGAAACATTAGGTATTGAAACTAGAATGTCAAATCGAGCATTACGCGCTATGGAGCTCTTTGGTACGGATGAGCAAATTTCTCGACAAG
>Ga0115000_10004458_pt1 | contig 11462 bp, 10 predicted proteins | sample ArcticOcean_MG_C_6_FD_89690 | JGI IMG/M metagenome (GOLD analysis project Ga0115000, IMG submission 89690) | Marine microbial communities from western Arctic Ocean - ArcticOcean_MG_CB8_128 | ecosystem: Environmental > Aquatic > Marine > Oceanic | place: Arctic Ocean: Canada Basin | collected... | reverse complement strand
GAGGATACGTTTGTTGGTGATTATTTTGAAGTTTAGGATTAATAATTAACATAAGGGATTATTGGATAAATATTATGGATTATACTGAAAAAAATACTATTAACATTTCTGAAACATTAATTGGAAAAGATTATCCTTGTTATATTATTGGAGAAATTGGAATAAACCATAACGGTGATCTTGATATTGCTAAAAAATTAATTGATGTCGCCGTAACTGCTGGAGCCAATGCAGTAAAATTTCAAAAAAGAAATTTAGATTCTCTTTACAGATTAGAGGTTTTAGAAAATCCAAATATCGAAAGCCAGGGGTTAGAAATACTTCTAGATGTTTTAAAGAAAGTTGAACTTAGTGATTCTGATTATCATGAAATTATAAAATATTGTAATGAAAAAAATATCACTTTTTTATGTACTGCTTGGGATACAAAAAGCGTAGATTTTTTAGAATCTATTGATATATCTGCATACAAAATTGCTTCAGCTGATTTAACTAATTTTCCATTAATAGAATATATTTCAAGAACCAAAAAACCTATTTTAATTTCTACTGGAATGTCAACTATGGAAGAAATTGAAAAAACAGTAAACTTTCTTAAAGAAAGAGATACTAATTTTTTATTATTACATTCTAACAGTACTTACCCTGCACCTGTTGATACCCTTAATCTATCTCTTATTCCTCATCTTAAATCAAAATTTCAGTTACCTATTGGGTATAGTGGACATGAACAAGGAATTATTCCGTCTGTCACTGCTGTAATTTTAGGTGCTGTTCTTATCGAACGTCATATAACTTTAGATAAAACAATGGATGGAATTGATCAATCTTCTTCTTTAGAATTTTTAGAATTTTCTCAATTAATAAAATTTATTCGAGAATCTGAAAATTCTATAGGTAAACCCATAAAAAAAATGACTAGAGGAGAAATTTTACAAAAAGAAGTTCTTGGTAAAAGTTTGGTTAGCCGATGTGATATTGAGATGGGAGAAATTTTTAGTGAAAATAATCTTGAAGTTAGAGGACCTGCTAAAGGCTTGTCCCCTCAATTTTTTTATGAAATTCAAGGTAAAAAATCAAATCGAAGCATAAAAAAGAGCTCATATCTTCAAAGTGATGATTTATGATATTGGGAATGAAAGTCAGAAAACATGATTTAGATGATTTATTAAAATTTAATCCAAAAATTTTAGAATTTCATTTTTCAGATAGTGATTTAGCATTACAATTAGAATCTAATTTTGATATGAAATTAATGGTACATTGCTATGAATATTATGATAAAAAACTTTTAGATATTGCAAGTTTTGGTGAAACAAATCAAATTCATTCACAAGAAACAACTATTGAATTAATTCAAAAAGCTATTGATAAAACAATTTTATTAAATGAACAATTTATTGGCACTCCTTCATTAATTGTACATCCTGGAGGATATTCATTAAATGAATTAAATTCTGAAGATATTGAAATAATGAAAGGAAAAATGTTAGACGGTGTAAAAAAATTAGATACCAAAAATATTAATTTTTTGATGGAAAATATGCCTCCTTATGCCTGGTTTTTTGGAGGTAGATGGAATTCTAATGTTTTTCTTAATACAAATGATATGATAAATTACTGTAATGAAACTGGATTTAAGGTCTGCTACGATTTATGTCATTCCCAACTTTATTGTAATAAAATGAATATTGATTTAGTTGATGAACTAACTAATATTGAAAAATATGTGGATCATTTTCATTTATCTGATGCCGAAGGAGTTGATGGTGAAGGATTACAATTTGGTGAAGGGACTATGAATTATGATAAAATAATCCCAATATTAAATAATTTTACTGAAAAAAGTTTTGCTATTGAAGTTTGGAGGGGACATGAACAAGGTGGAAAAGGATTCGAAAAATTTTTAGATGCGATAAAGCAACAGGGATTGATAGTAAATTGACTAAAGCATTGATACTGGGAGTTACAGGACAAGATGGTACTTATCTTTCAGAATTTCTTCTAAAAAAAAATTATGATGTTTTTGGTACTTTTAGGCGTACAAGTCATAAATGCTTTGAACGATTAGAAGAAATCAACATTTTTGATCAGGTTCATACAATAAAAGCAGATTTAGCGGATCAGGGTTCAATTCAAAATGCTATCAAACAAACTAATCCTGATGAAATATACAATTTAGCTGCACAATCTTTTGTTGGTACTTCTTTTGAACAACCTGTTTTAACATCTGATATTACTGGTTTAGGAACTCTTAGAGTACTTGAAGCAATAAAACAAATCAAACCTGATGTAAAATTTTATCAGGCATCATCTAGTGAAATGTTCGGTAATTATTCTGAAATTAAAAATGAAAATTCCCCATTTCTCCCAAGGAGTCCTTATGGTGTTGCTAAAGTTTTTGCTCACAACATGACAAATCATTATAGAGAAGCATATGGTTTGTTTGCTAGCTGTGGAATATTATTTAATCATGAATCACCTTTACGTGGATTGGAATTTGTTACTAGAAGAATAAGTTATGAACTTGCTCAAATAAAATACAAGAAGAAAAATAAACTATTTTTAGGAAATTTAAAGGCTAAACGAGATTGGGGATACGCTGGAGATTATGTGGAAGCAATGTGGTTAATGATGCAACAAAATCATCCTGATGATTATGTGATAGCAACTGGAGAATCTCATTCTGTCGAAGAATTCCTTTCTTTAGCTACAGAAATTGCTGGTTTAGGTGATTGGCATGACTTTGTTGAAATTGACAAGGCATTTCTTAGACCCACAGATATTGAGGATTTAGTAGGTGATCCATCAAAAGCACAAAAAGAATTGGGATGGAAACCTAAAATTAATTTTAAAGATTTAGTAAAAATGATGGTAGAACATGATCTTGATTATTTTAGACATTCAGTATAACTTTATTTAAAATAATCCGTAAAATTTAATTTTTAAATATTCTGTAGTTTTGATTTAATGAAATCAATTGATTTTACTGGTGATGGATCTGTATTATCTAATATGGCTTTGTAAATTGTTGCATAATCTAAAAGATAAATTAAATTTATTAATTTTGATAAAATATTACCTTCAATTGTAACTATTTCTATGTATTCAATTTTGTTTTCATCAAAATATTCTTTTAAAATTTCCCATCTTTCTTTTGTTTTAATGTTGTCCTCTATTCCTCTGATTAAAATAGGTAAAACATTAGATTTTTTTTCCCAAGAAATAATGCCATTATGACATGCTTCAATTACATCCTCTGCTATTGCATGCATTTTACTATTTTCTTGAAGTGAATTTTTAAATCTAATTGCAGCAGATTGTAATCCAAACGGATAATAAATTATGGGAATAGATGTAATCCATTTTGCTAGATCTAATGAAGTATTACCATTAGTTAAATTTGAACTGTTAATTTTTTTATTAATATTTTCTAATTGATTTATAGATTCCAGAATATTTTCTTTTTTAATATTCAATGTTTGATGTAAGACTTTAAGAATTGAGTACAAGTAGGAAGGAAATGTTGCTCTTGGTGAATGATTCATAGAAATTACCCTATGATTTAGATTGTACTTACTACAATATTCTTGTATTAATCCTCCAGAAGAGAATGCAATAATTTTACTCCCTAAATTTTTTGCAGATTTTAAAATGGATAATGTTTCTATGGTGTTGCCTGAAACACTTACAATTACTACTAGTGTATTGGAATCAACGGTATTTGGTAATACGTATCCTTTAACTACATTAACATGAATTTTTGTTTTTGAAAGTATTGATGCAAACATATCTCCAATAGCGCCAGATCCTCCCATCCCTGCAAATACAATATGATCTATATTGTCAAAATTGATTGGTTTTTGATTAGATTCAAATGATTCACGCGCAATATGTGGCCAATCATCATAAATTTTGTACATTTTTTGTAAATCATATTTTTCAATAGTTGTAATATTCAATATGTATAATTTAACATCCACAATAAAATATATACCTACACCATAGTTTACCCATTGGTTTTTAAAAACCTAAATTTTTTATTATCATATGCAAAATGTTACTGGATTACTAACTGTAGAGTGGAAAAATAATAAAGTGATAATGATTGAACAAACAAAGCTTCCTAATGAATTAATTTTTGTAGAATATGATGATTTTAATCAAGTTGCTCATGCTATCAAAACTTTGATAGTTAGAGGTGCTCCTGCAATTGGAGTGTCTGGGGCATTTGGATTAGCATTAGCTGTATTACAAAGTAAAGCAACAACAAAAGAAGAATTAATGTTATATTTAGAAAATGCACGAAAAGTTCTCTTTGCAACTAGGCCTACTGCAGTAAACTTGGGTTGGGGGTTAGAAAAAATTATGAATGTTGCAAAATCTGGTGATACAGTTGAACAAATTAGGGAATTAGTAATTTCTAAAGCTAAACAAATGGCTGATGAAGATATTAAAATTAATAAAACAATGGGAAAAAATGGTGCACCTCTTTTTGATAATAATGATACAATCATGACTCATTGTAATGCAGGTGCTTTAGCTACTGTTGCATATGGGACTGCATTAGGTGTTATTCGTGCAACTAGAGAAAGTGGAAAGAACGTTAAAGTAATTGCTACTGAAACAAGACCAATTCAACAAGGATCACGATTAACTGCATTTGAATTAAAGCATGATGGATTTGATGTTAGTTTAATTCCTGACACTGCTGTAGGATATTCTATGGCAAATGGATTGGTGAATAAAGTTGTAGTTGGTGCTGATAGAATTGTAAAAACTGGCCATGTCTTTAATAAAATTGGAACATACCAAGTAGCAACAATGGCTAAACAACATGGAATTCCATTTTATGTTGCAGCACCATTGTCTACAATTGATATGGAAACAAATGCTGAGGATGTTATAATTGAAATGAGAAACGGGGATGAAGTTACAGGTATTGGTAATAAAAAAACTGCCCCTGATAATATCACTGTCATAAATCCTGCATTTGACATGACTCCTCCAGAATTGATTACAGGAATTATTACTGAAAAAGGTATTGCAAAGTACCCTTTCCTTGAATCAATAAAAAAACTTTTTGATTAAATTTTATAGTTTTTGTTAATTTATTATAGAATAATCTAGTATGGTGGTATTAGACCAATTTATTATTTTTTGGTAAAACCATGACTAAAAATTATATTAATAATTATTAAAATTTATGAAAAAACAAAACATTCAAAAACAAAATTACCAAATTTAAGTAATTGGAAAAAAGTGTATTAGTTACCGGCTCTCAAGGATTCATAGGTTCGTATGTTTGTGGAGAATTATTAGATAAAGGTTATGATGTAATAGGAATTGATAATTTTTCAAAATATGGATTTGTTGAAAGGGCTCATGATAAACATAATAATTTTAATTTAATTGAAACTGATTGTTCAGAAAAATCTTTTTTACAAAAAGTTGAATCATTTAAGTTTGATTACATAATTGCAGGTGCTGCTATGATTGGTGGTATATCCTATTTTCATAAATATGCCTATGATTTATTGGCTACAAATGAACGTATAATTGCAAATACTTTTGATCTTGCTATTGATAGATTCAAAAAAGGTGAATTAGAAAAAATTTTAGTATTTAGTTCTAGTATGGTTTATGAAAATACTTTACAATGGCCTACCTCTGAATTAGATCTTGTTGAATGCACTCCGCCATCTTCAACTTATGGATTTCAAAAATTATCATGTGAATATTTTGCTAAAGGAGCATGGGAACAATATAACTTACCTTACAACATTTTACGACCTTTCAATTGTATCGGTGTTGGTGAAGAAGAGGCTATAGGGGAACACGAAATAAAATCTGGAAATATTAAATTAACTTTATCACATGTTGTTCCTGATCTTATCAATAAATGTTTGAGAGGGCAAGATCCATTACATATTTTGGGATCAGGTGATCAAATAAGACATTATACAAATGGAAAAGATATTGCAAGAGGAGTTAGAATGTGTCTTGAAAATAAAGACGTTCTAAATGATGATTTTAATATATCATCATCAGTCAGCACAACCGTTTTAGAATTAGCAAAAATGATCTGGGAAAAAATTAATCCAGATAAAGAGTTTAGGTTTGTATCTGATCCTCCATATGAATATGATGTAGAAAAAAGAATCCCATCTGTAAATAAGGCTAAAGATATTCTTGGATTTGAAGCAAAAATTTTACTTGATGACAGTTTAGATGAAGTTATTTCTTGGATGAAGAAAAATATTCAAAATTAATTATTACATATACTGATGACTCTTCCATGTTCAATAATAATTCCAGTATATCGGGAACCAAATATTAAAAATACCATTTTAGAATTAATTGATACACTTCATAAAGAAAATTTTGAATTTGAAATAATACTAATTGTAGATTGTATTAAAAATGACAATATGGATAAAATTGTAAAAACATTAACATTAGAATATAATGAAATTAAATCTATTATTAGAGAAGGAAAACATGGAGTAGCTGATGCTATAAAAACTGGTATAAAAAATACAACAAAAGAAACTACATTGATAGTGATGGGAGATGGATCGGAAAGACCAGCTAATTTAATTGATTTAATTTCAAAAATGTCAAAAGATTATGATATGGTATTTGCAAATAGATTTGCTAATCACAGTAAAATAAAATCATATCCAATAAAAAAATTAATTGCTAATAGATTTTGTAATTTTATAATTAGATTATTTTTCAATTTTAAATCTCAAGATATAACAAATGCAGTAAAAATATACAATACAAAAATATTAAAAGATCTAGTTTTAGATTCTCAAGGTTTTGAGATATTTGTTGAAATACCTCTTAAATTATTTGTAAACGGTTATCAAAATTTTACAGAAGTATCCATATTTCATGATGCAGGCGATAAAAATTTTTCAAAATTTAATCTTATTGCTGAAGGACCTCGATATTTTAAAACTATTTTAAAATGTTTTTTTCAAAAATAATGTGATTCTAATCAATGTAAAAAAATTACCAATATTTAATTTTTTTATAATAATTGATTTGAATAATTAGCAACTAACTTTTAATATTTCATGAAATGATGGTCACTATTGACTCTTGAAGGACTATTAGAAAATATAAAATCTAAAAATATTACCGTTTGTATAATTGGACTTGGTCGTGTAGGTTTACCGTTGAGCACTGTTTTGGCAGTTAGTGGAGTAAAAGTTTTTGGTGTTGATATTGATGAAAAAAAGTTAGAATCCATTAGAAATTCACAATGCCCTTTCTATGATCCACCTTTACAGGAATCTCTTGAAACTGCAAATAAATTGGGAAACTTCTTTGTAGTAACTAAACCCAATCAAATTCTTGAACATATCGATATTATTATTTTAACTATTGGAACTCCTATTAATGAAAATGGTGTAGATTATACTCAACTATATGCTGCTTTAGAAGAAATAGTAAAAATTGATCTAACTGACAAATTTATTATTTTAAGATCAACTTTACCCCCAAAAACTACTGATGATATTGTAATACCACTTTTGGAAGATAAAACTAAACTAAAAGCTGGTGTTGATTTTGGAATAGCTATGTGTCCAGAAAGAATTCTGGAAGGCAAGGCTATAAAAGAAATTTATGAACTTCCTGAAATAGTTGGTGGAATTAATAATATTTCAAATGAATTAGGTTCTAGCTTTTTCAAAATTATTAATCCAAATAAAGAAATATTATTTACATCTCCTTCTGGTGCAGAATTAGCAAAACTATTTACAAATATTTTTAGATATATTTCATTTGCCCTTTCTAATGAATTTGCAATATGGGCTGAGAGATATGAATTAGATGCATCTACATTAATTAAAATTGCAAATCATGGTTATTCTAGATCAAACATTCCAATTCCAGGATTTGCTGGTGGTCCTTGTTTAAGTAAGGATGGTATTTTTTTAGATAATAATACCACTTTTGCAAGTATAGTTTCAACTGCATGGAAATTAAATGAATCTATTCCAAAACATATTGTAAATAAATTAAAAGAATTAACTGGAATCGTTTATAATAAAAAAATTGCAGTTTTAGGTTCTTCTTTTAAATCTGGAAGTGATGATGTAAGACAATCCCCTGCAATGAAATTAATAGATATTTTAAAATCTCATCATGCAGATGTGCATGTACATGATCCTTATGTAAAAGGAACCCAAAGTCTTGATGATGTACTTAAAGAACCTGATATTGTAATTATTGCAACTAATCATAAAGAATTTAAAAATATAATTCCAAATTTAAATAAATGTGGATGTAAATTAATTTATGATGTATGGAGTATGTTTGATAAGACTGATTTTCCTGATACCTCTTATGTAAAATTTGGTCAAGGAACTTTAAACGACTCTGTAAAACACTAATTTTTAATGGATTTGAAAATTGAATCTAATACAAAATAGAACTATCTATGTGATATTTGCTATTATTTCTATCTATATTATATTCATACTCTATTCAGACATAAATAAAATATCTGAGCATTTTTTACAAATTAATTATTTATTTTTATTGATTGTTTTACCAATTGAAGTTTTTTCATTTTTTATTAGAAGTATTCGACAAAAAATACTTCTAGATGAAATTGGTATAAAAATTTCATTAATTACAAATTTTAAAATTTATGTTGCAGGATTATCCATGACTGTAACCCCTGGCGGTTTTGGAAGTATCATTAAATCTCATTTTTTAAAAAAATCTTTTAATTATTCAAATTCAAAAACATTTCCCTTAGTATTTGTTGAGAGATTTCATGATTTTTTAGCTGTAACAACAATTATTATTATAAGTTTATTTTTTTCTTATCTTTGGCAATCATTTGTTTTGGCAATGATGTCATCTATTTTGTTAATATCTGTTTATTTATTGGCAAGAAAAAATTTCTTATTAATAAAATTTCTTTCTAAAACTAAAAAAATTAAATTTATTTCTAAATTTGTTCCAACATTAGAATTTGTTGAATCTTTAGTTTTATTGACTAAATGGAAAACTATGTTCAAATCTTGGTTACTTAGTATTACTTCTTGGTCCATAGAAATTATTTCATTTTACTATGTTTTCAAAATATTTGAAATTGATATGAACTTTTTAGAGATTGGTCAAGTTGTATATACATCAATTTTAGTAGGTGTATTATCATTTCTTCCTGGTGGAATTGGTTTTACTGAAGGTAGTTTAATTGCTTTATTGATTGAACGAGGGCATGAATTATCTATAGTTACTTCAGCTGTTTTGATGTTAAGACTAGTAACTATTTGGTTTGCTACTCTTTTTGGTTTTACTTTAACTCATAAATTTTTAAAGAATTAATTTTAACTCCGGAAAGTTTTAATGACTATTTACTTATTTTAACTTATTAAAAAATGTCTAATCTAGTTACTTATTTAGATAAATCAAAAAATAAAATAATTTTCTTCTCCGTTTTAATTTTATCATTACAAGCATTTTATATTATTTTTACACTAGGTTTTGGTCATCCTGGACCTGATGAACTAGAAAATGTTACTTCTATCAAACTATTTTTAGAAGGAGGGCCTTGGTGGGAGGATAAATGGTTTTTACAACATTTTGAACATCGTCATATAGTTCCAAATCTTATATTTTTTATTAGTGCCTTTCTAGATCAAGGAAATTCAATACATCTTATGTATTTGGGATGGATTTTTACTGCTATTACAATAATTCCATTATATGCATTATTAAAAAAAATTAATGAAAATTTTACCTGGCTCATAATTCCTATAACTGCTTTAATGTTTAATCTGGGTCAAACTACTTGTTTTACATGGGGTCTTTGTACAATTGTTTGGCATCTAACATCTCTGTTGATTATTTTAACAATATTTTTTATTAGTAAAATTGATCAAACTAGAATTGCATTAATTTTAGCAATTGCCTGTGCTACTGCAGTTTCATTTACCATGTTTCAAGGTTTGTTAATATGGGTAGTTGGAATATTTGGTTTATTTTTTATTACTAAAATAAAAAAATTATCTTTAACTATCTGGATATTATCCTCTATTGCTATAATTTCATTGTATTTTACAAATTTTGATTTTGGTATGGCTGATGAATTACTCAGATCTGGAGAAGAAATGCCAGTAGATACTTTATTTACTTATAATGGCATATCTTACGTTTTACAATTTTTATCAAATGGGTTGATGGTTCAAATTCCTCAAGCTATTCATTTTCAACATATTATTGGACTTGGAATTATATTGACAATACTCCTTGTTCCAATTTATTTAAAATTAAAAGATATTAATATTAAACATCTAGTACCTTGGATTCAATTTGGATTATATGCTATTCTTGGAGCAATTGTACTTTCAGTGGGTAGAGCCGATGTTGTTTCTGCAAATGCATCACGTTATATTGCATGGTCTACGTTTGCACATATTGCTGCACTTGTAATTGGTGCTATTTTTTTATTATATATTTATAAAAAATTAAAAGATAAACGTAAAAAATTATTTCTTAAAATTATAATTTCTATTTTAATCCTTTTATTAATTTTAGGTATGTCTAGTTCTGCATATAGTGGTGTAAAAATTGGCAATGATTTATCTAACAAGAATTCACTTACAGTTCAGTGTTTAACTGATCCTAATTTTGATTTAAAATGTAGAACTGCATATTGGACACCTCTTCAACATAGCTCTATTCAGGAAATTCAAAATTTACATTTAGGTATTTTTGCAAATGAATTTACTATCCCATATGATCCATTACTTGAAAATTCTAATTGGAAAAATATGATTCATAATTTAAATGGATTTGGAGAAATTGAATATATTGATTCAAAATTTAATGTTGATAGACATCAAGAATTAAAACCAAAAACTTTTCTAAATCGTGATTCTTCTCCTGTCGATGTAGGTGCATGGGGAGTTTTTGGTAGCAAAAATATGGATGTTGACTCTGCATATGTTTTTGTTGACGATCAAGTACACTCAAATGCATACTATGGATATCAGACTCCTTACAATGGAGTATATGGTGAAAAAATAAAACCTTCCTATTATGCAGGTATAGGTGGAATTTTCATTCTTGAAAATTTATCTGATGGGTGTCATGATTTTTCAATAAGAATTACTCATGAAAATCAATATTATGAAATATTGTCAGATTCACAATTATGTATAAAACCTGATCAATAATATTCCAATATGCTATTTATTCCTAAAATACATTATGTAGTTCAAGCTAATTAATAGAAAGTTTTTATTGATTTTCAAAATACGGTATACTGTATGAGTACTGTTTCTGCACAGGCAATTGAAGATTCATTAAAACAATGCATGGATCCTGAAGTCCCTCTGAATATTGTAGAAATGGGATTAATCTACGGAATTGATGTTAAAGAAAATAATGATGTTGATATTAAAATGACAATGACCACACAAGGTTGTCCT
>Ga0115000_10004457_pt1 | contig 11465 bp, 12 predicted proteins | sample ArcticOcean_MG_C_6_FD_89690 | JGI IMG/M metagenome (GOLD analysis project Ga0115000, IMG submission 89690) | Marine microbial communities from western Arctic Ocean - ArcticOcean_MG_CB8_128 | ecosystem: Environmental > Aquatic > Marine > Oceanic | place: Arctic Ocean: Canada Basin | collected... | reverse complement strand
CATGTGCCCATGAGTACTAGATGGATAGATTTAGATGCATTTGGACACGTTAATAATGCTATTTTTGCTAGTTATATTGAAAATGCAAGATCAACTCTGTTTACTAAATGGAACCTACCTTATTTAGGAAAGGGAAAATCATTAATTCTTGCTTCTCTTAGCATTGATTATCTAAAACAGTTAAAGCATCCAAATGAGATTATTGTGGGTCAAAAAATTAGCCGTATTGGCAATACAAGTTTTGATATTGAGGCTTCAATTTATCTATCTTCAGATACTAATAGTCCTATTTGTAACTCAAATGTTGTGATTGTATGTTTTGATTTTAAAACTCAAAAACCAATACCCGTATTCAAGGAAGTTCTAGAGGAATTTAATTCTTAAATGATTAGTATTTTTGATATTTTTAAAATTGGTATTGGACCTTCAAGCTCTCATACTGTAGCACCTATGAAAGCAGCTAAAGAATTTAGGGACTATTTATTACTCAAAATAAAAAAGAACAAAATCATAAAAATTGATATAACGCTTTTTGGTTCATTAGCTTATACTGGAAGAGGGCATGGGACTGATGAAGGTATAATTCTTGGTCTTTTAGGTCAAAAACCTGAAGATATCGATAATAAAACTAAGAGCTTATTACTTAGAAAAGTATTGTCTACAAAAATTTTAAATATTAATAAAGAAAACCCTGTTTCTTTTAACATTGAAAAGAATTTCATATTTAATTATGAAGAGAACGTATCTAAATATAGTAATGTGATGATTTTTACTGCATACATAAGTGATAGAAAAAATCTTGAAAAGACATACTACTCTATAGGAGGAGGTTTTATCAAAGAAAAAAATAAAAAAATATTAATATCTGATAATATCTTTCCTTATAATTTTTCTAATTGCAATGAAATGCTAAGAATGTGTGAAAAAAATAATTTTAAAATCCATGAGTTGATAATGAAGAACGAACGGTCCAGCTTAACAAAGAAAGATGTTATTAAAAATATTTTTAATTTTTGGAATATTATGGAAGAATCTATTAATAATGGTATAAAAAATAAAGGTATTTTAAAAGGTAGCTTGAAGTTAAAAAGAAGGGCTCCAGATATATATAAACAATTAAAAAAAGATAAGATTAAAGATCCATTAAAAGCAATGGATTGGGCTAGCCTTTATGCAATCGCAGTAAATGAGGAAAATGCCAGTAGCGGAAGAGTAGTTACTGCTCCTACTAATGGTGCTGCAGGTATTATACCATCTGTTGTAAAGTATTACTTAGATTTTACTAAAAGAGGTAATGATAATGGTATAATTCGCTTCTTTTTAACAGCTGGAGCAATCGGTATTCTTTATAAAGAGAATGCCTCTATCTCTGGTGCTGAAGTTGGCTGCCAAGGAGAGGTCGGAGTGGCCTGTTCCATGGCTGCAGCTGGACTTGTGGCGGCGCTTAATGGAACTAATAAAGAAATTGAAAATGCTGCGGAAATTGCTATGGAACATAATTTAGGGTTAACATGCGATCCCGTAGGAGGACTAGTTCAGATACCATGTATTGAAAGAAATGCAATGGGCGCAGTAAAAGCAATAAATGCAGCCCGCTTAGCAATGATTGGCAAGGGTAAACACAAAGTAAGGCTTGATGAAGTTATAAAGACTATGTACCAAACAGGAAAAGATATGCAAACTATCTATAAAGAAACCTCAAATGGTGGGCTTGCAGTAAATGTTACGGAATGCTAAATGAATATCGACAAAAATATTGAGATAGCAGAGACTCCTCCATCTTCTTTCTATACATCAGACACAATATTAGATAAAAGTAAATCCATTTTTGAAAATTCTTATCAATTCGTTGTCCACCAATCAGAACTTAATAATTTATCAATTTTACCCTTCTATTTACTAAAAGATTGGATTGATACACCTCTTGTTATTACAAATAATAAGAAACAGCTATTCTGCCTTAGCAATGTCTGTACCCATAGAGGCAATATATTGTGTGCTGAAAAAGGAGATAAAAATAAAATAGTCTGTAATTATCATGGGAGAAATTTTAATTTAGATGGATCTATTAATCATGCTCCTGGATTTAAAAAAACTAAAAATTTTCCTTCTAAAAAAGATAATTTAGATAAAAATATTAATCTAGTTAATTGGAATGGTTTATTATTTGTAAACACAGGAGAAAATAAATCTATATTAAAAGGTCTAAGGGAAATAAATAAGCTCGTTGATTGGTATCCATTTGAAAAATTATCTTTTGATAAAGATTCTTCAGAATCTTATCAAATTAATGCTCACTGGGCACTATACTGTGAAAATTTTCTTGAAGGATTTCATATACCTTATATACATAAAGGCTTATCATCAGATATAGAAAATCAATCCTATGAAACAACACTCTTAGAACACGCAGTACTGCAAATGGCTAAGTCCAAAGATAAGAATGATTCTTTAGGTGAAAAAGGTAAAATTAATGGAGTGCCCATAAATGAGGTGTACGCTCTTTACTTCTGGCTATTTCCCAATATTATGATTAACTTTTATAAATGGGGCATTTCAGTCAATATCATTGAACCTCTAGATAAGGAGAAAACAAGAATTAGATTTATATCCCTACCTATCAATAGCAATAAGCAAAGCTCTGGAGCTAATAATAGCGTGGACCATATAGAGCTTGAAGACCAAAAAGTGGTCCTTGATGTTCAGAAAGGTATTAAATCAAAATTCTATAATAGAGGACGCTACTCAGCTGAGCATGAGAAAGGCACACACCACTTTCACCGATTAATTTCAAAATATCTATAATTAAACAATAAAAAAAGGGATGGATGATGAAGAAAATAATACTAATAATATTTTTAACTTTTATATTTTCAGAATATAACAATCCAAATGGAAAGCCTTTAACATTAAATATTGGAACAAAAGTTGAATTCTCTGATGAGGTAAGTATAAATATTTATGCCAATATGCCTATTACATCACGGCTAACAGTTAACGGAGGTTACTTCCAAGATAGATACCAACATTATTCGGCTTGAATGTATCAGTATTCGTGGCAAGATGAACCAACATTTAATCAATATAGTTGGGACACTTATTATGATGTTTTTTACATAGGTGCTGAACTACATATACCAGCATATAAATATCTAGGTTTTTAGATAAAGTAATACTTTATATAAAATATATAAATTTCATATTTATTTGAACATTCCTTTATCTCTAAGCTGTCTATGAAAGGTTATTGCAAAGCGATGAGACTCGTCTCTTATTTGTTTTAAAAGTACTAGCCCCGGTGAAGTTTTACTGATACTTTGCGCCTCTAAGTACTGCGGTTTAAATACCTCTTCCATTTTTTTTGCTAGTCCTATAATTGGTATAAATGAAAGACCTAAGCTATCAAGCGCGCTTTTAGCTGACGATAATTGCCCCTTACCCCCATCAACTAATATTAAATCAGGTAGAGGAGCTTTTTCTTTAATAACTCTCTTGTATCTCCTAGTTACAACCTCTCTCATTGAAGCAAAATCATCTACACCTTTAACATCCTTAATTTTAAACTTTCGATATTCACCCTTTCTAGGCTTACCATCAATAAAACATACCATGCTAGAAACTGGGTAAGTTCCTTGTATATTTGAATTATCAAAGCCCTCAATTCTTCTTGGAGGAACATCAAGAACTAAATCATCCTGTAATGCTGTAACCATTTTTGATACAAACTCTTTCCTTCTTGTTTTTTTTGATAGAATACGGATTAATTGAGCTTCAGAGTTTTTAATACATATATCGAGTATTTTTTTCTTTTCTCCTCTAATAGGCACTAAAATTTTAGGCATTTTTTTATTAAGAGCTTCCATTAAGCTACTTATATCTGATTGATCAACCATATTATCTTGGACTACTATTTCTTTAGGAATATCAAATGTAGATAAATAATATTGTTTTATAAAGCCTACTACATTTTCATTAGTATTATCTGATGTATTTATTTCAAAGGTTTCCTTGCCTATCAGTTTAGAATTTCTATACTTGATCATGGTTACGACACCTATATTTCCTTCATTTGATACACCCAGAATGTCTCTATTGATTGTATTAGTTAAATGATGTGTTTCTGTTTTATAAAAATCTTTGATAAGCATTACTTGATCTCTTAAAGCAGCGGCTTTTTCATATTCCATTTTAGCACTAGAAATATTCATTTTCTCCTTTAAATACTTCACTACTTTTTCAGTATTTCCTTTTAAAAAGTAGCTTGCCTGTTTAATAATTTTAGCATATTTGACTTCTGATATTAATCCTTCACAAGGACCATCACATCTTTTTAAATGATAGTCAAGACATACCTTTATTTTTTTTTGTTCAATAAACTTTTGATCGATAAAATAATTACAGGTCCTAATAGAAAATATTTTATGTAAGACATTTAAAATATTACGAAGATCCCTTGTCCTAGTGTAAGGTCCAAAATATAGATGGTCATCTTTATTAAAATTCTTTAATCGAACTATCTCTACTTTGGGATATGGCTCTTTAGTAATTTTAATGTATGGAAAAGTTTTGTCATCTTTAAGATAGACGTTGTATCTGGGTTTATTTATTTTTATTAAATTAGATTCAGAAATAAGAGCTTCAGCCTCATCACGCACAATCAAAAAATCAATATCATATATATGGTTAACCATTACTGACGTCTTAATATCATGGTTGTTCTTACTAAAGTAACTGCTAACTCTCTTCTTAAGTGACTTGGCTTTTCCTATATATATAATCTGTTGTTTTTTATCTTTAAAAAAATACACTCCAGGACTAGCAGGGATAGAAGCAATTTTATTTTTTATATCTTTTGACAAAGCTAAACCTAAGCTTTTTGACAAAATTCTAGCAATAAACCCGGAGTTGAATGCGGGTGGATAAAAGCAATTTTCATATTGTCCGCCCCAATTTCTGGCTTTTCATTTATTAATCTAACACTTTTAGATTTCAAATATTCTAAGGCTTTGTCTAAATCATCTACCAAAATAGCTAAATGATGAGCAGACTGTCCTTTTTTAGATAAGAATTTAGTTAATACTGAGTTCTTATGGGTTGGAGATAAAAGCTCAATCTTTCCACTACCTGTATCAAAAATTTCAGTTAGAACTTTTTGGCTTTCTACAATTTCTGATTTTTTATTTAGATTTAAAATATTTTCTAAAAATAAGGATAGCTCACTATTCTCTTTATTTTGTGCTAGCCCAATATGCTCTATACCTAGTATTTTAAAGTCCACTTATAACTTCCCCCGTAAGATCGTATTCCTCAGCTTTTACTATATTAACGTCATAAAACTCCCCTACATCTAACCTTTTTTCTATTTTAACATAATTATCAATTTGGGGGGAATCTCTAAAGGTTCTACCTAATGAGAAATTATCCTTTACTACATCAATTAAAACTTTTTGATTTGTATTTAAGAGTGCTATATTTTTTTTATGATTAATCTTTTGTTGCAACGCCATTAACTGATCAAAACGTTCTTGCTTAACTTTTTTAGGCACATTATCTTCAAGTCTATCTCCAGCAAAAGTACTCTCTTCATGAGAATACTGAAAAACACCTAACCTATCAAATTTTACCTCATCAATAAATTCTAATAATTCTTTGAAGTCCCGATCCGTTTCATTTGGATGCCCAACAATAATCGATGTTCTAAGTGCTATTTTGTCATTTGCCTTTCTTAAACTATCAATTCTTTTTTTTATTCCATCAGATTTTAATCCTCTTCTCATTAATTTTAACATAGTATCAACCCCATGCTGAATCGGCATATCTAAATAAGGAATTAACCTTTCAAGATTCGAAAATTGCTCTATCATCTTTCTATGTAAATGTGATGGGTGTGCATAATGGAGCCTTATCCAATCTAACCCCTCAATCTTATCTAATTCAATTACTAATTCATGTAATGAAGTTTTAGGATTCAAATCCCATCCATAAGAAGTGGAGTCCTGAGCTATAACTAAAATTTCTTTAACACCTCTTTTAACAAGCCTTTTTGCTTCATCAACATTCCATCTTATTGGTTGGCTTTTTTGTAATCCTCTCATTATTGGAATAGAACAAAAAGAACAACCATTATCGCAACCTTCAGCAATTTTTAAATATGAGTAATGAGCTGGCGTTAATGAAGCTCTAATAATGTCTGGATCATTTAAATCAAAAGGCTTCCCAGAAATATATTTAATTACTGATTCATGATCTTCTGATCCAAAAAATTTATCAACTGATGGCAGCTCTTTTGCTAAATCATCGCCATATCTTTCAGATAAACAACCCATAACAATCACTTTTTCTACAATACCATCTTTCTTTTTTTGCTCTATTTCTAGAATTTTATTGACACTTTCTTCTCTAGCTATATCAAGAAAGCCACAAGTATTAATTATCACAGTATCTGAATAATCTATATCTTCTGAAAGAGTATAACCGACATGTTTTAAACCTGTAATTAAATATTCAGAATCAACTAAATTTTTAGCACAGCCTAATGTAATAATGGAAAAGTTTTTATCCATAATTAATTATTTTCCACTAAAGCTGTTAAATAAGCATTTAAATCAAACTCCACTAAATCATTCTCACTTTCACCAACACCAATAAAGCTTATTGGTATTTTTAATTTTTTAATTAGAGAAACAGCAATGCCACCTTTTGCTGTACCATCCATTTTTGTTAATACTAAGGAATTTATTGGTATAAATTTATTAAAGTCCATAACCTGATTAATACCGTTTTGGCCAACGTTGCTATCAACTGTTAATATTACCTCAATAGATTCGTTAAACCTACTAGCAATTCTATAGATTTTTTCTAACTCTTTCATAAGATTATCTGAATTATGTAAACGTCCAGCAGTATCTATGATGATTGAATCATAATCTTCTTTTAGACCAGCTGTTATACCGTCAAAAACAATTGAAGCTGGATCTTTAGTTGATTCGTTTGATATAAAACGAACATCAATTTTCTTTGCCCAAATTTTAAGTTGATTTATTGCTGCAGCTCTATAAGTATCAGCCCCAACTAGCATGACTTTATTACCTTTATTTTTAAGGTACTTACATAATTTAGCTGATGTTGTAGTTTTACCTGTTCCATTAACACCAATAATTAAATAAATTTTTGACATATTGTCTCTAGCTTTAAAATCAAAAGAGACAATATCCTTAAGTATATCTATAAAATGTTGTTCCCATGTTTCATTGTTTAATATTTTAGTTATCCTAAATCTATCTACCACTAGCTCAACTGTTTCAAAATCAAGATCAGATTGAAATAACGCTACCTCAAGTTCTTCAAGCTCATCTTCATTTAGATACTTCTTACCATGAAACTTAGAAAAAGTATTTACAATATTTTTTCTTGTTTTACCTAAACTTTCTACTGTTTTTTTAAAAAACTTAAACATATTACTCTCTCAGATTACCTAATATATTTTGAAAATACTGTATTGAACTTATGGTGAAAAATATTAATGAAAGAAAATAAAACAAATTTCTAAATATAATTAATAAATCGTATTTAAGTATGTTCGGTATAGTTATTATAAAAAGAATCATTGATATAGAAATAAAAAATAAAAACCATTTACCAAAATTATTTGCAGAGAAAAATTTATTGTTCTTTTTTGCAAAGTAAACAGTACTAATAGTAATAATTAAATCTCTAAAAAATAAAAGGATGAAATAAAATAAAAAATAATTTGGGAAATTTATAGTTAAATAAATAAATAAAACAAATACACAGACCTTATCAGCTATAGGGTCCAAAGTTTTTCCTAGATTTGTAACAACACTAAATGTGCGCGCTGCATACCCATCAAGCATATCTGATAAAGCAATTAAAAAACAAATTGCTAAGAAAAAATAAATATCATTAATCGAACTTTCAAAACATATTTTATCAACACTGTATGCCAAAGGTATGGCTAAGAATATTCTTATAAAGCTTAAGATGTTAGCTATATTGAATAGTGATATTTTTTTTGATAAACTCATTAGTTTTTTCTTTCTAAATTAAATTTTAATGATTTTATTAGGGCTGATTTACTATCTGACTCATCAAATACTTCCAACTCTTTTTCTGCTAATAACGATATTTCTTGTAGTTTTTTTTCAGTATAATCTATTCCACCCTCGTTAATTATTATTGACTTAATTGATTTAAAACTGTTAGTCCTTGATAAAAGTTTTATCTTTATTTTAAATATTTTTTTCTCTATACTACTTTTTTTATTAATTATGTGAATTAGCGGTAAAGTTAGCATATTTTTTTTTAAATCGTAGCCCGATGGTTTGCCTAAATCACTAATTGATCCCAATATATCAAATAAGTCATCTTTAATTTGAAAGGCTAATCCTAAATGTTCCCCAAAAGAAGATAGTGCCTTTATTTTTATTTGATCAGAAGTGCTAGTAATTGCTCCCAGCTTGCATGAAGCAGAAAATAATGACGCTGTTTTATCACTAATCATTCTAAAATATGATTCTTCATCAATAGTTTTATTTACCACCTGTTCTATTTGTAGTATTTCACCTTGACTTAATCTTGATGCTAAATCTGCTAAAATTTTAACAGCCTCAATAGAATTTGTTCTGGCCATATTCGTTAGGGCTTTAGAAAATAAATAGTCACCAATTAATATACTTAATTTATTTTTCCAAACTCTACTTACCGACGGCCAACCTCTCCTCATATCAGAATCATCTACCACATCATCATGAATAAGTGTTGCTACATGCAAAATTTCTAATAAGGATGCTGTTATATGTGTTTCCTTATTAATATCTCCACAAATTTTTGCTGAAAGTAAACATAATCTTGGCCTGAACCTTTTTCCTTTTTTCTTGACAATATATTTAACTATAGTATTTATAATATTAACATCAGAATCCAAAGAAGAGTTAAACTCATTTTGAAAGTCTTCTAAATCTGAGGCAATTGGTTTAGATATTTGTTCTAATAAACTATCCATCTTTTTTCTCTCTAAAAAAATAACTAATCAAAATACTAAGCTCATACAAAACATACAAAGGCAATGCAATTAACATTTGACTTAATGGGTCTGGAGGGCTTAGAAGTGCACCTAATATTAAAAAAATTATAATAGAATAGGAACGCATTTGTTTTAAAAATTCATAATTTATAATTCTAAGCTTAGTAAGTATTAAAGATATTATAGGGAGTTGATAGATAAAGCCACATACTAAGATTAACCAAAATGAATAAAAAATATAACTAACTCGTTCAGGTGCAAAAGTGACCTCTGTATCTATTAAACGTATAAAAAAAGATATACTAACAGGAAGCAAGTAGTAATAACCGAACAAGCAGCCAATTATGAAGAATATTACTGAAAGTAAAAAAACAAAAAAAATAAATAATTTTGATATCTTAGAGATTGCAGGATAAATAAACTTATATATTTCAAAAATTATGTAAGGAAACGATATGATAAAAGAAGAAAATAATGATATTATAACCTTTGCTGTAAAGGGACTCGTTATTTTAATATCCTGTAAATAAAAATTTGTCAAGCCTGAATCTGTTATAGGTGCTGTTAATAACGTTTGTATTTGATTTGAATAAAAAAAGGAAATAACCATTAAAAACATATTAACACATATAATTCTTAATAAGGACCATCTTAATTCTTCTAAATGACTTAAGAAATTCATGTTTTCAGCTTTAGTCATAGTTCTAAAATTTTTGCTGCCATCTTGAAAGGAGGCATTCTTTTTTTTGAATCTAACTTAAGCTCTAAATCTAAAGTGTTTTTTATATTAGTTTTAGTAGACCAAAAATCTTTATTTAATTTGTCAGTGATAAAAGATTTCACAGACTTTATATATCTATCATTATTTTTTTTTATACTAATATCTTCTCGATTTAAAAAATCTTTATGCATTAATATATTATCATGTAATTCTTTTATGCCTAAACCATTTAATGCTACAGTCTTTAAAATTTTAGGTGTCCATTCATTATCTTTATTAAATTGTAAAAATTTATTAAGTGATGCGTAAAGATTATCAGCACCATCTCTATCTGATTTGTTTATTACATATAAATCTGCGATTTCTATTAATCCACTTTTCATCATTTGTATATCGTCGCCTGACTCTGGTACTAGTGTAACAATTACTGTGTCTACAGCTTCTATTACATCAATTTCTACTTGTCCTACACCAACGGTCTCAAAAATAATAATATCAAAACCACTAGCATCAAAAATATCTGCAACATGCTTCGCTGATTTAGATAAACCTCCTTGAGCTCCTCTAGTTGACATGCTTCTAAAAAATAGGTTTGGATCTCTTAAATCATTAACAAATCTAATACGATCTCCTAAAATTGAGCCACCCGTAAAAGGGCTACTAGGATCAATAGCAATAATTGCTACTGATTTTTTTTTCTTTCTAAAAACTTCTATTAATTTGTCAGTTATAGTACTTTTTCCAGCTCCTGGAGGACCGGTTATACCAATTCTATAAGCGCTGCCTATGTGGGGATATAAATTTGAAATAACATCGTGAAAATTATTTTCTTCATTTTCTACAACAGATATCAACTTGGATATAGCTCTAGTGTTCTTATCTCTAAGTTTTTGTATTATTTCTGTAGGCACAAGAAAATAAACTAAAAGGTTTTACCAAAAATTTGTTTAAAAAAACTATAATCTGGAATGACTAAAGTATGTCCTTCTTTAGAAATCAAATCTTTATTTTCAAGGATTTTCATAACTCTGGATACAGTTTCTCGTGAAGTACCTGCCATATTAGCTATGTCTTGCTGAAATGGTAAATTCTGAATAGTAACTTTACCTTTTCTTATAACACCCATATCTTCAGCTAAATTCAATAGCGATACGCCAATTCTATGTTCAGCATCTGATAAAGACAATGCCTCGATTTGTTGATCTGATTTTCTTAGTCTCTTAGCTAATTCACACATTAAGCTATAAGAAATAGAAAAGTTATGTTTTAAAATATCTAAAAAATCTTCTTTATTTATTGCTAGTAATTTACAGTTTTCTTGAGCTAAAGCATTAGCGGAGCGAGCCTCACCATCCAGAATAGCTAACTCACCAAAAATTTCGCCAGGTCCTAGTAATGCTAAGATTACTTCTTTACCTTCATCATTAACTCTAGTAATTTTAATTGTTCCAGTCTTAATAACAAATACTAAATCACCATATTCTTCTTCAAGAATAATCATACTATTCTTTAAATAATTACGTGGTTTAAAGACTTTTTGTAAATTTTCTAATTCATTATCTGATAAATCAGAGAAAATATTAATTGAACTTAAGATATGTTCTGACATATAAAAAAACCTCTTTTTTAGTAATAAAATCTTGACTTTAATATATATAATATTATTATTATATTTTATTATTTTTAAAAGTATTATTTGTT
>Ga0115000_10004454_pt1 | contig 11466 bp, 8 predicted proteins | sample ArcticOcean_MG_C_6_FD_89690 | JGI IMG/M metagenome (GOLD analysis project Ga0115000, IMG submission 89690) | Marine microbial communities from western Arctic Ocean - ArcticOcean_MG_CB8_128 | ecosystem: Environmental > Aquatic > Marine > Oceanic | place: Arctic Ocean: Canada Basin | collected... | reverse complement strand
TGTGCGACCTAGCACTTTTTTCTCTTGCACGTAGCACTATTGTTAGATCTTCTTCACTTTTAACAACCTCTTTGATCTTAGATTCTACAAAAACTTTTTCTACCGCTTCATTGTTAATAAAGTACCTTAAGTCTTCAGTAATAGATATAGATACAGTTTGTTTTTTAATCTTTGGAGCCGCACTTGAAGGAAGTGTAATTGTTAGTGCATTAGTAGTTACTAACGTTGATGTAATCATAAAAAAAATTAACAATAAAAAAACTATATCTGTCATTGAAGACATACTAAAGTTAGGATTGATTTTATTTCGAGAGATTAAAGACATTAGTTATTTTTTTTATCATATACTATATCTAAAAAATCAATTGTTATTGATTCCATTTGATATATTGCTTTTGAAACCTTTGATACGAGATAATTATATGCTACATATGCAATAATACCAACCATAAGACCTACTACAGTAGTAGTCATTGCAGTATAAATACCTTTAGATAACATTTCTATATCAATTTGACCACCTGCGCTAGCCATTTCAAAAAATGCTAATACCATACCTATCACTGTCCCTAAAAAGCCAATCATTGGTGCTACTCCTGCAATCGTACCTATTATAGCTAGATTATTTTCTAATTTATATAATTCTAGCTTACCAGCATTATCTACAGAAGTTGAGATATCTTCCAATGATTTATCAATTCTAAGAACACCCTTTTCTAATATTCTAGAAATTGGATTATTAGTAGATCGACAAAGATCAATGGCTGATGAATATTTGCTATCATAAAGAAAGTCTTTAATTGCATTTAAAAAGTTATCATCTTGGTTTAGAGCTCTCTTAATAGACAAGTGTCTTTCAATAGACATATATACAGTGATAATAGATAAGATAAATAAAATAAAAATAATTAATTGTGCAGCAAATCCACCGGTAGATAAAAGTTCAATAATTGAAATACTCTTTTTGGAAGAAATTAAATCTTGTGACATAACTGATGTAGTATCTAATTGTAATAAAATGGAATTAAACATATTAATTTATTTTTTTAATTTATATAATTTGAAGAAGAATATAAGTAGCTGCCCCGGAAGCATAGCCTATTAAAGCTAAGAATGATATCTTCTTCAAATACCACATAAAATCTATTTTTAAAATCCCCATTACTGCTACACCAGCAGCAGAACCAATAATTAAAACGCTACCACCTGTACCTGCACAATATGCTAAAAATTGCCAAAAGAGACCATCTTGAGCAAAATCTCCACTAACGTCAATAGAATACATATTCATTGCTCCAGCAACTAAAGGCACATTATCTACAATGGCAGAAAGTAATCCAATAATTATATTTATAACGTATATATTACCATTTATTGCTTCACTATCATTCAAAAATACTGATAATGTTTTTAAAATACCACTCTCAGCTAAAGCACCTACAGCTAATAATATACCTAAAAAGAAGAATATAGTAGGCATGTCTATTTTTTGAAGTACACCAACAACAGTGAATGATGATTTTTGTTCTGAATTTTTTGTGCGATGTAAAATTTCAGAGGCAATCCATAATACACCTAAACTCAATAACATACCCATATAAGGTGGCAAGTGAGTTACAAGTTTAAATATAGGGACAAATAGCAACCCTAACACACCAGCTATAAAAATAAAATTCCTCTCAAATGATGAAGTTGGATTTAATTTATGCTCAATCTCTTTGTTTATGATTGGTTTACTGATGTCTCCTGTTAACGTAAAAGATAAATATATTAAAGGGGTCAACATACAAACGAGACTAGGAATAAAAATTGCGGGGATAATATTAAGACTTACCTGTCCGTCAATCCAGAGCATAATAGTTGTCACATCACCCATTGGAGACCATGCTCCACCAGCATTAGCGGCAATAATAAGCATTCCAGCAAAAAACCAAATATCATCTTTATCCTTTATAATTTTTGGTAATAAAGCGGCCATGATAATAGCAGTAGTTAAATTATCTAAAATTGCAGAGAAGAAAAATGTCAAAAAAGACAGTATCCATAATAATTTAATCCTGTTTGTAGTCTTAATTTTATTAGTAATGACTGAAAACCCTTCATGTGCATCTACTAATTCTACAATAGTCATAGCACCTAATAAAAAGAATAATATTTCTGCAATTTCAGGTAGAATAGTGTGTTCTAAGTTTTTAATAGCTATATGAGAATCTTCTCCACTAAACATAACGATAACCACCCAACACAAGACGCCTGTTACTAAGGCAGATCCTGCTTTATCAATTTTAATTGGATGTTCTAATACAATACATAAATAACCTAGTACGAATATGCAAATTATTATTTCTGTCATAATTTATTTAATTAATTTATTTAATGCAATTTCTAATGCAGTAGCGGCAATACCCGTTTTATGCTCATTATGATCAAAACAATTTTGTAATGCCTGTCTAATAACATTAGAACAATCTTCAAAAATACCGTGATCTGTCACTTCCCGTCTCTCGTTCATTAAGTATGCAAATACACGAGCCATCCCACAATTAGAAATAAAATCGGGAATTAAACTAAAATTATTATCTGCGTATTCTGCAATTGAACCAAAAAAGATTTCCTTATCTGCAAATGGAACATTAGCACCTGATGCAATAAGTGATATGCCATTCTCAAGCATTCTATCCAAATTGTCTTTTGTAACTAGCCGAGAAGCTGCACATGGAATGAAAACATCTGCTTTTACATCCCATATTCTTTTATTTGCTTCCTCAAATGATAATAAATGATTTGAGATAAGTTTATTATTTTTTTTATCTAAAAATAATTTTTTTACCTCGTCTTTAGAAAATCCACTTTCATGTATTAATCCTCCATCTTTATCAATAATACCAACAATTTGACAGCCTAGCATAGCAAGATAATATGCCGCTGAAGAAGCAACATTACCCCATCCTTGAACTATTATTTTTTTATTATTAATATCAATCCCCCATATATCATAATAATGTCTTATAGATTCTGCTACACCATATCCAGTAATCATGTCTGCTACTAAAATATTTTGAGAAGGATCTGGAGAATATATTGGATTCATTAACTTCTTTTTTACACCATGCCTTAGCTGTCCTATTCTATTAATTTTTTCTGCTGAAGAAGGGGAATAATGTCCAGTAAAAATACCTTCCTGTGGATGCCACACTCCGCAGTCCTCTGTAATAGGAATCACTTCATGAACCTCATCTATATTTAGGTCACCACCTGTACCATAATAATGTTTTAATAATGGTGCAACTGCATGATACCATCTTCTAAGTACTTGGTTTTTTCTAGGATCATTAGGATTAAAGTTAATACCTGACTTAGCACCACCAATATCTGGACCACATATAGTAAACTTAATTTCCATAGTTTTAGCAAGAGATAACACTTCATATTTTGTTAACCCCTCTCGCATCCTAGTGCCACCACCCGCTGCTCCTCCTCTCAAAGAATTAATTACGACCCAACCTATTGCTTCAGTTTCAGAATCACGCCACTCAAATACAATTTCTGGTGGTTTATTTTCATATTGTTCTAAGAGTAATTTCATTACTTAAATTTAAATCCTTAAAATTAACAACTAATCAAAAACAATCTTAAAAAAAGTTAGAATACTTTTCAACACTATGAATTATATAAATCTCCTGAACAATGATCATTAGAAGCTCCAGTAACAGAAGCCAAACAATTATTTTGATTTAAGAACCTTAATAAACCTAAAAAACCAAATACAATAGATTCCTTAAAATTCACAATATTGTGATTTGGTATAATAATTTTGGCACTACTATAATAGTTAATTCTAGATATTAAATATGTATTGAAAGCACCTCCCCCTGTTACTAAGCAATTGATACATTGTGCCTGATTTAAAGAGAAGGATATTTGTAAAGCAATATGCTCTACAAATGTAGATAGTAAATCATTATTAGATATATGAACACCATATAATAGTGGCATAAACATTTTATCTACATGCTCTTTACCTAGGGATTTTGGATTATTCTTTTTATAATAAGGCAACTCATTAAATTGAGTGAGTAAATTACTATTCACATTACCTACTTGCGCCATTTCACCAAAACCATCATAACTAAACCCTTTCCTATTAGATAAATGATTTAACACCATATTACAAGGACATATATCAAATGCTACTCTACAATCAGCGACATCATAAGATATATTAGCTATACCACCTAAATTTAAACATGAATCATATTGACTAAATAATAATTTATCACCAATAGGTACTAAAGGTGCTCCTTGCCCACCTAAACTAACATCTTGTTCTCTAAAATTAGATGCAACAGGAATACTTAATTTCTGAGATATTAATTTACCAATACCTACTTGCTTAGTATAGCCAATTTCAGGTTTATGGAAAATAGTATGCCCATGTGATGATATTAAATCAACCTTAATATTATTATCTTCTATAAATAGCTTAACATAAGCTATAATAATATTGGTAAAATATTGATCAAATTGTTGTATTGATATTTTATTCTCATAAACCTGTGAAAATTTTAATTTCAACTCATCATTATAATAATATGTATGACTTGTAATTAATTCAAATCTCCAAACATCATGTTCTTTATAGTACCTAGCATAGGAAATATCTAAACCATCTAATGAAGTTCCCGACATAAGTCCTAAAACTAATGATTCAGAATTAATAATATTTGTCATGTAATTAAAATAGAAAAAAAGAGTTAATTTTAACTAGAATAAACATAAAAATATGAATTTTACATTATCAAGTGAACATAAATTAATTCAAGAAACTGCTAGAGAATTTGCTAATAATGAATTACTAAACGGTGTGATTGATCGTGATGAGAATAAAGAATTCCCAACCAAACAAGTCAAAATGATGGGTGAGATGGGGTTCTTAGGAATGATGGTAGACCCTAAATATGGTGGTGGTGGGATGGATACTATATCATATGTTCTTGCTATGGAAGAGATATCCAAGATTGATGCATCTTGTTCAGTAATCATGTCTGTCAATAATTCATTGGTATGTTGGGGTATAGAAAAGTTTGGTACTGAAAAGCAAAAAGAAATGTATTTACCACAACTAGCAACTGGGAAAATAATTGGTGCTTTTTGCTTATCTGAACCAGAAGCTGGTTCAGATGCAACATCTCAAAGGACTACTGCAATTGATAAAGGAGACCATTATATCATTAATGGAACAAAAAATTGGATTACAAACGGAAGTACCGCATCTATTTATCTAGTAATAGCCCAAACTGATGTAGTAAAAGGACACAAAGGAATCAATGCATTTATCGTTGAAAAAGATAGTCAAGGAATTACAATTGGCCCTAGAGAAAATAAATTAGGAATTAGAAGTTCTGACACTACATCTGTTATGTTTAGTGATGTGAAAGTTCCAAAAGAAAATAGAATAGGAGAAGATGGTTTTGGTTTTAAATTTGCTATGAAAACATTAGAAGGTGGGAGAATTGGAATTGCATCCCAAGCACTTGGGATTGCATCTGGTGCATATGAACTAAGTCTTAAATATGCAAAAGAAAGAAAGTCATTTGGTAAGGAGATTTATAAACATCAAGCTATAGCTTTTAAACTTGCTGACATGGCAACAGAGATAGATTGTTCTAGATTGTTGTGTTTAAAAGCAGCTTGGCAAAAAGACAATAATATTAACTATGCAGAAGCCAGCTCAATGGCTAAATTATTTTGCGCAGAAAAAGCCATGAGAATTACTACAGAAGCTGTTCAAATACATGGAGGATATGGTTTCGTAAAAGAATACCATGTCGAAAGACTTATGAGAGACGCAAAAATTACACAAATATATGAGGGAACATCAGAGATACAAAAAATAATAATATCTAGATTTATTCTAAAATAGATTTTTTCTCAACTGAGCCATCATTATATATTTTAATAATAAAACCGTTACTATTAGTTTCTCTACCTAAAAAATCTATATTTTTAATAAGAGTTTTGTTTTTGACTAAGTCATCATCTATTGTAGTAACGTCATTTACTGACACCTCTACTATTTCAAAATCACTTTCACAAGTTCTATTAAAACTTACTTCCCAGTCATAATAATAATAATAATAATCTGTTGAGGACCCACTACCTTCATCACTACCATTATTATAGTAACCTTCAGTAATTTCTAATATATTATTAATAGTATAAGGGAAATTAGGAAGCCCCCCTGTTGTTCTCTTAAATAGTGGATTATTATCTCCAAAATTATCATTATTCATTTGTGTATTGGTAGTCAAGATATAATTATTACCTGAATCAATTTCCCATCCTAGTTCAACTACATATCCATTATCACTCGATTCAGGTATATTTACTAATAAATCTAAAATTACATCTCCATTATTGTTATGCAACTCTATAATCCTTTCACCAGGAGTATCTGTATATACCTTTACTGAGTTTAAAGTAAAAGATGACTGACAATTAAATAATAAACCACCATTATAAACAGAACCACTATAATCTCCATTTTGACCATTAGACTCATGATTAAGTTCTCCAGTATTTATTAATGCTTCCTCAACAACTTCTTCATTAGACACAAATAATATTGTGTTTTCATAAATTGGATCAGTTGTATATGTATCAATTCCTGTACTCAAAATATTATAATCATCATCAAAAAATGTAAGAGTTGAACCTTCACAGTTAATTAATGCTTGTTCACCATATTCTACAGTAATAGAGGAAGAATTACACAATGGTACACTAACTTGAAAATCATCACAAAAATATTCACAAGAGCCATTATCATTAGTTGCTAATGGATTATAGTTTTCAGCAGAAGAATCCATACAGCCCAAAAATAAACAAGAGCCATCATTAATAAGTGCAGAAGAGTCATAATTTGAAGCATTAATATCAGTACATCCAAAACCCTCATAATTCCCATACGGGGTATGTAAAATAAATAAACCCTCTTGTTGATCTGTAGCTAAAACTAAACCAGATGGTAAATAAGGGTAAGCACCCCAACATCCATCAAAATCACCGCCTGAAAATCCAGATGATGTATCATAATAAGCTACTTCAATTAAATTAAATGGATCACTTGCATCAATAATAGTGACACCAGATGTATAGTATGATGTAATTAAATAATCACCTAATACATGTGTGTTATGTGGAATTACATTTCCAGTTCCTGACCAGTCTTGAATTAAATCAATTTCTTCAATATCATATATATCAGAAACATCATACGCACCTACATTACAACCTGATTGTTCGTCTGTTGTAAATAAGTAATTATTATCATCAGATATCCATGCATTATGAGTAAAGTTACAAGACGTAGGATAAGAAGACATAATAGTAGGGTTAGATTTATCTGTAACATTAATCACAGAGAATACTCCTGCATAAATTGCTGAACCCCACAATGTGTCACCACGAACCATCCCATCATGTAAATAATAGTCATCAAATTCACCTGCTAAAGTTGGATTCATAGGGTCATTATTTAAATCTAATATAACAGCACCTCCATTAGAGGATTCATCATCAGCACCAAAAATATATGCATATCCATTTTCATCAATATAAATATTATGAGACTTTGTGAAAAATTCTTCTGTATATACATAAGTTTGACCAGTTTGATCACTTAAGTCTACAATCAATAAACCATCAGTAGCTTCAGTAGTGACATATGCATATTTCTGCCATGTTTTAATGTCTCTCCAAGTAGAGTTACTTCCTGGAATAAAAAAAAGCTCATTAGGTTCTGACGGATTAGTAACATCAACTACAGAGAATCCTGTTTGTGTGCCAACTAAGGCATATTCATTAGACCCATCAGAATAGCCCCAAATATCATTAGTGCCTTGGGGATAAGCTAAATTACCAACTAAATCCATATTTAAACTCCCCTGAGCAAGAGAAAATGAGGACAATACACAACATATACATATAATAATTTTTTTCATAATAGGATTTTAATTGTTATAAAGATACGAATAAGAATACACATTCTAATACCATCTTATCAACTCCTTCCATATTGGATTTTTTTATAATTTATTTTAATTTCTTTAAATCCTTCTGAATAAAGATCTACAATATCTGCCTTAATAGCATTACGTTCACAATTTAAGTCTCTGACAATTAATGCAAGTCTACCAATCTCATCCAAAGGAAGCTCGACGCCTTTTCTGATATCTGACTCAGTGTCCCATATTTTACCATTAATATTATACATTAAGGCAATATACTTGCCCAAGTTCTGATTATATTTATCTAATTCTTTTGTATAGCATATTAATTCTTCATTCACATCTTCATTTGTTCTTTCGGACTTTAACTTTGTAATAGTATATCTATCTATTATTTCTGATATAGGCATTTTCATATTTAATTTATTTTTTTTTATTTTGTGATGCATTAAAAGCATCTAAACCGCATTGTAAATAATTAATATAATTATTAGAGTCACGTGCATAGCTATATCCTATTGGATACCCTAGTAACTTCTCATCTGGATTGATAACAACATGTAATGGCTGAGAATTATTTTGAAATGTCAGACTTTGTAAAGTGCTCCATTTATCTCCTACTCTTCTAATTTTCTTTTTCTTAATTTTACCATCCTTAGTAATAATCTCTACTAACTCTTGTTGATCATTAGGTAATAATGTTTTCTCATCTACATATAAAGAAATGACTACATACTTTTCATTAAGTAATTTCTCTACTTCTTTTTCTGACCATACGTCATCTTCAATTTTACGACAATTTACACATGCCCATCCTGTAAAATCAATCATAATAGGTTTGTTATTTATTTTGGCATACTCAACTCCCTCGTTATAATTATGAAAAATATTCTTAATATTATGATCATGATTTAAATACGCATAGTACTTTGGTGGAGGAAAACCACTAAGTAACTTATGACTCCACCAATCTTGACCAAGAACACCTGGAAATAAATACAAAATAAAGCCAGCTATTACAAAACCAAAAGATATTCTACTATTAGTCAGCTTTGTATTGGGGTCATCATGAGGAAATTTAATAAATCCTAATATATACAATAACAAACCTGAAAATGTTATTATCCATAAAGCAAAGAACACTTCTCTTTTGATTACACCCCACTGCTCTACTAGATCAGCATTTGAAAGGAATTTAATAGCTAAAGCTATTTCTAAAAAACCCAATACAACCTTCACTGTATTCAACCAGCCACCTGATTTAGGTAGCGAATTCAACCACGTTGGAAATGCAGCAAATAAAGCAAACGGTAGACCTAAAGCAAGGCCAAAGCCAGCCATAGCTAATGTTAATTTTGCAGAGACAATCGCAATATCAAATCCAAATATAGTCAATGAGTCTGCTGTTGCAGAGGAGAGAGTCCCTGCTAAAAGAGACCCTAAAATTGGACCAGTACACGAAAAAGACACAATAGCTAATGTTAATGCCATAAAAAATATACCCAGTACACCACCCATATTACTACCTGTACCGGCACTAGTACTCCATCTACTAGGTAATGTTAATTCATAATACCCAAAAAATGAAAATGCAAAGACAGTAAATATTATAAAAAAAACCACATTCAATAAAGGACTTGTTGAAATTTGATTCAGCACTTCTGGATTAATATTTGGTATTAAATGAAAAGGAAGACTTAGTAATGTGTATGTAAGAAATATAAAAGCACCATATAATAATGCATTAGAAATAGCTTTAGAACGATTACTTGCTCCTTTAGTGAAAAAGCTAACTGTTAGAGGTATCATAGGGAATACACATGGTGTTAATAATGCAATAAAACCACCAATAATACCTAATAAAAAGACGCCCCATAAAGACTGTTCTGATTTCTTTTCTCCACAATCTCCTAATGGGTTATTTAAATCAATAGTTGGTATTATATATTTATCTTTATTAGCAGTCTGTAAATCCTCTGTAGGAGCTATTGTATTACCTTTTTTTTTTAATTCAAACACCATATCAATGTAATCTGGAGGCAAACACATAACTTCATTACACACCATAAATTCTAATTCGCCCTTAATAACATTAAGAGTGTCATTTAAAACCTTAATTTTTTGCTCAAAAAGTGCCTTATTCTCAAAATAAGATAACTCCATATCAAACATTGGATCAAATTTTGTTATTGCATTTGACTCTAAAACTCCACCTAATAAATTAAAAGCTATTGAATCTCCAAAAAATTGAAAAATAGTAGGTACTGGACCGTCATCATCTATGTGCTGTGAATACACATGCCAACCTTTTTCAATATCAGCTTGGATAATTAAATTTAAAGTACTATCAGATGTGTTTTCTACACTAAAAAGCCATTCTACAGGATCTTCAATTTGGGCAGATAAAGTAAAAGAAAAAAAAGAAATAAATAGAAATATAATTTTTTGCATTGATAATAATATTTTATGAGTTTACAATATATACTTTTTTAGTTTTTTCTACAAGCTTAAACCTATCATCTAATCTATGTCCAATAATACACACAATATTATTATTAGATATTAATAGTCGTGTAGTTTTTTTTTGAATTAATGAAAATTTATTATCAATGAAATAATCACTTATTTTTTTTGTCGTCTTCATGCCTAAAGGAATAAATCTGTCACCATGTTTAAATGGTCTAATAATTAATGGAAACTCTAATTTATCATAATCAATATACTGGACTTTATTATCTGACAAGATCTCAAACTCTTTTATATTATCTATGAATAGAGTGATAAATTTGATACTAAAAGGTTTTAGAACATTAACTATGTTACTGTCTATGGTGATAACATCATCTAATATATGCTTAGCAATAATTAAATATTCCCGATCCTTAATCATATAAAAATCTTCACTAAAAAACTCTTTACCAGAACCTGATTTTAATGAATTAAATACTGCATCTATATCACCAAACCCAAAGCTTGAAATTAGCTCATATAATAATTGCTTTGGATATTTTTGTCTTATTAACTTATCTATATTTATCCGATATTCCTCCTTATCCTGACTAATAAATTGAGGTTTTTTTTCTGCTAAGAGCTCTCTATATAAAGCCTCCACATTGGCTAATTTATTGATCGTAGAACCAATAGACTGAACTACACTTGGATTAATTTCCTCCATAAGTGGTATAATAGTATTACGTATATTATTTCTAACGTATTTATCATCCATATTACTGGAATCATCTCGATATATTATATTATTTTCTCTAGCAAATTCAGATATTTGATCTTTATAAAGGTCAATCATTGGCCTGATAACTAAGCCTTCCCTAGATTTAATACCGTGTAATCCTGAAATACCAGTTCCTCTTATTAAATTAATTAATGCGGTTTCTACAGAATCATTATAATGATGAGCCGTTGCAATAATACTATAGCTATTCTCTTGTCTAATTTCTTC
>Ga0115000_10004453_pt1 | contig 11469 bp, 14 predicted proteins | sample ArcticOcean_MG_C_6_FD_89690 | JGI IMG/M metagenome (GOLD analysis project Ga0115000, IMG submission 89690) | Marine microbial communities from western Arctic Ocean - ArcticOcean_MG_CB8_128 | ecosystem: Environmental > Aquatic > Marine > Oceanic | place: Arctic Ocean: Canada Basin | collected... | reverse complement strand
TTTTTTTGGAATTATATCTTTAATTTTTTCATATTGAATTTTATTTGAAACAAATATTATAGATGGTAAGCAATCGTCAATTATATACTCGTAATCTCTCTCTGCATAAGTTGTATATGCAGGGACTGTTATGCCTTTTGAAAGCATAATAGAAAGATCTGCTATCATCCATTCTGGTCTATTTTCAGAAATTAACAAACATCTATCACCTTTATTTATCAATTTTGAAATTTCTTCGGATAGTCTAATAATGTTTAAATAAGTATCCTTCCAAGAATATTTTTGTAAAGGCTCTTTTAGAAATTCTAAAAAGATTTTATCCTTATCTTGTTTTTCATATTGTTCATAAAATAATTCTAATAAATTATTTACTTCATTTATCTTCATAAATATTTGGTGGGCGAAGAGAGAATCGAACTCTCACTTTTTGCAAAACACGATTTTGAGTCGTGCGCGTCTACCAGTTCCGCCATTCGCCCTTTAATTTTCATTAATTATTAATATAAAATTAAATAGTATAAGAACTTAAATTGTATTAAAACCTAAAAATGTTTAATGAATTGTACCAAAAATCTCTGAGACTTGCTGCTCATAAAAGTTCTAAGTTGTTTTTAGCAGTTCTAGCTTTTGCTGAGAGCTCTTTTTTTCCAATACCTCCTGATATTATGATTGTGCCAATGGTAATTGCAAAAAAAGTTGATTATTTAAAAATATTTTTAATAGCTACAATTTCTTCTGCACTTGGTGGATTATTGGGATATTTTATTGGTTCAAGTTTTATAGAATTAGCAATGAATGTAGTTCAATTTTATGGGTATGAAGATAAAGTAATAAATCTAAAAAATGAGTTGAGTGGTGGTGGTGGATTTTATGTTTTCCTAGGTGCTTTATTTCTTGCTGGCTTTACACCCTTACCTTTTAAAGTTTTTACAATTACCAGCGGTATAATTGGTCTTAATGTTGTCATATTTTTTTTCATTTGTTTGGCTTCTCGTGGATTAAGATTTTTTGTTGTTTCTTACTTGTCTTATAAATTTGGAAATACCTTTAGTATTTTTATAGAAAAAAATGGAACAAAATGGTTTACTATAGTTGGTCTTATAATTGTTACTATCGGTTTAACTATATATTTTATTATTAAATAAATGTATCAAATAAGAAATAGAACTATATTTAATTTCATTCTGTTATTCAGTATTTTTGCATTGCTTATCGCATACTTTACTCAGTACGTTCTGGGACATCAGCCATGTAACTTATGTTTAATAGAGAGAATTCCTTATATTTTAACAATAATAATAGTTGCTTTAAGTTTTTTATTTAAAAAATATGAAAAAATCTATCTAACTTTGCTGAGCCTGATATTTATTTCAGCAACATTAATCTCATTTTATCACGTTGGAATTGAACAAGGTTTTATTAATGAGTCTTTAGTTTGCAACCTAGATTCGCAAACTAACAATTTAACAGCTGAAAACCTCTTAAATGAATTAAAAGAAAAAACAATAAATTGTAAGGACGTTAATTTTAAAATTATAGGACTTTCACTTGCTACAATAAATACCATTATTTCCTTAATATTAAGCATTATAATAGGAAAACTTTTTTTTGATTATGAAAAAAACAAATAAAAATAAAGTAGAAGAATTCATAAGAGTTGATCATGCTGGCGAACGTGGAGCAATTAAAATATATGAAGGTCAATTACTTGCTTTAAGTACTTTTATTAAGAATGATGAATTAAAAAAAACTATTGAAAAAATGAAGGAACATGAAAAAGAACACTGTAATTATTTTGAAAATGAAATAAAAAAAAGAAAAATAAAACCTACTAAGTTTTTACCGTTATGGGACTTGCTTGGTGTGAGTCTTGGCTTCAGTTCAACGATATTGGGTAAAAAAGCAGCCATGCTTTGTACGGCTTCTGTTGAAGAAGTTATACAAGAGCATTATGAAAATCAAATTAATCAACTAGAATCTGATGAGAAAAAATTAAAAAAGAAAATTGTAAAATTTAGAGAAGACGAATTAAATCATAAAGACATTGCTTATGATGAAGGTGCTACAAAAGAAGGCATATATTATATTATGGATAAAATTATTAAAACTGGTTCAAAGATTGCAATAAATATATCTGAAAAAATTTAATTAAGCTTCAAGCTCAACATCCCAGTATAGATAATCCATCCAACTTTTATGCAGAAAATTGGGGGGAAAGTTTTTTCCATTCTTATGTAAATCTTCAGTTGATGGTTGATATGGTGTTTGGTTTAAACTCATGCCTGAATTAATAAGTAGCCTACCTCCTTTTTGAACATTGCAACCTGAACAAGCCGTTACAACATTGTCCCAATTAGTTTTACCTCCTAATGATCTTGGCAACAAATGATCAAATGTTAGTTCATTTCTATCACCGCAATATTGGCAAGAAAACTTATCTCGCAGAAAAACATTAAATCTTGTAAAATTTGGATTTGATTGAGGTTTAATAAAGTTTTTTAAAGCAATAACACTTGGTAATTTCATGTTAAATGATGGGCTTCTTATTACGCGGTCATAATTACTTACTATTGTAACTCTATCTAAAAATACTGATTTAATAGAATCTTGCCAATTCCATAGTGATAACGGATAATAGCTTAAAGGTCTGTAATCCGCATTAAGTACTAATGCTGGACATTTTTCTAGAGATATATTTTTTTCAACAGTATTCATAATTTAAATAAAACTAACTTAATTAAATTATTTAATCAATAAAAACAAAATTACTAAATAACAAAATTATTTTTTATATATTTTAATGCTAAACTTGAAGCCTCAACTGATATATGGTGTTCACAATTTTTTATCATATTTATTTCTACCTCAACATTGTTTCTAACTAAAAAATCTTTAGCTTCTAAAAGATTGATTGGTTCTACGACTTCATCCAAGTCTCCATGCAATAATAACATTTTAGTACTTGATTTTTTTCTTTTTAAAAGATCATCTTTATCAATAATTTTTCCAGAAAAACCTACTACACAATTATAATTTTTGTTACTGGTTAAACCTAGGTTAATTGACATCATACAACCTTGGCTAAACCCCAATAAACAAATTTGAGAATTATTTAGTTTATATTTATTTTTAACTTCACTGATAAATTGATGGAGTTTTTTTTCTGCTTTAGAAGATTCTTTTAAAATATATTCTGGATCATCTTTTGTTAAATCAAACCATTGAAAACCACTTGGATTTATTGGGCATATTTCATGTCCATCTGGACATAAAAAAATTGTATTAGGTAAAAATCTTTTCCAACTAACAGTAAGCATACTTATGTTTTTTCCATCTCCTCCATAACCATGGAGCAAGATGATGGCATTATCAATTGTGCTATTTTTTTCTGGTTCTATAATTTTTGTATTTAGAGAAAATGTCATGGCTTATTTTTTATAATCAATACATTAATTAAAATTCTCTAACCAACTAATAAATTTTTCATCACTAAAATCAATAGAGCCTACAATACGAGCAAATTCCTTACCTTCTTTATTTATTAAAATTGTGGTTGGAACACCTCTCAATAAAAATTGATTAGCAAGACTAACCGTAGGGTCAAAATAAATATCTAGATTTTTAATTTTTAATTTTCTAAAAAAAATTTTTGATTTAAGCAAATCTTCTTGCCCTATATTTATCGGAAAAATCTTTAAATTATTTAGTTTTTTGTTTGATTGAAGTAAATCTAATGAGGGCATCTCTTCTACACATGGAACACACCACGTTGCCCAAAAATTTAATATTATCAGTTTATTTCTAAACCTTTCCAAATTTACACTTTTATTATTTATGTCTTTAAAGGTTATATCTTTATAACTTTTGAGATATTTGTTGATAACAATATTTTTTATATCTGGCTGCTCTATTGAATAAGATAAACTGGTTGTTATTAGATATATAAATATTATTAAAAATTTCATAGTAAATGAGTATAATTAAATATCATGACCAAAAATAAAAACAACCCAGCAATATGGGGCACAAGAATAAAAAATAGTACCTCCTCTTTATTTCAAAAAATTGGAAATTCATTAGAAATAGATAAAAAACTTTATAAAGAAGATGTTACTGTATCGATTGCTCATGTCGAAATGTTATTTAGGCAAAAAATAATATCTTTCAAGATAAAAAATAAAATTATTTATGGTTTAAATAAAATAGAAAAAGAAATTTTAAAAAAGAAATTTGATTTTAATATAAAGTATGAAGATATTCACATGAATATTGAAAAAAGATTATTTCAAATAATTGGAGAGGATGCCGGATATACTCACACAGCTAGATCAAGAAATGACCAGGTGGTAACTGATTTTAAGATTTGGATAAGATCTGAAACTAATAAAATTAATAAAAATTTAGATGGAATAATTAAAACAATATTAAATGTTTCAGAAAAAAATATTTATACAATGATGCCTGGATTTACTCATTTAAAAAATGCTCAGGCAATTTCCTTTGCACATTATTTGATGGCATATGTTGAAATGTTTAATAGAGATAAAAAAAGATTTACCAATAATCTAGAATCTTTATCTGAAAATCCTCTAGGAGTAGCTGCCCTTGCCGGTACTTCATTTAACATTGACAGAAACTTTACTACCAAAAAATTAGGATTTAAACGTCCTACAAATAATTCAATAGATACTGTAGCTGATAGAGATTTTGTTTTAGATTTTTTGTACAGTGTCTCTGTTTGCTCTATGCATATTTCAAGAATAGCTGAGGAGCTGATAATATGGAACTCTGATGGATTTAATTTAATTAACCTTTCTGACAAAATTGTTACGGGGTCATCTATAATGCCTCAAAAAAAAAATCCTGACTTACTAGAATTTTTAAGAGGTAAATCTGGAATTACTTTTGGAAATTTATTTTCAATGTTAACAATTTTAAAAGGCTTGCCTTTATCTTATTTTAAAGACCTTCAAGATGACAAAGAAATAGTTTTTAAATCAAATGAAATCTTAAATAATTGTCTAACAATACTTAATGAAGTTTTGAAAAATTTTAGTCCAAATAAAAAAAAAATGCTAGAACTTGCTAGTTCTGGATATATAACGGCTACAGACTTAGCGGACTATCTGGTTAAGAATCACAATATATCCTTTAGAAAATCATACCAAATAACAGCTTCAATAGTAAATTACGCTGAAAAAAAGAAAAAAAAATTAAGTGAATTAAGTCTTGTTGAGCTTAATAAAATTGAACCGAAACTTACAAAAGAAGTACTAAAGATTTTTGACCTAAAATACTCTATTAATTCTAAAAAATCATATGGTGGAACATCTTTTGATAATATTAAAAAGATGATAACTAAATATAAAAGGAATTAAAATGATAAAAAAAATAATATTAATATTCGCTTGTTTGACTTTTTTATTTGCTTGTGGAAAAAAAGAAGACCCAGAATATAAAGCAAAAAAAAATTATATACTTAATAATAAAGTCTAATGAAATATATTAACAAGAACTTTTTCATTGAAAAAATAAAAGCTCAAAATATAGCAAAAAAATTTGGAACACCTATTTATGCTTATTCATACAAAAGATTAAAAGATAATATAAAAAAATTTAAAAATAATTTTAAATCTTTCGAGCCAATAATATGTTTTGCTGTAAAAGCCAACTCAAATGTAGATTTGCTTAGAGAAATTAAGAAACTTGGAGTAGGTGCTGATGTTGTTTCAATTGGAGAATTAATGAAAGCATTAAAAGCTGGAATAAGTCCAAAAAAAATTGTTTTTTCTGGAGTAGGAAAAACGCCTAAAGAAATAAAATATGCAATAAATAAAAAGATTCTGTTATTAAATGCTGAATCTAAAAGTGAAATAATTGAAATTGAAAAAATAGGAAAATCTAAAAATAAAATTATAGATATAGGTATTAGATTAAATCCAAATACAGATGCTAAAACTTTAAAGCAGATTTCTACTGGAAAAAGAGAAAATAAATTTGGTGTTGATAAAAAAACTTTTTTACAATTAGTAAAATATTTTAAAAATTCTAAGAATATAAATTTAAAATGTTTAAGTGTGCATATTGGTAGCCAAATAGTAGATCATAAACCTTACGTCAAAATGCTTCGAGTAGTAGATGAAATTATCAACAAATCTAATCATGAATTTAAATACATTGATTTGGGTGGTGGTATGGGAATACCATATGATGAAAATATCAAAAAGTTAGATTATAAAAAATACAATATTGAAATTAATAAGTTTTTGAAAAAACATAAATCTAAGATTATCTTTGAACCTGGCCGCTCAATAGTAGGAGACATAGGAATACTTATTTCACAAGTAACCTATATAAAGGAAAGTGGGCCCAAAAAATTTATTATTTTGGATGCTGGTATGAATGATCTAATGCGACCTGCATTGTATGGCGCAAAACACCAAATACTTCCTGTATCAAAGATAAATAAGATATCAAAAAAAACTTACGAGTTTGTTGGTCCTATCTGTGAAAGTACTGATAAATTTTCATCTTTAAAAAATTTTCAACAATTGAAAGAAAAAGATTTAATAATAATTTGTGATGTTGGTGCTTACGGTGCTTCACTAAGCTCAAATTATAATGTTCGGGCAAAACCAACTGAAGTACTAATTAAAGGATCTAAAATTAATGTTATCAAAAAAAGACAAAAACTTTTAGATTTAATTTAGCATTTGATTCAAATGATAAGAAATTTTTTATTTTTAATTTTCTTTTTTTTCGGAATTATTTTAATTTCTATAATTTTTATACCCACGTTTTTTTTGTCTCAAAAGGTTGTTTTGTTTGGTGGAAAAATTATGGGACATTGGGCATCTATTTGCTTGCGTTTTTTTTTATCAACAACAATAATTATTAAAGGAAAAGAAAATATAATAACTAATTCTAAATTTTTTATCGCTTCATCACATCAATCAATGTTTGAAACTTTTTTTTTACAAACAATTTTTAATTCTCCTGTATTTATTTTAAAAAAAGAACTACTACAAATTCCTATTTTTGGTTGGTACTTAGTAAAAATTGGTTCTGTATCTATCAAGAGAAACAAAACAACAAAAAAAAATTTGGGATTTTTTGAACAAATATCTAGATTAATTAATAAATCAGATCGACCATTAATAATATTTCCACAAGGAACAAGATTAGCTCCAGAAGATAGGCAACCATTTAAAAAAGGAGTAAGCAGAATATATGATGAATTAAAAATAAAATGCCAACCTGTTGCAATCAACTCAGGTTATATTTGGCCAAAAAAAGGACCTTTAAATTCAAATTTAAAATTAACAATTTCAATTTTAAGACCTATTGATACCGGAATGGATAAAGAAAATTTTTTAAAAACTTTGCAGAAACAAATATATTCTGAATTAGATAGTTTAAACTAACCTTTCATGGGCATTATAACAAATATACTGTCAAAATCAGCCGGATCTTTTATTAATGCTGGCGATCCTGTGTCATTAAGAAAAATTTCTATTTTATCTCCATTAAGCTGTGAAGCAATATCAATTAGATATCTGGAATTAAAACTGATGTCTAATTCATAATTAAATTTTACATTTAAACTTTCTTTTCCATCTCCACTACTTGTATTATTTACTGAAAGATTTAACATATCCTTTGTTAGACTAAATTTAACACCATCTTTTTTGTCAAGTGAAACTGAGGCAACTCTATCAACAGAATTTAAAAAAGTTTTAAGGTCAATTTCTAATTTTTTTTCATTATTTTTTGGAATAACCTGTACATAATTTGGAAATTTACCATCGATTAATTTTGAAATCAAAACACTACTATCTAATTCAAACTTTATTTTAGACTTCCCATTAGAAATTTTTACATTTCCTTCAAAATCTTCTAATAAAGAGCACAATTGAAAAATTGTTTTTTTGGGCAGTATAATGGGTTCAAATTCAATTTTTTCATTCAATTTTACTTTGGATACAGACATTCTATGACTATCTGTTGCGGCGGCAGTTAAAAAAGTTTTGTCTTCATTTTGCGTTTGGTGAATAAAAATTCCACTTAAATAATGTCTTGTTTCATCATTAGAAACTGAAAATTTACATTTGTTTAGTAATTTTAATAAAACTTTAGATTTTATTGAAAATTGGTTTTGATTAAAGTTTTCATCCGTTATCGGAAATTCCGACGCATCTATACAATTAAGGTTAAAAACAGATTTTTCTGATTCAAGTTGTAGCTTGCTTTCTCCACGTAAAGAAAAATTTATTTTTTTTCCAGATGAAAACTTTCTTATAATGTCATACATAATTGATGACGATGTTGTGGTTTTCCCAGTCTCCACAATTTCTATATTATCTATTTCATGAATAAAAATTAGGTCGAGGTCAGTCGCCGTCATTTTTAATTTAGAATTACTGGCTTCTAAAAGTACATTGGAGAGTATTGGTAATGTGTTTCTCTTCTCTATTACGCCTTGACAATAATTAAGGGACTTTTGTAGATCCGCTTGATTTAAATTAAATTTCATTTTCTTTATTATATAAAATCTGATTTTTTAGGTTTTCTATATTACTATTTAATTCATTGTCTTTTATTCTGAGTTTTTCAATCGTCTTTACTGAATGGATTACTGTAGTGTGGTCTCTTCCTGAAAATTCTCTTCCAATCTCTGGCAAAGATTTAGATGTAAGCATTTTAGTTAAATATATAGCTGTTTGCCTGGGCCTCACAAGGTACCTGGATCTTCTTGAAGATAACATTTCATTTTTACTTATCTTGAAAAATCTACATACAATAGATTGTATCAAGTCAATTGTAACTTTATTTTCAAGTAAATTTAATAAATCTTTTAGTATTACTTTTGTTTCTGACAAATTAGGAACTTTATTGTAAATTCTTGAAAATGAAATAATTCTATTTAAAGCTCCAATTAACTCTCTAATATTTGACTTTATTTCTGAGCTAATAAATTTTATTATTTCTTCAGGAATTTCTATTTCATTAGAGTTAAGATTTTTTAATTCATCAATTTTAATTTTAACTATTTTATATCTAAGTTCATAATTTGTATTTTGAATATCAACAACTAATCCACCTGAAAATCTTGATTTAATTCTTTCTTGTATTCTTAATAATTTATTTGGTGGTCTATCTGCTGAAATTATAACCTGTGAACCTTTGTCTAAAAGTGCATTAAATGTGTGAAAAAATTCTTCCTGCATAGCCTCCTTACCATTCATAAATTGAATATCATCTATTAATAAAATATCCGTATTTCTAAAGTATTCCTTAAATTTAACCATTTCATTTGATTTAATAGATCTGACAAACTGGTACATAAATCTTTCTGCAGAAATAAACATTACCTTACTTTTTTCTTTTAATTTTAAACCAATCGCATTTAAAAGATGTGTTTTTCCCATACCAACACCTCCATAAATATAAAGTGGATTATAGTGTGAAATATCTTCTGATACCTTTTTGGATGCTTCATAAGCAATCTTATTGCTTGGTCCAAGTATAAAATTATCTAATTTTTTATTTGGATCTATTCTATTGTACTGTAAATAAGAATCTTTTATGAATGATACATTAGCATTTGTTTCTTCATATCCATTATAATTGCCTTTAACATTAATAGGGATTTTTTTGTTTTCATTAATTGTAAACTCTACTCTATTTATATCTTTTTTATAAACTTTAATAATTTGTAAAATTTGATCTAAATACCTTGAGGTAATCCAGTCTCTAATAAATCTTGTAGTTACAGATAACAATACATAATTATTAAATTCTTCAATAAACTCAATTTTTTTTAACCAACTATTAAAAATATCATTACCAATTTTCTTCTGCATTTCAGATTGAATTACATTCCAGTCTAATTTTTCTTTAATATTTTCTTTTGTTTGATTCATTTATTATAATAAAATTATTTACTGGATTAATGTTAGTTAAAGCTAAAAAAATAATTATGCAATGAAATATTTTAAAATTTTAAAAATAAATAAAATCTGCGGGTGCATATATGAATGTTGCAAATTTTTAATAAAATTAAATTTTATAATTTAAATCTATGAGTGAAAAATTAAAAAACTTTATATAAAAAGATATGTACACATTTAAATCTATATCTAGTAAAAATTTTAAAAAATAATTCTTATTTAGTGTGTGCGGTTTTATTTTTAATATTCTTTTGATTGAATCAACTATAAGTAGATAATTTTTAAAGTGCTGAAATTTTTTTTGTTATTTTTGAAATATTTCTTGACGCATTTTTCTTTTTAACTAGGCCTGATTTTGCAATTTTCATCAATTCTGAATTCAATTTAGGTAAAAATGACAAGGCTTCTTTCTTTTTTTTGCCTTCAATTAATAAGTTCATTTTTTTAATGGCATTTCTAAATTTACTTTTTCGAACCTTATTAACTACTGTTTGCTTGCTTATTCTTCTAATTCTTTTGATTGCTGATTTAGTATTTGCCATAAGCGCAGTGGTATAGCTTGAGAATTTAAGGTGGTCAACAGAATAATTAATTATTTTTGGCAAATATTACAAAAGAAAGTTGATCTATTCGATATAATAATTTTCTTTATTTTACCAGAACATTTGGTTTTTGTACAATTTAGATTTTCTCTTTGATAAACTTTAAACTCTTTTTGAAAATTACCCTTTTTTCCAGAAATATTCTTAAAATCACTAATACTTGATCCTCCTTTTTTTATAGCTTTATGAAGCACTTTTTTAGAAAATAAAATAATTTTTTTACAATCTTTTTTAGACAATTTCATAGCGTATGTTTTGGGATTGATTTTACAAAGAAATAAAATTTCGCTTGCATAAATATTTCCAATTCCAGATACAAATCTTTGATCTAATAAAAAACTTTTTATATCTTTTCTTTTATTCAAAAAATAATTGGAAAGATATTTTAAGTTAAAAGTTTTAAAAAATGGTTCTGGGCCAAGATGATTAAATCTTTTTGAAAGATCTTCGCTATTATTTATAAATTTAAAAAAACCAAATCTTCTCGGATCATTATAAATAATTTTTAAATCTTTAAATTGAATTTCAACATGATTGTGTTTCTTCGGAAGTCCGGGTTTACTGTAATAGCTTGTATTGGTATATTTAATTGAAGTATTTTTTTTGATCAAATGAATTGTACCTGACATTCCTAAATGAATTAAACAAAAAGAACCATCAGAAAAATTTAGAATTAAATATTTGGAAAACCTAGTTACTTTCTTGATTGTTTTATTTTTTAATAATTCTTCAAATTTTATAGGAATTTTAAACCTTAAATTTCTGTTTTTAATTATTACTTTTTTTATTTTTTTTTGTTGTATTTTTTGATTTAATGATCGTTTAACTATTTCTACTTCTGGTAATTCTGGCATTTCACACTATATTATCATTAAAAAATAAATTTAATATGCAGCAATATCTCCAAAATAAAAAAG
>Ga0115000_10004452_pt1 | contig 11470 bp, 11 predicted proteins | sample ArcticOcean_MG_C_6_FD_89690 | JGI IMG/M metagenome (GOLD analysis project Ga0115000, IMG submission 89690) | Marine microbial communities from western Arctic Ocean - ArcticOcean_MG_CB8_128 | ecosystem: Environmental > Aquatic > Marine > Oceanic | place: Arctic Ocean: Canada Basin | collected... | reverse complement strand
GGTGGAGGAATTGCAATAGGAGCGATGGGCAGCACCAACAAAATAATTAAATCATTTGCCCCTGGAACTCATGGGGCAACATTTGGCGGAAATCCTCTAGCCTGTGCCGCCTCATTGGCCTCTCTAAAAACTCTTACTAAAAAAGGTTTTTTAAAAAAATCATCTACTACGGGAGACTACTTTCTTGAAAAATTATACCGTTTAAAAGATGATTTTTCTATAATACGAGAAGTACGCGGCGTTGGACTTATGCTTGCAATTGAACTTAATCAACCAGGTGCCGAGGTAGTAACGAACTGTATGAAAGAAGGTCTTCTGATTAACTGCATTCAACAAAATACAATTCGTTTTTTACCACCGCTGATTATTACACGCAAGGAAATTAATTTTTTAATAAGAACTCTTTCAAAAATTTTTACCAAGATGGAACAATAAGTTTATCTAAAGGGATCTCAATTCAGTGAAAAAAGATTTTTTAAAATTAAGCGATCTAACTAAAGACGAAGCTCTTGATCTGATAAAGCAAGCTGTCGAGCTCAAACAATTTAAAGCAAATAAAACTGCTCACAGACCGCTAGAAGGAAAAACACTGGGTATGATTTTTAACAAAAATTCTACCCGAACTAGAATTTCTTTTGAAGTCGGCATGTTCGAACTAGGTGGCCACTCACTATTTTTGACTCCCGACCAAATGCAGCTAGGTCGCGGAGAAACCATAGCAGACTCCGCACGTGTTCTTTCGCGTTATCTAGATGGTATTTTAATTCGCACTTTTGATTTCAAGGAAGTAGAAGAATTGGCTAAGCATGCCAGTATCCCTGTCATCAATGGATTGACAGACCTAAACCACCCCATTCAAGTACTGTCGGATCTTCTTACTATTCACGAAAAACTTGGCCGCCTCGATGGAATTAAAATCGCTTATGTTGGAGATGGGAACAATGTCGCATACTCTTGGATTACCGCAGCAACAATGTTTAACCTAAGACTTTCAGTTGGTTGCCCTGCTTCATGTAAACCAGAACTGCCAAAAGAAATTTCCATTCCCGACTCCATAGAAATCACAGAAGACCCTGCTACTGCAGTTAAGGATGCAGACGTAATTTACACCGATGTTTGGATTAGTATGGGAGAGAAAGAGACTGAGGAGAAAGTCTCATTATTAAAGCCATACCAAGTCAATCAGTCACTAGTTGATATTGCTAAAAAAGATGTCTTAGTCATGCACTGCCTACCAGCACATAGAGAAATGGAAATTACTTCCGAGGTTTTAGAAGGAAAAAATTCTATCGTATTCGATCAGGCAGAGAATCGCCTCCACATGCAAAAAGCCCTGCTAAAAAAATTATTATCTTAGTTTAAACAATGACCTGTTTTAATCAAACCATATTGTCCTCCAAATAGGTTTGCAATAATTTAAGAATGATTGAATTTAAAGTTATAAAACAACATAGCCATTCTGCAGCACGTCTTGGAAGACTTGTGACCCCGCATGGTGAAATTCAGACTCCAGCCTTTATGCCTGTTGGGACTCAAGGGACTGTTAAAGCGCTTTCTCCTGAAGATGTTATTCAATCTGGTGCGGATATTATTCTTGGCAATACTTACCACCTCTATCTGCGACCGGGGCATGAAATTATAAAATCCCTAGGCGGACTTCACCGCTTCATGAACTGGGACAAGCCTATCCTTACTGATAGTGGCGGTTTTCAAGTTTTTAGTTTAAAGGCTCTCGCTAAGATAACTGAAAAGGGTGTTACTTTTAAGTCTCACATTGACGGCTCCACACATTTTATTTCTCCTGAACTTTCTATGGAAATTCAAGAAGCGTTGGGATCAGATATCGCTATGACTTTCGATGAGCCAACCCCCTATCCTTCTGATCACAGCACTACTGAAAAATCTTTAAAACTATCCACTCGTTGGGCCAGCCGTTGTAAAGAAGCACACCAATTAGAAAATCAATCTCTATTTGGGATTATTCAGGGAGGAATGTATAAAGATCTTCGCTCTCAAAGTATTAAAGAGATTACCGAGATTGGTTTCCCTGGTTACGCTATTGGGGGCCTGAGTGTGGGAGAGGAAAAGAACATTATGTGCGATATTGCTGCACACACAGCAGAATATTTACCCACAAATAAACCTCGCTATCTAATGGGCGTAGGAACACCAGAGGACCTGAGGCAATGCAGTAGTATGGGAATAGATATGTTTGATTGCGTTATGCCAAGTAGAAATGCTAGAAATGGTTCCCTTTTTACTAGCCAAGGTAAAATTAATATCCGTAATCTGCAATATAAAGCTGATGATAGTCCGCTTGATCCAGAATGTGATTGCTATACCTGTAAAAATTATTCTCGTGCCTACCTGAGACATTTATGCATCGCTGATGAGATTTTTGTAATGAGACTCAACACTCTTCACAATATAACTTTTTACCAGAAACGAATGGAGAGTATCCGCAAAGCCATAATAGAAGATAAACCCTTTTAAAAAATTCAAACTTCCTCTTCCATAATTCCACGAATCTTAAATTCATTAATGAGATAACCTGACCGTCGAGGGATTGAAGACTCAACAACTGCCTTTAAAACTTCTATTCTCTCTGGGTTAAGAATTTCTAACATACGATTAAATATTTTCTCTGGAAAATAAAGAGTTAGGTTGAGCTTAGCTTGTTGGTATACAAATTTATATCCTGAACGCATTGGATTATTCTGGATAGGAACATACTGGACATGTCCTTCCCGCATAAACAGCGTCATCTCAGCCCATTCTGGCCCAGCTTTTAAGAGGTTCTGTCTTACATTAGAGAGAAGAATGCTCTGTTCAGGTAATTCGTAGGTATAACTTGGCATATGTTTAATTATTTTAAATACTAAATAAAGTCAGCTACTACGCACAGCGCGGATAGCCATAAACAATGGCACTTCTTTTCTAGCCCGATTTTCCCCACGCGATCGTTTGCCTGGTGCACTCTCTTTATTCGACATCCATTCTTCCAGAGAATCGACACAAAGACCCGCTTTAAGTAATGCTGAAAAATAGTTTTGCAGCGGACGGTGATAGGTCATAGTGAAATTAACCTTATCAATAAATGGTGGGGTCAGTATCGGAATTTTCATTTCATTAGCGTAACGATCGATCCTCCTATATTCCATTTTTTTATCATCGTCCCAACCCCAATGAGTTTGTCGAGGTATGCGAAAACACGGGTGAGTGAGGACCATTACAAATTTCCCTTTTGGCTTAAGCCACCTTGCAATATTTTTGAAGACAGGTTCAATATTTTCCATATTTTGTACTGCAAGAAGGCATGCGATACCATCAAACTCTTGGTCTTTAAGGAGTGTCGCATCACTCGCATCGCCTAAATGATATGGAATGGTCTTTATCGAACGAGAACGCGCCATGCGTAATAGTTCTTCGGACGAATCCAACCCTTCTGGTTTAATTCTTTTTTCTAATAAATACCGAGAGAATACCCCTTGCCCACATGCTAAATCAAGAACACGTCTTCCAGACTTTAAATCAAGCATTTTAAATACACCAGGCATCACGATAGTTTGATGATAATCAGAACCACTCATACCCACCAAAGAGTCATACCAACGTGAAGCTTGATCCCATAGGGTCTGCTTACTTCCACCCGACATTCGTGAAATATTTACTGGCTTTCGTATATTGCGACGATAAGGTATTTTTTTTTTCAAAACCTATCCTTATAAACCTTATATTTTTAATTAAATAGTACTGTTATTTTATCTAACTTCTCTTAAACATTTATAGGAATTTCTTTTTTAATAGACACTGTATTTTTAGTAACCCTACAATTATATCCATATAGTTCTACGCTAGCTCGCTTGGCTTTTCTTAACCATTCACCGAACAAAGGATCTATTTTGTCATTTGTAGTAATGGACCTAGCATCAGATCTTTGTGAAACAAAAATCACTGCAGTCCGAAATCCTTTTTTTCTAAGGTCTATAAGACCTTTTAGGTGTTTAACGCCTCGTTCAGTTGGTGCATCAGGGAATTTACCCTCGCCATTTTCTACCAGACTAACTGATTTAACCTCTAAAAACATTCTATCAACTAAAAAATCTAGCCTAAAATCAAATCGGCTCTCTCCACATTTAACTTCTCTTTGAAAATTTTTGTACCCACTCAAACAACTTAGTTTATTCCCAGCCAATTCATTTTCAATCAGTCTGTTTGCAAAAACAGGGTAGACCGAAACCCATATCGAGCCATGACGAACTAAAACTAAACTGTAGTCAGTTTTTCGTTTTGGACCAGGATTGTAGACTAGCCGAACCTGACGACCAGGTATCATTAAACCAGGGAGTCTACCAGGATCAGGAACATGGGCTTGAATTTCTTGCCCCTCTATTTGCACATGAGCCAGATATCGATTAGGTCTATCTAAAAATATACCATCGACTATTTGTTCACCAAGTAACATGTAAAATAAAAATTAGTGCCGTGTACATCGGAAGGTTTTGGGTTGCTTAATGCTGATCGTTACCTTTTCCTGCATCGAGGTTAATGGTCTTTTCTACGATTAAAACTGACCCGACAGATGGGGCCACTCTATCAATAAAAATTTTTGGATAAAGCCCTATAAAAACAACCAAGATGCATGCTGGTAGAAGAAGGCCAAACTCTTTAGAGTTGATATCGGAAAGGTCTTCTGGAATTTTTTCATTTTTTTCCTGCATAGCACCTTGAAACATATAAAGCATATATATGGCGGCAAAAATGATAGCTACTCCGCTCATTAACACATAAATCACCGAAAGATCTGCCAATAAAAGTGACGTCCAAACCCCCAGAAGAATCAAAAACTCACCAACAAATCCACTTAAACCTGGAAGCCCAAGTGCGGCAAGTGTTATTAACATGAAAATACCATATAACAATGGCATCGACTTGCCCAACCCACGAAAGTCATCTAAGTTACGAGTCCCCATCTTCTTCTCAAGAATTCCTACAATAATAAATAGTGCTGAGGCAATAATTCCATGATTGACCATTTGTAAAAGACTTCCTTCTATACCTTCACTGTTAAAAGAAAAAATACCTAAGACAATAAAGCCAAGATGACTAATACTAGAGTAAGCAACAAGCGCTTTTAGGTCACGTTGCGCGATGGCAATCCAAGCACCATAGATAATTCCTACAGCTGCTCCAAATGCAATCACCAAACCAAATTTCTCAACAGCATCCGGGAATAGAGGAAGACAAAATCGAATTATACCATAGGCCCCTGCCTTAGACATGGCACCCGTTAAAATTATGAGTACTGGAATTGGACTTGCAATATAAGCGTGCGGCAACCAGCTATGCAGTGGGAATATTGGAATTTTGATGGCAAATGCAGATAAAAAGAACAAAAACAACCAAACTTGTGTGCTCGGATCGATCTTCATCTGAACAAGGGTCTGTATATCAAAACTAAGCTCGTGCGTCGCTTCAAAATGAATGAGACTCAACCAGATTATTCCAAGTAACATGAATAAACTTCCAACAAGGGTATACAACACAAACTTTGTCGTGGCATAAATGCGGCGACCTTCTCCCCATATTCCAATTAAAAAATAAGTAGGAACAAGCATTAATTCCCAGAAAACATAAAATAAAATTAGATCTAATGCTAAAAATACTCCAAGCGTGCCCGCCTCAAGAGCTAATAGAAGCGCCATAAAATTACGAAACCCAATATCTCGATCTAAGGAAAAACAAACCGCAATCAAAGAAATAAAAGCCGTTAAAACAACTAACCACAGACTGATACCATCAACACCCAGCTGATAATTGATATGAAGCATGGGGACCCATACATGGTTTTCTGTAAATTGCATACCTAGTTGAGCTGAATCAAACCTTAAAAGTAACGCGAGTGATAAGAGAAAGGTCAGCCCTGCGGCTCCGACAGAAATATTGCGAATGGTTCTCGTGTCATCTTTATTTACAAGAAGAAGAACCAATGCCGCTAGCAGCGGAATAAAAATAATGAGTGTTAACATAATTACTTTGCTTTAACGAATCATTGAAAAACAACAAACGTAAGGATAGTTACTACTCCAACAATCATGCTCAAGGCATACGACCTAACGCTACCCGACTGCCAAAAACTTATAAGACGGCTTACTTCACGAACTTGAACGCCAATTTGGTCAACAGAAAAATCAATGCCAAGATTTTCGGCTCTTTTTTCTAGAAAAATACCTATCGCGCGGACTGGTTTTACAATTAAAAAATCGTAAATTTCGTCGATATAATACTTATTAAGTAGCAGGTCATGAAGCGGTGCCAGCATCTGTTTGGCAAACTCAAGACGGTCTTTACCCGTCATATAAAAAACCACCGCTCCAACAATACCGATCAAACCAGCCGACAACCCAATAGTTTCAAACAAAAGATCATCAGGATGTGGCATATGTGTCCCAAAATAGTTAAAAAGAAAGTCGTCCACCATGCCGCCACCAAATCCAGCAGTCAAAGATAAGAAAGCCAAAAGGCATAGAGGAGCAATCATTACAAGCGGACTTTCGTGTGCGTGCACATCAGTTCTTGGTTGACCAGCAAAGGCATAAAAATAAATTCTAAAAATATAAAATCCTGTCATGATTGCCCCTAGTATTGCCAGAGCCCAAAATATGATATTACCCATATCTGCATGATAAGAATTGATAATAATCGCCTCTTTACTAAAAAAACCACTCGTTAAAGGAAACCCGGCTAGCGCCAAAGATCCGATTAAAAATGTCACGTGAGTGATAGGCATTGAATGGCGAAGCCCACCCATCTTTCGAATATCTTGCTCATCATTCAACCCGTGAATCACACTTCCAGCGCTCAAAAAAAGTAATGCCTTGAAAAAAGCGTGAGTCATTAAATGAAACATGGCAATGCTATACATACCGACACCCACGGCAAGAAACATAAATCCTAATTGGCTCATAGTTGAATAAGCGATTACACGTTTTATATCATATTGAACCATTGCCATAGACCCCGCAAAGATTGCAGTAATGACACCAACCGTGGCAATCAAGTACATAGTAAAGGGTGCAAGTTCAAAAAGCACATGGCAACGCGCCACCAGATAAACTCCGGCAGTAACCATAGTAGCGGCATGTATCAATGCACTAACAGGGGTGGGGCCTTCCATCGCGTCAGCAAGCCATGTATGAAGAGGCATTTGTGCTGATTTTGCAAACGCCCCCACGAGAAGAAGCAGGGTAATTAATAAAATGGTGTCACCATTAGGGCGGAATGTTGACTTAGCAGCAGCGAAAACATCTAAGAAGTTTAACGTGCCCAGGTTTTCAAAAATAATAAATGCCGCAATAACCATGCCGACATCGCCAATTACATTCATAACGAATGCTTTGCGAGCAGCAAGAACTGCACTGGTTTTTTCTTTCCAAAATCCAATCAACAAATAGGAAGCTAGCCCAACCATTGCCCAGCCTACAATAAGAAAGAAAAAATCAGCCGCTAGAACTAATAGCGCCATTGAAAATATAAAGAAATTTAGATAAGAAAAAAATCGATTGAACTCTGGATCTTTCTCCATATAACCAACAGAATAAACATGAATCACAAATCCAACACCTGTCACAATCAGTAACATAAAGACAGACAAGGGATCAACTAGAATAGATAGATTTAAAGTGAATGAACCGGCTGTCACCCAATGGTAGAGAGTCGATACTCCACCTTTACTACTTTCCTCGCCGAGTAATAGTTCGGTTAATGCTATCAAAGTCACCAAAAATGAAATACCCACCGTGCCGCAACCGATCGCGGCCGCTTGTTGACGAGATACCCTATCCCCCATCCAACTTAGAACTATAAACCCCGTAAGAGGAGAAATTAATATAAGCCAACAATATAAAAACAAGTATCTTACCCTTTTAAAGTATTAATATGATCTACGTCCATATCATGGCGGGTTCTAAAAATTGTAAGGATGATAGCTAGACCAACGACTACCTCAGCCGCAGCGACTGTCATTATCATTAGGGCAAAAATTTGTCCATCCATAGATTTTAAAAAATTTGAATACCCAACCAAAAGAAAGTTTACAGAGTTCAGCATTAACTCTACTGACATAAACATAACCAGAGGGTTTTTTCGAATAAGAAACCCAACCGCTCCAATGCAAAAAATACAAGCGCTTATAAGTAATACAAATTGATGTCCCATTATTATTTCATTCGCCTCCGGGCAGGAACATACGAAAACTTTGAAAGGCAAATAATACCAACTGCTGCGACCAGCAACAAAACAGATGCAAGTTCAAATGAAACTAAATGACGTGTAAATAGCTCAAGCCCAATTGCTTTTGCACTCCCTCCAACTTCAGCAACTGTTTCTAAATCGAAGCCCCCTTCAATTGGTTTTGTAGATCCTACTGTCGCAGATAAAAATAACTCACCAAGCATAGTAGCTACAAAAAAAACTGCTAAAGTGCGCTCTAATGAAGGCTCCTGCACCTCTTTTTTCCCACCAAGAAGAGCTATGATGAATAAAAAAAGAATCATTACCGCCCCGGCATATACTATAATTTGAACTGCAGCAATAAATTCTGCGTTATAAAGAAGAAACAATAGAGCCAAACAAATCATATGACCAATTAAATACAAGGCACAGTAAATTGGTGACGAACAGAGAATAACTCCAAGACTAGCAAGCACAGCTGTGAATCCAACCAGCAAAGTCACAGTTGCTTTAGTTAGTTCGAATAAATCAAATTCGAGCAAAGTCTCCCCCTAACTTATTACAAATAAAAAAATTTATCACTTTTGAAAGTAAATCACTTCCAAAGAGACGTTGTATGATCTAACTTCAACCTAAATTCGCGTCGTATTTCCCAAGATGTTTACTTTAAATTTATTTGGCTCTGGATAAACCAATAGATCACCTTTAGTGGCAATATATGTATCTCTATCGTAATCGGCCAACTCATAATGTTCACGTAAAACGACGGCATCGACGGGGCAAGCTTCTTCACAATAACCGCAATAAATGCACCTTAGTAAGTTGATTTCGTAAATTTCTGCATAGCGCTCTCCTGGAGAAACCGGCCGCTCCGGATCATTCTCAGCCGAAACAACATGAATGCATCCTACTGGGCAGTTGATAGAGCAAAGACTACAACCGATACATTTTTCCAAACCATTTTCATCTCGGTTTAAAAAGTGTCGACCGCGATAACGCTCCGGCATAATCCTCTTAACTTCAGGATAGGAAATCGTAACTGGTGTAGTAAAAAGATTCTTGAATGTAACCCCAAGACCAATTATTAAATTTTTAACTCCATCAAAAGTTTGTGCAATCATAATTAGTTACCATTTTTCACAAAACAACAAATACGCTTGTGATTAGAAGGTTTAATAAAGAAAGCGGGACGAGAACTTTCCAACCAAAAGTCATCAATCTATCATAACGTATGCGCGGGAAAGTCGACCGTAGCCAGATAAAAACAAAAAGTAGAAAAAACACCTTACCCGAAAATGCAATGATGGGCCAAACTGGAATCCCATAAGCATTCCATCCCCCCAAAAACAAGAGAGTAACTAGCGCGCTCATAGTCACCATATTAATGTACTCACCCATAAAAAACATAGCGAACTTCATGCCGGTGTATTCAGTATGGAAACCTGCAACCAGTTCCTGCTCTGCTTCCGGTAAGTCAAATGGTGCTCGGTTTGTTTCAGCAACACCTGCGATAAAAAATAATAAGAAAGCCAACGGCTGAATCAAAATATTAGGGTAAGAGTTTTGACTATTCACCATATCAATGAGGTTCAACGATCCCGTCAGAACAACGATACTCAAAGCCGCTAACCCCAGCGTCAATTCATAACTAATCATTTGCGCCGTGGAGCGAAGCCCTCCCATCAACGAATATTTATTATTTGAAGAAATCCCCGCAAGAACCATTCCGTAAACACCCATACCCGAAATCGCAAACACAAAAAGCAATCCAATATCAACATTGGCGACCCACAACCCTATTTCCTGACCAAATACTGTTATCGGCTCGCCAAATGGGATCACCGCAAAGGTAACAATTGCGGTAAACACAACAATAGCGGGGGCGAGATGAAAAAGAAATTTATCAGCTGAACTCTGTATGATTGATTCTTTGAACAAAAGTTTTATCGAATCTGAAATAGGTTGCCCTAATCCAAATGGTCCTACACGATTCGGACCAAGACGAACCTGAAAACGCCCCATCAAACGTCGTTCAAGCCATACTAATGCCGGCACAATACCCAATAAAGCCCCAGCAATAATCAACGCTTTTATACTTCCTATAATCAGATACGTGTAGGGCTCAAGAAAGTCTATAACATCATCTAACATAATCAGTTCTTATTGACTCGTTAACTATTCATTAGGTGAAAAAACACATATCACCTTACTCTTCAAAATATTCGAGTATTTTTTAGCACTTCTTAACTTCAACCCAACTGACCGATTCTCTTTGAGCCAATTTTAGCAGTCCCTGATCATCGGACACTTTTGGAACAATAACTGCCCCAGGGTTACATCTATTCGAAATATCAACTATCGCCTGGACCTCAGTTTCGTTAGCAACAAGAACTACTTTATCACCACCAGAAAGACTTAATTTTGATGCATCAATTTCATTTAAATACACTATGGATGGCAAAAAATGATGTGCAAGCGGTGAAGAAGCGTCAAGAATTTTATCCTTCGAAAATAACTGGTTCGTTACACGTAACCTTAATCCTTGTCTAGAAAAATCTACTTTCTCTAATAGTGGTACCGATCCATTTATAGCCGCAATAGTTTCACGAGTCTTTCCTTCTTTCTTAATTGATTTTTTATTAATCTCGCTATAGCCGGGAACTATTTTTGAAAGCTCTTCCGTCACACTAAACGAAGAAAGATATTCGATCGGCTCTTCACTCAGACTGTTAATCATCCTTGAAATAATTTTCCAATCTGGCGGGCTTTTCGTATTCAATCCACGTCTACGATACTGAACCCTTCCACCTATATTTGTTGTGGTCCCCTCATCATAGCCTGGACCATTTGAGGGAAGAGTAATATCTGCTAAAAGTGAGGTTTCCGTTTCCATCATATCGTGAACCACAAGTAAGGAGAGTTTTTTAAGGGCCGCTTCCACTCGTTTTCCATCAGGGAAATCAATAACTGGATTATTTCTATATATGACCATTGCTTTTAATTCTCCCAATTCGGCTTTATCTATCATTTCCATCGCCGAAAGTCCCTTAGCTTTAGGTAGAGTAGTCTTCCCCCAAACCTGTTCGATTTTTCCCTCATCAGAAACAGAGATTCCACCTGGGTAAAAATTAGGGAGAATCCCCATATCCATTGCCCCAACTGCATTAGTGTGAGGAGCTGCTGGAATAGCGCCGCATTCTATAGTTGGAATATTACTTATGACAGTAAGTAAATGTTT
>Ga0115000_10004451_pt1 | contig 11474 bp, 18 predicted proteins | sample ArcticOcean_MG_C_6_FD_89690 | JGI IMG/M metagenome (GOLD analysis project Ga0115000, IMG submission 89690) | Marine microbial communities from western Arctic Ocean - ArcticOcean_MG_CB8_128 | ecosystem: Environmental > Aquatic > Marine > Oceanic | place: Arctic Ocean: Canada Basin | collected... | reverse complement strand
TGTCGCACGACCAATTATACATTCATTATCAGAGAGGAGTCCTACCATGGGATACATATGTTGAACATGCGTGTGCTCAGGGATGTTTACCACATCAAAAAATGCCAGAACCAGACAACAATGTGAACGACAGCGAAGAGTCTGTACAATCTTCAAAGGATAAGGAAAAGGATAAGGATAAGGAAAAGGAAAAGGATAAGGAAAAGGAAAAGGAAGTAGAATAAAATTTCACAATATAAATTAAAAACTATTTTTTTTTATGAAGATGAATGGTACATTTTATCGTACGAAACCATAATTTTATAATCAATGTGCGAAATATAGTGTTGAGTACCTTTTTTGGAAATTGCGACGAATATAGACCCGTGTTGGGGCACGTTCGCTGATTTTTCGGCCTTTACGCGCAGTTCGGCGATCTTAGAACCATTCGCATCCGCCGATGCTGCCATAAGTGCTTTTAATGTTGTTGAAGATAGTTCCATGCATGTTGTCGAAGAATGGATGCCTGGTCTATTGAAGTTGACCCGCAAAGTCAGATCAGCACCGTCTAAAAATTCAACTATGCGCTCTATAGACAGCGCAGTGCCATATGTTTCTGTCGTCTGATACAAATATGTCCCAGTACTTTGAACTTTACGCGTTTCGTTCAATTCAAAGACGTCCTTGCCTGTTTTGCGAAGTTCTCTCAGTGCAGAGGCTTGGACACTGACTCTGTCCTTATTAAAATCATTCGAGGACAATGGACGAACGGTTGCTTCTAAAATAATATGGTGTTTCTCAGTTTTTTGTGGAACATCCACATTGATAGGTGATGGTGACGGAGAACTAAAGGCAAGTCGAGACATATTTGGAAAATAAAGAAATCTTTATATACTGTTTTTTATTAAAAATCTAATGCGTTTGACTTCAAGTTACGAAGTATCGTCGGTGTTGATCCCACAATTTCAACCTTGTGGTAACCTTGGATTTCTTTGCTAATACACACCACAATTATGGCCAAAATAAATAATATCACAGACTCCACAGAACAACCCATGTTTATTAAAGATCCGGATTGCATACGGATGATAAAGACTGCGTATATAGCCACAAAACACAGTATGCGTGTTATGTCCCACCAATGATCTTTATTTTCGAGGGAGCAGCACGGCCGAACATGTTCGTCTTTAATTTTATGTGCAGCATCCAAAGACCACGTACCTTTAAAATATATTTGCCGCAACACAATCACAACAATATGCCAGGATAACATAGAAAGAAATATAGTACGCCACTCGCTATCATCTTCGTCGTCCGTTAAATCATACAACATTACAGAAAGATACATCCAAAAAATTCCCAAAAACAAATCGTGAATAATCCACATTGTAATAGCCTTTCGAAATCGCAAAATAAGAGTATCATTCCTGATGGCCAACTTTTTTTTATCGTTCAAAGTTGGATTTGAAGCACATTGTATTAGACACATCGCTAACGGAATACACGATAAAATCCAGAGTCCCGATGTTACACACCACATAATAGTAATCAAACTGTATTTGTTATCCATAAAGGATGATCGATTCAACCAAGTTACAACTACAGCGGTAATGGCCGAGAAACCTGCACTTGCGCGCAAGACACAAAATGACGTCAACGCAGATTTCGGTGACGAACAAGCGGCGCCTGACAAACAACACTTTGTATCGGACATTACATTTAAAGATGTCAACAAAAAGGGATCATAAAATAAATGACCCATATTTGTATACAACATCAAAAAAATAGAAACTGCAAAGGACGCAAGCCAAATTAATGCGCTTTCACTGTACCAACCAATTCCACAACTTATCAAAGCTGTCGACAATAAGATATACATTACTGTCAAATATACATATTTAAATACGTCTACTTTTATAATAAAAAATGGAGAAACAGTTAGAAGAGTTGGAATGGATCTTTGAAGCAAAAAAAATGAAAAAATGGTTGGACGATATCCATTTTCCATTCGTCGAACCTAATGACATGATATCCTATTTGCAAAATAAAGATCCTCATCTGTTCGAAATCATGGTCGTTCAGCGAAGCCCAGAGGAATTGCCACAATCATATGTGCATTGGTGGTGTTATTTGCGAAAACAAAGGAGAAACGGCTCACTCGAACCGTCATATCCAACACAAACGAAATGGCTAGAGATCAATAACGAATGGAACAAAACAAATCTCCGAGCAGAAACGAAAACAATTGACAATCCCACGACCAACGGAACATCGATATTTGCCATGTTCACCTGTTGGCTTGACATGTTATATGTCGACATTGTTCTTTATTCAGACGAAAGAGCCAGAAATAAAGTACCGAGACTATACAATGACGGTGTTCGTTGGCAACACAATGGGTCAGCGAAAAAATCAAGAAAAGAAACGACTCGATATATTATTCAAGCGGGCGAGGAAATATTTAGAGAGAGAGGGTTTCAAGAAGGATTACAATATTGGGAAAAAAACACAATTAAATATTTATAGTTAGCCAGAACCAGCAGGTGCCGATTTAAAATTTATCGTAATATCTAACAAATGCAACGCAAGCATAAATCCAGACAAACATCCGATGAAAAAGAGGACGGTTAATAAAAGCACCACGCGCATTTCACTGTGACTGTTGCACATCACCATCAATGCCACCAACAAAATATAACAAGAAATGCCGATCGAAGACAATAAATTTTCAGCCATAAATACATCACTAAAAGTACCGTCAGAAAGCACAAGGGCCAATATAACACCTAGTGCAAAAAAACACATTATCACAAGCCAGTAAATTTTGGTCACAAAAGACTGCAAATCACGCAATTTCATCAATTCGTAAACCGTATCTGTTTTCATTTTACCACTTTCGATGTCAGGAGATAGCATATTATCTGTTTCCTCATTACCTCGTGCAGCACGCCGTGTTGTCATTCTCATTTAAAAAAGAAACACTATATAGAGAAAATATAAAAAAGACTTGTGGATTTAAATGGAATATTTAGCTATACCCGCTGCAATTTGCTCGACATCTGCCTCTTTACCGCAAGTTTTTAAAACACCACAGAATGTCTCAGATATTTCAATGTCACTAAGAGGTGTGGGGGCAGTCATGTGGGTCATTTACGCATTACATCTACAAGAATATGCTCTTGCCGTCAGTTCTGGGATCGCCGCATGTTTTGAATGTATTTTATTTATAAAAAAACATTGGGTTTTACCAACCCTAACTGATAACGAGACATCTCCAACTGTCGACTTAACTGATTTTTCTCAGCCGTAGTCTTGTTATACGCTTTCGTAAGAATACAATTATGCGTTTTCAATTGCTCTACTTTTGATTCTAGACATTCTGATTTTTGAACAGCTTCTTGATACAGACGGCGAAACTTTAAAATGTGTGGCAACAAAAATCCCATCGCCTCTGCCGCTGTTGGTACAGTGGCGCGCATGCGCTTATGCAAATGATCAACTTCATCGTCAAACTCACAACGTCGCTTTGTACCTTGCTGGACATATTCACGCATGCGTTTGCACTCGTGTTGGTCAATGAATGCGTGTGGTCTCTTTGTACCTTGTGAAGCGCCACAATGTAGCCGCTTACTGAGTGTCACTGGCCCATCACGTTTGCGTTTTGACATTCAACTTAAAGTTTAGATGTTTATACTTTGTTTTGGTATGTAAATACATTTACACTTATTCGTAACATTTATTTTGTATTTATGGCCCCTCTTAATATTTCATTTGTTTGGACAAAGGCCTCCAAAAACCTAGATGTTCACGGGTAAATCTAACGATTGACTAAGTGTTTTGTCCCAGATAACCCTTTCCAATACTATAGAGAGGCCTACTATTGTCACAGATACCAGTGTTATCGACGCTCTGTAATTTGTTATTGCTGCAATACATAACCAGGGTGAAACGTCTATTATGCAGGCCAAAATAGTCGTCCATGCAATACATATAATCGCGTTCAAAATGTAGATATGCAAAATACAAGGCATGTTAACACTGTCAACGAGTACCAGTTCGCGCTTAAATTGCCGTCGCCTTTTGAAAACTGTAGAGCATATTTGAAGTAGACAGGCGATCACAGTAATATATTGATGTAGTCGGACATATTGGAGTTCGGTATCTATGCAGATGGGCGAGGATGTTGTTCTGTGGCCAAATTCGACAAATAATCTATCAATCCACCACGTGAATAAACAGCAAATAGTCCAGGGTTGAATACTCTCGAAAAAAGCGAAATATTTTCTTAAAAACATAGATTTGAATAGAACGTGATTTATTATATACTTTATTGTGCAGTTACTTCTGAATTTTTCTCTTCTTCTTCTTTTTTCTCTTCTGCATATCTCACCTTATCTTCACTGGCCATGTCAGTGTACATGGTTTTCACACTCATATCCGCAGACTTCCAGGCTACCGCAATATCACTCATAAGTTCTCTTGGGTTTTTACTAGGATTAGCAGTGGCGATTTTATGTCTCGTGTCCTTCATAAAAAAAGCATAGGATGATCGAGGTCTTTTGATTTTCTTGGGTGGTTCGTAGCGGCTCATTTCGTCAACGTATCTTCGCTTGTCAGTATTGGACAGTTCGATATATTTATCTTTGTCAGTGACTGCCTTCCAATACACAGCAATACGCTTTGATTGCTCGGGCAAAGTAAGTTTTTCGCCGTTTTCTTTGAGAATTTTGCGTTGCTCACAAGCATAGTAAAGAAAAGGTGTCATTGCGCGTTTTGGGCGAGCTGGATCTCTCTTTTTTTTTGTTTTTGATTTAACCATGATTTATTATATCACAACGTTTGTGTCCTATATACTTATCATAATAAAAAATAGATTGGATTTTTTATTTTGTAGCAGGTATAATTTGCCACTGAAGTTGTTGTTTTGCTTCCAACATTGTCGAAATATGTTGATACTGTAGAGATTGTTCCTTTTGATATTCCAAGAGTATGTTTACATCAGCTCGAAGTGTCCATATTGTTACTAGATGTGCAATACATACACCAATACACACTATGAGAATAGCGTTATGAAACATGGTTCCGCTCTGTGGTTCTGGGTCGTAATTGCTGTCGGAGTCCTCTTCGTGGTCGCTCGTGTCCCCGGGCATGGGCGTTGCTGGATATTGACGTTCTGGGAGTTGACTCAGATCTTCGTATTTGTCTGAACTTATAGGTGGTGACTCGAACATATTTGAAATAAACAATTTAATTGTTTATACTCAAAAGTTAAGCTTTGTATCTTGGGATTTAAGCTTTGTATCTTGGGATTCATTGTTGATCATTTTCTTGCGTTGGCGGATTTTCAAATCTTTAATTGACTTAGAGCTAAATATGGATTCGGCAGGTTCTGTGTCCAGTTCTGTGTCCAGTTGTACTTCATTTTTTGGATTGTGAGTTGAAATCATCATAATAAAACCAACGATTGTGAGTGCCAATTGAATCATAATGATACGAGTTTCATCAAAAAACAAGATCGCAAATATATCCAACACAATGGTACTAATACCAGCCACACACAGAAATATTTTTTCTTCTGTATTTGCCATCACAATGAATAACGGATCTGCTAATAAATGCGTTACAATCATCCAAGACCAATTGTCATCGATAATGGCTTGAATATTTAATAGCCATGCAAAGGGTAAGGCCCAGGAAAATATGATACGAATACGTTGCGACGATGAGGTTTTAAATGTCGGATAACGAGAAATCAGATATAAATTCCACGTTTGATAGATGTCAAGCACAACAATAATAGCAGCCGCTATAAGTGTGGCGGCAGATCCGGGTAATGTTTGAATACAACCTATTTGTTTTGCATTAACACACCGAAGTGTTGAAGATGTAGCCAATACAGTGGCTAAGGATCCTAATACAACTGCCGCAGCATTGACTATCATAGCAAAAATCCAGGATGCTTTGTAAGGCAATAGTGAGAGCAATAATATGAGACCGTACAACAGATAATTCATTTCTAATAAATTGGTCGCTTTGTGTACAGAATCGGAAGAAAATTCACGGCCAATGCGAATTACAATAGAAATAATTATAATCAAAACAATACGTAACCGACAATTATTTTGCAAGGTTGCCGATGTCATTTCATTTAAATATATCACCTTTATATGGTTTATTACATAATTTTGTTTTTATGCTTTGATTTTTATGCCTTGATTTTTAATGGCTTGGAGATTTTATGGACTCGTTTAAATTCTTCGAAAAATGTCTGAGCAATCTCAGGATCGTCAAAGATCATCAAATTTTCGAGGTTTTGGATAGCATTTTCGGTGATATTAAACGAACCATTCATAACACAAGTAGGTTCTCGGGCTTCGTTCAAAAGTAAGAGGAATTTGTGATGCATCAGGCTCTTGTAACGCCCCTTGCCTTCTCCAACTGTACGAATAACTCCACCCGCAAAGCAGCCCTGCAACTTTGCATACGCTTTCTGGTTATTTCGACGCTTGGTAAGCTTGTCTGTTGTCGTGATAAGCGTTACACCCTTCAAGTTTTCGGCCATAGCTTTCAAAATCCTCTTATTTGATAACCAAGCCACACATCCAACAACATAAGCCGTGTCCTCATGTTTAATATGTTTCACAATAGCATTTTGGATACCGCGGCCATTAAACAGAATAGACACTTTGCGATTGCCGCGTTGATGAACCTTTTGCCGTTTGCGTTCTTCATTGTTCACTTGTTGGTTGAGGTCTCGACAGCGTTTTTTGGGCGGCATTTCTTTGACTTATTTGACTATATATATATAGGATCCGTTTCCAAAACATGGATGTTTATGAAACTTTTTACGCCTATCAGACAAACGGCACCACGCCATCACTACGGGGACAAAAAGATCAATATATTAAAGATATTGTTCGTTTGATGAAAGAAACCCCCAAACCTATGCACCATTTCATATTACATAAAAAAAACGCCCGACCATTCTGCGACCAAACATTTTATAGTAAATCAACTGCAAGAATTGACGCATTTGCTAAATATTTAGGCGCACGAGTTTCAATGGAGTGGGTACGAGCATGTGCTTCAAAAGTAGATCCACCAGAAGCTATGACTATTGAAATGTCTGACGAAACCTCAGACAGACATATACATATCGTCGAACCAGACGTCTCTATCTTCTTGAAACTATTGCAATCGAATCCCGACACTACAATTACATTTTCCAGAACCGCCACTGCTCGATATGCCATTCATTTGCCCTTATTGTATAATAAACTGTCAACTATATGTACCAATCACCCTGTGCTTTGGTTTATGATTGCGTGTTCGATTGGAATACCAACATACGACATGTACACACCACAGACATTTTTTTGCAAATGGAAAAAAGAACCAAATAGAAAATTATTAAACAACGAAAACATCATCAAAACAATTTTAAGGCCGATTATTCAAACGAACGGAATACAAGAAACGGAAATTCAACAGTTAATTCGTTCGTTTCACGAAATGGAATCCGATTTTAAAAATACAGCGACCGTCAACTCGGTGGACGACTACATGTTTAAACGCATTTACGCATACCCAACATCCAATGAAATTGAACATTTGTTTGATAGAGTTCGATCTAATTTAGACTACGTCGAACCAATCTTGATACAAAAAAAGTCAGATGAAAGTAAACAATCCACGTCAACGCGACCAAACACTAGGTCAACGCGACCAAACACTCGGTCAACAATTCAACAAACGCATTCACCTAAATCAACACAAAATAAAACAGAAAACGAATCGAAAACAGAAAACAAATCACCAACCAATAAATTTTTAAATATGATATAAATATGATATAAACATTAGGATTTAAAATATAATTTTTTTCGTGTATAAACAGAATAAAACAGAAGAGTAGTGTTTATAAAATGTCGGCGTTAAAATCTAATGTTCAACAACTTTATAACGAAAAAGTCAAACGGCTCGATGTACCGTGGTGTGATCTTTTAAATGTAAAAGAAGAGATATCCATTAATGATATCCTCAAACAATTAGAACATCAAGAACTTCAAGTTTCAGGGATAATGGTGGGATCGGATCAGTTTAACTTTGAAAAAATTGCACAACAGACACTATGCGCACGCGATAAAAGTCAATTACTTTTGGCGTTGCATGGCCTAGCTATTTCGTGTGTCACAGGCACAGTCCATCCATACTTGGAATCATGTGCGCAAAATGAGTGGTATTCAACCTTTCGTAAGATGAAAATTAAATCAAATTATATATTTATGCACATATGTAAACATTCGTTTAATGAGCTGGCATCACATTTCATAGGAAAAAGCCAAACTTTTGAATGGTTAAATACTTGTATGGCAAAAAATGGTGACACAGCTTTACACATGGCTATTCGCAATCGACAATGGGAATGGGGGAAATGGCTTTTAGAAAAAGGATTGTCGCCTTTCCTCAAGAATAATGCAGGTGAAACAGCTGTCTCATTAACAGCTCCACACAACGAACGTTTACAAATGTTTAGTCAGCGGGATAGTATTGAATGGTTTAATACATTGCACGATGCACTAGTAATGCACAGAGAAGATACATCGTGGTGTTTTGCGCTCATTGAAATGGGAGCCGATGTTAATCAAATTGAATTGTATAATAGTCCATTGGAAAGTTTACTCGTATTTGCCAAATCTGGCATGGATATGAACTTAGGGCCTTTACCATATACGTTGACAGAAGATCAACTTCGGCTTTTTTTTATGTACGGACGACAACCAACATCCTGGAAACATGTTATTCGAGCATTTCCGGACAAGAAAATTCAGTTGTTTATCAACGTATTTCATAATAAAATTAGAGTCGATGATATAGAATATATCGAAAACGTACGTTCGCGACGAGCCATTTCACAAAAATCAAAAGACTTGATACAAATGTTGATCTCCGATTAAGATTAAACAACATTACAATAAATGAAACCGTTTTGCTTTCCATAATTTCCAGCGTAAATAAAACCCAAAAAGAACCAGAGCAATCAAAATCACGACGACGTTTAACATGGAGGACGACCTGACTTTTTCATGGACTTCTTGGTGTACCTGAGAGACTTTATTAGTTAAATTATGTTGATTATCGTCCATTTTAACATGTATTCTTTCCTGCTCTTGGCGTAACGCACCGGTTTGTCGAGAATATGCTGTTTCGATGCGAGACAGGCGTTTTTCTAGTATGTCTAGACGTGTTATAATAGAGACATCGACATCCGATTTAAATTTCGGTCTGTTGGGTGTAACTTGATGGACAATCTGATCCATACCCGTAGATGTTTTTCCGGTCAATATTAATTTGACAGGGAGAATGTAGCCATCTATTTCGAATTTGCTACAGGTTGTAAACATTTTCGAATCCAAAGCAGCAATGCCGACAGATACAAATGTTTTGTTCAAATCTCTCATTTTATGCATGCGTAATCGTAACCAACTTTTCTCGTTTTTTTTGGAAACCGATCTAGATAAACAACTGTTTGATTCTTTTTCGCCATATTCGACCAATATTTTGTCGTTATTAATGATCAACTTAAAATAATCTTGAGCTAATATTGTTAGTGTTGACTGTGAACGCTTGGCAAATCTACGTGTATATTGCCGGCTAAATTCTATATATACGGCATTTATGTAGGGATCACTTAATTCACACTTTGTGGCCACATTATTATGAGATTCGGAGGTCATTATGACATCATTTCCTTGGAAAGTAACATCCTCTGAACACCTTTTCGGTGGCCATTCAGCGTTGGCTAAGGTTAGTAATACAAAGACGAAAATAAACATAGTGATCAAAAAACACTAATATAAATAAGCTAAAATAAAAATCCATTTATGAAATACAACATTCAGAATTATTTGACTTGACAGTTTTTAATATGAGAGTTTTAAACTCGTCTCCTACTTTTGCCTTCACGGAAAACTCTGTTTCCTCGGAATTCACTGTTTTTGTAAATGCGTTAATTTGCCCATGGTATACTTTTGTTTCGCGCGATGACAAACTTCCTTTATTTTCTGCGTGAGCAAAAAGTTGGCAAAGAGTCGGATTCTGCCGCGAAACCATCATTCGCGAAACCTGTAATGTCTGTTGGCCCTCGTCGTTATGAAAGTCTATCGAGTCACCTCCTACTATATTGAAAAATTCGTGGGTCTTGATTGCTGACATCTATCATAATACTTAGCCCCTTAAATAGTGTTTGGTCGCTTTGTACGGCGACGATGTAAAAGTGATTCTACATATTGATTTTGGCGACGACCAAGTTTTTTACTTAACAAACGCGACAAACATGGGAATAAGACAAAATGATGATATCCACTGTCAGATTCGCGACAACTCTGACGGGAGGCATGCTCATCGTCTGAATAATAATCATAAGGCGTGTTACACCACATACAACGCATATGGATTTATGAAGAAAGAATACTTTTATACTATTTTATGCAACATTATGAAGTCTAACCCTTTAAGTGGTTACTCGGGTGTAAATAACGATATTTTATGCAATATTGTGAAGTCTACGCCGTTTACGCGAGCCACTTGGGTGTAAATATCGATAATAGGACGCATGGTCACTCTTTGTACGCTTACCATCGGGTAACCAGTCATAACAAGTAAACCCATCAGGCCCACCGCGAAACATCTTAATTTTAAAACCAAGCTCTGTCGTTTGACGACACTTCTCAAACTCTTCCTCAGAAGGCGACGGCCCTTTAATCTCAATAAACTCGCGATCACTGTGAAGCCAAACATCCGGCGTATATTCTTTACCTGTAGGAAATGCCTCACAAGGATCAAACTTCAAGGTTGCTGGTTCAAACGTATGCTTCTTCTCGGCAACATTGAAAGCGGCGAGCCAACGTTCCTCAAGACGAGAACGTGTATTGGTCTCGCCCGACTCCATACAAAGATGCAAATCGCCATCGTCCACATAACGCAAATGGAAATAATCATCCTGCTTAATACACTTGTAACGACCCCAATAATATGTATCCGCCCCCACGCCAAAAGAAATTAGATGAAAAGGTGCCTCAGAAACAAGGCGATTCTCGCGCTTTGTACGCTTGTTCATTGCGATTGTTGCCGTAGATCCTGAAACAACATTGCGCCATTTGCGATTATTCGTATTGGCTTTAATACACCAGGCTTTGCCAGAACGAACATCAATACAACCGCGACCGTTGTGAAAATGAGATTTTAGAGCATGTGGGATTTTGGCGGGACGAGACATCTTTTTTTTTTACTTTTTTATAATACATATACAATTAAAATTAATCATATTCGTTATTTAAATGAATTTATTATTGAAAATATTAATCTGTACTTAACTTAGTGGTCGGTGTGCTCGTCAAGCACACCCGAGTGCATTTTACAGCACTCTATTTTAAAGGCGGTTTTTAATGCCTCGCAATCTTTTTTATTTTGTCTAGAATTTGGTATACAACCGC
>Ga0115000_10004449_pt1 | contig 11479 bp, 9 predicted proteins | sample ArcticOcean_MG_C_6_FD_89690 | JGI IMG/M metagenome (GOLD analysis project Ga0115000, IMG submission 89690) | Marine microbial communities from western Arctic Ocean - ArcticOcean_MG_CB8_128 | ecosystem: Environmental > Aquatic > Marine > Oceanic | place: Arctic Ocean: Canada Basin | collected... | reverse complement strand
TTTGTATGTGATTTAGTAAAAAACAAAATTATTTGTATTATTCATGCCATGAGGAGTGGGTTACAACTCCCCGAATTAATTTATAGATATCGATGCCAAACCATCCATTGTACGGAAGCAATTTAAATTATCCGTAAGGAAGGCTTGAGTATTCCGGTACGAGCACTAAATAGCAAACATTTCAATTTAGGTTATCTAGGTGAACATTAATTTCAACAATCCCAAAGCATTTGCATCCTTTGTTTCTATGTTAAACATTTGGACTGGGGTTGAATCAATAAGTGGGTAGTAAGTCCAGCAAATAGTGCGAGACATTGGAGGTGACGAGATTGACAGATGAACAAATGAGAATTAATCTATCTGATAATGTCTTTATGGGTAATGTCGATGTTCATCAGAACATTGTGCCTCTTGGTGAGTGCCCCAGTTGTTCTGCATCAAATGTCAAAGTTATGAAATGTCAAGACAAACAGTGTGGATCGAAAAATTTTTGTGAATTGTGTCATACCAATTCTAGATTTTCTGAGGGACTGTTTAAGCGTTTTGATTCTGGGATTGGTTCAGGCCCGTTCTGCGCAAAATGTCTGAAAATCACAAAGAATCAATATGAGGTGCAAAAGAGGTTAAAGCGAGAAAGAGTAAATCTCGAAAGGGAAGAGAGAGAAAGGATAGAGAGAGAAAGGATAGAGAGAAAAAGAGCGGAAGAAAGTCAAAGAGTAAGGACTTATCGTAAAAGGCTACGACGTGATCGGGTGTTAGCGGATATCCTCAGAGTGGAGAAGATATTTCTTTTGATCATTGTCTTTGTAGGGTTTCCGCTGGGTATATATGTTTTTGATTATGGTTTAGTTAGCGCATTTTGGGTTATTGTAATCTCTTTGTTAATAAAATTTATTTTTTGGCAAAACCGAGAACTTATGGTTTCGAATATATTGAAAAATGACCGCAACAAAAGAAGAAAGAGAAATAGTAGACCGAAAAAGAGTAGAAAGAGTAAAAAGAGAAAGAGATGAATATGATTGCCTGCAATTCTAAAGCATTTGGTTTATCTTAGATTACTAATTAGTCCATTCAACCCTTATGGGTTGAAACTCTACCGTGGTATTTACGGCTAGTATTCCGGTATGAGCACTAGTATTGATTATTGATAATCTCGTGCTCATACCGACATTAGAATTTCATTTTAATCAATTTTGATATTTTCATTCCAATTCTAACGTTCCGGTACTAAGGGAGTACCCTCTAGTTCGTACTACTTCAATCAGTGGGATTTCCCCCTATTTCAACAGGAACTTATTTCCGAATATTTCAAGTAATCAAGCAATTTAGTCTTGAAGGGGCTGAAGTTGGTGGTTAGTGTCTCAAGCCAAACTCAAAAAAACATCTTCCCTGTCAATGAGAATTTTTTTTCAGACCTCTCAAAGAATTGGTGGGACAATCCATACTATACTCAATTAGTAAATGAAAAGCGGATCAGCGCAGTTGATGGAGAATTACGCCCAATTGCTATCCTGACCTCTGGGCCAATCTCTCTTGCTTCAGTTGCTTCACTTGAAACAGAGTTGGAAATGGCTTTGCAGTCATCAAATATCCCTCTCCCACAGGGCATGCTTTCGTGGCACGCTATGAATCACGAATTAGATCCATCCACAATTACTCATATCGCTCAACGTTTGAGAGCACTAGGAGCAGGTTTCAATGCTATTGGAGATGAGCATGTTGGCGATGATCAAACTTCAAAGATGTATGATGCACGTGAAAATGTGCAATCATATGCTAAGGCCATCAAAGATGATCCAATCATCTGCTGGTTGGACTCTGATTTGGAATTCTCCGCTCTTGTCCAAGACGAAAACCGTCTTTCTGTCAAACAGCCCTGGCCTTGGATTCACATGGTGTGGTATTATTCATTGAACAATGAGGATGTTGATTTCGCCATTGGTGATGTTACTGGTGACCCTCCGATTCCATCTTCGTCCACTATTTTGACGAATCTCAGGGATTTGGCTCAAATTGGTGAATTATCGAATGGGGGACGTTGGTCGATTCGCGACCCTGCGTACGACCTTTCCGAGCAAGATCGACCTGGGGGTAGGTTTCCTCCTATTGATCAAGAATGGGGTGGTGGTGGTTTAGCCAGTTTGATACTTTGGAATGGCACATTGAATCGCCCTCTCGTGGCATCTACCACGGTGCTGAACAAACCACACCGCCCGTGGTATGTTCGTGGTGGAATAACCGTGGTCTTCAACCGATCTGTATTGAAGGAATCTACGCCTAGATTCATATGCACTGGTCAATCAATTCGTAGAGGTGATAGTTTCTGGCTCATTCGCATTATGATGGAGAAGGGATTTACCGCAGGGAACTTTCCCTTTCCAATGCTGCATCGGCGATCTAGCACTGTACGCGCCTCATCCGAATTAGTGCAATCTTTCGAAACTCGTTTCTTTGCAGATTTGTTTGGTGCAGCCGCACTAAAGGGCACTGTTCAATCACTCGAGAGGGGAAATGATTACCTTCATGACTGCATAGAAAAGGCTCTACTGTCTAGGGCTTCTCGTTCTGTCAATGTTCTAAGCGAAGCACTAGAAACACTCCCATTGGCTAACGAAGAATTATCAGAGTCAGATTTCGCCCTCATAAATGAGGCTTTGACCAATACGATTGCAAAGTTGAAATCTGTTGATTTAGCGGGTGCCGCCTTGGAATTATATGAACAGATTAATCAGTTTTTGGAGGCGGGAAATGATGCGTAACACATGGTCTAATGAACACACAATCAGAACTCGTTTGCTTGTTTCGGAATGGGTTGGGATGAGGGCTATTGAAAGTAATCCAAAGGGACTAGAAACGATACATAACGACATTCAAGTAAGATTTGAAGATGTAGGGTTCACGGTCACTCTTGACCATAACGAGGGAGCACCTTATCGGCCTCTGATTACAGCGATTAGGGAAACCAATCCTGGTGGGAAATGGCTTGGATTCTGGGGCCACTACGACGTAGAATCTGCAGATGTGTCTGAATGGAAAAGTGACCCATGGAATATGACTGATATTGATGGTAGATGGATTGGACGCGGAGTTGGTGACAATCTGGTACCTCTGGCACAACGGTTGATTTTGTTTGAGCAGGTTGACCCTTCGGTGAACATAGCTTATTTTCTGCAAGGAGAAGAAGAGATTGGTAGTCCATACGCTGAGCAGCGCTATGGTTCACTAGAAACACCTCCTATCGATTTATGGATTGAGGAGACAGGTTACTTCTACAAGGATGGTAGACAACGGTTCATGATATTGAACCAGAATCCATTGTTGGACAAGGTTCTGGAAAAATTGCAAACCATCCTAGAAGACGATGGCAGAAGTTGGACAATTCGCCATCGCTCTTTGAACAAGGCTTTCGGTGCAGATCGGTGTCCATGTTTGAATAACCTTTTGGAAGACATACCCTATATTGCAATCGGACCCAATGACGACCATTGTTCAGTACATGGAGCCGATGAATCCGTAGACCCCAACTTATTGTCAATCTGTGCTAAACAACTGAAAGGAGTTATCGAGGTGATGTCGAGTTGATAGAATTCCAAATAAATCCTGAGCAAGCGGAGGTTTTTCTCAATGCACTAGGAATAACTGAAGTGGATAAAACAGAAGACGGATTGAAGACGCTCATGATGAGAACCCTTTCCACTGTTCCATTCACCAACATCATGATGTTAGTTCGTCCTAGAAGATCTCCTACTCACGAGGAAATTATCGAAGATATGCTTTCTCTTAGGGGCGGGCCTTGTGGACATTACAACCCCTTCATGAATGAGGTACTCCGGCATTGCGGATTTGATTCCAAATTGGTACCAGCGTGGATGAAAGGAAAGTTGTCGCATATGGCCATCACTGTAAGGATTGAAGATGAAGATTGGTGGTTGGACTTCGGCAATGGGCACCCGTATTTGACTCCCATCCGTATTGGAACTGATTCAATACATACACATGCGGGCCTAGCATATAGAATTCGTACGAACTCTGATGGAAAATATGCTCTTGAGCATCGACTACCAAATGACGAATGGTTCTCCGAGAACTATACATTCACAAACGAAGGCGTTCCATTCTCATTTTTCGATGAGATGGTCAAAGCCCACTACACAACACCAGACTTCGGCCCTTTTTTGCAGGGTGTTCGTTTCATCAGATTTCCAGAAGGGGAGATGCTTGCTATCAGAGATGACCAATTGCTAAGAACAATCGATGGCGAGATGGAAAAAGAGAGAATTGGAGATATTTCCAAGATGGAGAAAATCATTGACTCTTCCTTTCAACAAGCAACTTACCCTTTACGCAAAGGACTGGAGGCTTTAGGGTGGTCGTGAGCAAAGGATTCCTAGAAAACGAAATTGAATTCAGCAACCTCTCTGAAGAATCCTTGGAATTTTTCGTTGAGCATGGATATGTAGTACTATCTTCTGTCTTCAGAGAGGAAGAGATGGAAGAATCGAGACGAGCGTTAGAAGATATGCGGAGAAGGTACGCAGATGATATAGGGCTCGACCTCGAATCATACGATGAGAGAATTTGTCAATGGAGAGATATGTGGATGACTGAGCCACAATTTAACGACCTCCTACGAGATAATCGGTTGATACAAGCGGCTCAGTTTTTCATGCGGCAACCTTCTATCCAACTAATTCATGACCATGTCATTCGCAAACCATTCTCAGCCCTAAACTCTACAATACCATGGCATCAGGATTTTCCTTTTTGGCCTGTGGACACCCCCGATGCATTGTCGACATGGACTCCCATGGAAGATGTGTCGACAAGTGGTGGCTGCTTGGAGATTGTAGACAAATCTCACAAGTGGGGCATCTCTCCACCTGTGGACTTCATCATGGATCCGATGGACTTTAGCGATCGAAAGGATGTTATTCGAATACCTGTGAAAAAAGGGTCAATGGTAGTCCTTCATAGTTTGACTTGGCATCGAACGAACCCAAATGAAGACAAAGGAACCAATCGCCCAGCGCACATCTCTCTCTGGATGCCTTCGTTTGCCAGATATCGGCCAGATTTATCTGACTGGCATCCAGTGAACGACTATGTTTCGGTCGAAGCCGGAGAGCATCTTAATGTCGACAAATTTCCTAGATTTGGTGAATTCGACGAATCTAGTGCACCATTACCTCACTCTGGCGAATTGCACAGCGGCCCCCTGAAATCAGAAAATACGATGGACATGTTCTCTGCCACACCTAGGATTGCTGGTCACATCCATCGTATCATTGGAGATAATCGACGAGGGTTGCCTGTGAGAAAATTGGTCGAATATGCTAATGATAAGGATGTTCGGAGAGCGGTTTTTGAGCGTTCGTTGGAAAAGGGAATCGTTTCTGAAGATCAAGAAAATTGGCTGGAGGGTATTTTTGATCGAATGCTAATTAATTCTACAGCCTATATCCGCCATCGTGCTCGTAATGTGTACAATGATGCATACGCTCAGTGGTGGTTTCATGTTGGAGTGAAATGGGTACATGTCTGGAATGACACGGAGTGAGCATCATGAGAAATGTAATTGCAATTATCGGCACAGCCGGACGATTAACTCGCCCGTTGAGATTACAAATTGAGGCCCTTTCTGAACAATTGTCTGTCCTAGGTTTCGACATTGTGTCAGGAGGGATGACTGGGGCGATGCGAGCAGTTGCGAGAGGCCACTCTAAGTCCTCAATTAAGACAAATCTAACTCATATTGAGCCTGGATGGGGTGTTCCTTTGATGCTGAATCCGTTTGAAGCAGGGGTTGTAAGGACAGACTTAGGTTCCATGAGAAACCATCTCGTAATTCGAAGTGCGGACTTAGTAATTGCAGTATCTGGGGGGGCAGGGACACTTAGCGAAATAGCCATAGCCTGGCAAGAGAAGAAACCTATTGCCGTACTCACCGGAAGTGGTGGTTGGTCTGATAAATTAGCAAACCAGTCACTCGATCAACGTCGAACTGACTCTATTAAAGGATGCGATAATGTCCAAGAGTTGGTCGATTGGGCTGTGTCTCAATGTCCAGAGGGTGCATTCACAGGGCGGATGAACCGTGGATTCTATCCATTTGAGGTTCCTACAATTCACCGTATTCATGATTTTGAACCTGGAATCGTGCACACACTCCATGCAGAGTATGGCATGTCATTGAAACTCGAAGACCTCATTGAACGCTTGAAAGAACTCGCTTCAAGAGCTAAAGAATGGAATCCTGAATGTACTGCAATAGTCACTTTTGACGACGGATGGGCTGATGTAATCCTCCTTGAGGATGCATTCGCAAGCCTCCCAAATCTTACCCCTGTACTATTCATTCCTGAGAGTCAATTTCGGATGCCTGTTCGGCCCCTACCTTTGCAAAGATACTACCAATTCGCTTCCGAACAAAAAATTAGTTCAAATTCTCTAAGGGAAGAATTGAAAACAATGTCTGAGGAATCGGCGCATTCAAGGTTAGACGGTCTTGGAGTAGATGAAATGTTGAATCCTAGTTGGCTATTGACTTTAGGAGACATATCTCGACTTTCTGAAAAAGGTTGGATTATCGCTTCACACGGACACTCTCATGAAGACTTGCGGAAATCATCCAATCTACTGGAAATGCTGTTACAAGTCAATGAAGAACTCGAAGAGCGAGTGCATATGCCGTGGTTATCATGGCCAGAAGGTCAATGGTCTGAAGAGACAGTAATGGCCGCAAAGAATGCGGGGTTCATGAGGCAATTTGGTTTACTAGATGAGCCACATGAGAAACCGCCCATTGGAATGATTATGAGGAAAATCTGGAGTTGAAATCATGAAGATATTGGTCACGGGTAGTAAAGGTTTCCTCGGCCGATATGTTGTGAATGACCTGAAATCTAAGGGTCATTTAGTTCTACATTATGATCTAGAGGATGGTTGTGACATTCTTGATGTTGATGCATTCATGGTAGCAGTTGCGGATTCGGTTTTGTGTATTCACCTTGCAGCGGTGGCTGATTTGTATGATGCCGAAGAAAATCAGAATTTGTGTGAACGAGTAAATATAGACGGAACCAGGATTGTTGCGGAATCTTGCCAATCCAATGGTGTCAAATTGTTGTTCATTTCAACAGTCTGTGCGTATGGCAATAACGGTAGTGAAATTCAGTCAGAATCATCCCCACTTGCCCCAACCGAAATCTATGCTAAATCGAAGGCTGATGCTGAGATTCTACTTACAACGATTCCACATCTGGATTATCGAATTATTAGACCGGCTACCTTCTATGGGATTGGGATGCGGGAAACACTTGTAATCAAAAAATTCCTTGATGCTTCATTGAACGACGGTCGTATTGAAATCCATGGATCGGGGAGACAAACTCGTTGCTACACTCATGTAAATGATGTCTCTAGTGCAATTGTACTAATTGCTGAACAATGGCCTGAACAATTACTTTTCAATGTAGCAAGTTCAGAGGAGACAAGTGTGAATGATCTTGTCGGAGTAATTAGGTCAATATCAGGAATCAATCTTATCGCCACATATGTACCTGATCGATTTGGCCAAATCGAGCGTAGTCGAATTGATATATCTAGGATGGAATCACTTGGATGGACACCCCAAGTTACACTTACTGAAGGAGTGCTACAACTGCTAGAACACGAGCTGAGAGAATTCCCATCGAGTACGGAGGAGATTTCGTATTCGAATAATAGGCAATGGATTGAGTAGGAGGCGGTAGCATGTGTGGAATACTTGTAACATCACGTAGAATTGTGGACCTTGAGCATGTTACTGAGTTTATTCATCATAGGGGACCTGATCTGACAAATCAAATTGAAGTCAATGGAATTAAATTTGCACACACCCTGCTTTCTATCACTGGCAACCCAGCACCACAACCATTCATTAGTGGGGATAAAAGTATAGTTAGTTCATACAATGGGGAGATTTACAATTATCGAAACTTTGGTGATTTTGACTCAGATGGATATTGTATTGTACCCTTATATGAGGAATATGGATTTGATTGTATCCAACAAATAGATGGTGAATTTGCACTGGTAATTATTGACTTTGAAAAGGATATATTGTTGTTCTCTACAGATGTATTCTCAACCAAGCCACTGTGGTTTGCAAAGGAGGGGGATGATTTCGCTATTTCCTCATATCGATCTTGTATTGAAAGACTAGGATTTGCGGAGACAACACAGGTTGAAGCTAATTCCACATATATTCTACGCCTTTCAACACTTGAGATTCTTGAAAGGAAAGATGTTCATTCATTTGACCTGAAACAGCATAAGGATAATTTTGATGATTGGAATAAAGCATTTGAAAATGCAGTTGCTAAAAGAGTTCAGAATGCTAAACATGGAATCTTTATCGGGCTTAGTTCTGGATATGATAGTGGAGCCATAGCTTGTGAACTAGAGAAACAGAATGTACAATTTACAGCATACTCAATAATCGGGTCCGAGAATCGACAAATAATCGAGGAAAGACTCGAAAGGGCTGCTGACTCACGATTGATTGATTTACCATTAGAAGAATTTCTTATTTCAAGGGAACACTTGAAAGATTATTGTGAAGAGTATTTCTTAAATATTGACAATGGAGAACAAGATATTGTTGATGATTTACAGGTTAAGTATGCTGATGTCTGCAAGGTCATCAGTGATATTGAATCCCTGGATCAAGAAATTAACAATTCTGATATAATCGAAAAAACTAGGAATGAGAAGACCTTGCTGGAGAATAAAATATCCCGAAACCTGGAAATAATTGAATATAGAAAAAAAAGGCAGGTTGTGACGGATGATAATGGGGCTGTGGGATTGGGGCATATTTGCTCACTTGCTAAGAAAGAGGAGAAATTAATTTATCTTTCAGGAAATGGGGCTGATGAAGTGTTTTCAGATTATGGATTTGGGGGTGTCAAGCATTTTCCGCATAGCACAATTGGAGGCCATTATCCAAAAGATTTAGCGGAGGTTTTTCCCTGGAAGAATTTCTTTGATAACACACAAAGAGCATATCTGATTAAAGAAGAATATGTAAGTGGCTCTCATGGAATTGAAGGTCGTTATCCATTCCTCGATAAAATGGTGGTGCAAGAATTTCTTTGGTTGAAACAAGAATTAAAGAATTCAAACTATAAATCAGTGGTGCATCAATATTTGGCAGGGAACGATTATCCATTTGATGAACAACAGAAGGTTGGTTTCAATTGCGGATTTACATCTAATATGGGTCAAACTGGACCCTTCGATAATGAGGGTGCCTATGCAGAACTCGCGGTGGTGGAAGACACCATGCTATTGCCACATAGGACTGTTGGTGTTGCTCTAGATGAGACACGGATTGTAAATTGGGAGAAGGAGGTTACAAAGTTGTCGCAAAGAAAAAACAGGTTCAAAATATTGAACGAATTTTTTCCAATTGATTAGTTGATATTTTAATCAAGTACGTGTTATTGGCGTGTAAATACCGATTAATTATTATCAGTCGACACTTTCGTAACAATGTGGTCAGAGTACTCGGGATAGGAGGCTTAGATCATAATGGGTCAATGTGTATTGTAGAGGGTGGTGTCGTCAAATCTTTTGTAGAACTTGAGAGAATTTTACGAGTGAAGAATTTAGGTTTTGAAAATACAGGCCATGTGGAGACGATGTTGGATTTGATGGTAGATAAGCCAATTGATGTTATTGCCATTGCAGACAAACATTGGTGGAATAAGAAACGAATTTGGCTTGAACCGCTATTGGAAAAACTAATTCCTGGGGCGAAAATTGCAGTTCACAATCACCATATTTGTCACCTTTCAACTGCTTTTTATCTTTCACCGTTTGAAGATGCAATAGCTCTTGCTATTGACGGCCAAGGAGATGGAATTTCAATTTCTTGGAGCCTTGGAGAAAGAGATCAAGCGATACGAATAATGGGTGGACAGTCCTCAAAATACTCTCTTGGTAGATTATGGTGGGGGGTTAGCGAGGCCTGCGGATTCCCAGGCCACCATTCGGCTGGTAAAACGATGGCTTATGCGTCTTTAGGTTCTTCCAGCAAGTTCTTGGTAGATTGTGTAAAATGGGATGGCCCGAACTTCAAATTTGTTCACGCTGATATCGATGATGAAGGTTGGAGAGAGGTGAGCCAAATAAAAAAATGGGCAGAGGGTCTAATTACAAAAGGTAAAATTCAATCTTTACCCGATTTAGCCGCGAATTTACAGGAATTGACAATACACATCGGGACAGTTCTTGCCACGCGATTAAGTCATGAATATGGCAATAAAAACATCTGCCTTGCAGGGGGGGTCGCATTAAACGGTCTTTTAAATCAAGCAATTAGCGAATTGGAAGATATCGAACACGTTTATATCCCCCCGGTAACAGATGATAGAGGCCTATCATTGGGTGCGGCTCTCCAAAGTGCGATACAGGTTGGAGATATACCCGAGATACAGAAAGGGTTCTTACCATATCTTGGTCCTATTCGGGAGTCTAATGCTTATGCAGAATCGATTGATTTTTCTCCTGTAGCTACTGGTTCCGATGCAGAAAATAGAATTGTTCAATTGTTGGTAGAGGGGGGTTTAGTGGCATGGCACCAAGGGCGTTCAGAAGCAGGACCAAGAGCGCTTTGCCACAGGAGCCTGTTGGCCACACCTACAGATAAAGTACTTTCAGAGAGAATAAATTTGGACATTAAACATAGAGAATGGTTTAGGCCGTTTGGATGTTCTGTCAAATTCGAGGATGCTGAAGATTGGTTATTGATGGAAGGAGATTCGCCTTACATGCTTAGAATAGTATACGTTGTTACACAGATGAGGGAATATGTTTCTGGGATCGTCCACATCGATGGCACAACAAGGCCTCATCTTGTTCAAGCAGAGGTACTTCCAGAACTGTGGTCTATTCTTTCACGATTAAAAGAACTTGGACACCCTCCTATTGTTCTTAACACCTCTCTGAATAGAAGAGGAGAGCCTCTATCAGAAACCGCGCTGGAGACATTTACTATTGCGAAGGAAATGGGTTTAGATGGTGTATATCTAAACGGAGAACTTTGGATGAAAAATGTGTAGGTATTTGTATATCCATTAATCCAGTATAACCGATTTAGAGCAAGGAGTTAAAATCTTTTCAACAATAATCGTTTTCAGATAGATTCAGAGGATTCATCCGAAGATGCACTGTATTTTCAAAACCGATACTATGGGCTTTCAGTGGACCGATGCAAACGCTAGGGTTTCAACCCACAAGCGCCCAACCCTCAGTTTCGGCGTCAATTTGATGCAGGTTTTCCGCTATTAAGAAGGGTACGTAACGACTTGTAATTGTACGTAAGAAAAGCTTGAGTATTCCGGTACGAGCATTCTCAGCCAATTGTTCTATAGAATCACGCTTCGAAACGTTGCCATTCTGAATTGGGACCCTCATTGCGATACCAAGGTTTCTT
>Ga0115000_10004447_pt1 | contig 11481 bp, 13 predicted proteins | sample ArcticOcean_MG_C_6_FD_89690 | JGI IMG/M metagenome (GOLD analysis project Ga0115000, IMG submission 89690) | Marine microbial communities from western Arctic Ocean - ArcticOcean_MG_CB8_128 | ecosystem: Environmental > Aquatic > Marine > Oceanic | place: Arctic Ocean: Canada Basin | collected... | reverse complement strand
CTGAATCTGGTAAACCAGCTGCCATTCCACTTAATCTACCAATATTTAATGCTTGAGTACCTTGTTGTTGAGCGCAACCCATAATCACATCTTCAATTTCTGATGGTTCAATACCTGCTCGTGAAATTGCTTCTTTAATAGAGTATGACCCAAGAGTAGGGGCTCCTGTATTGTTATAAGCACCCCTGTAGGCTTTACCGATAGGTGTTCTTGCGGCTGATACTATTACTGCTTCTCTCATAAATTTCTCCTTAAGTTAGTTTCTATTCTTTGACTATGTATAAAGTTAATGTTTCAATTATTGCTGCTGGTTTATCAATACCTTCAATTTCGACAGTAACTGTTGTCTTAACAAGCCATCTTCCATTTTTTTTATACTGCGCATCAGTTAAAATAAATCTTCCTCGAATTTTACTATCTACAGGTACTGCTTGCATAAATCGAACTTTATCAGATCCGTAATTCACAGCTGTTTGCATTTCCGCTGGCATGAATCCAGATGTTGCTGACATATAAGAAACTAAACTTAATGTTAAAAAGCCATGTGCTATTGTTGTATCCCAAGGTGTAGGTGCAGACTTAGCAAGTTCTGGATCTACATGTATAAATTGATGGTCATTTGTCGCTTCTGCAAATTGATTAATTCTTTCTTGTGTTACCTCTATCCATTCAGAAAGACCAATTTCTTCTCCAATATGGTCTTCAAGTTCATTTGCTGGAATAACTTTCATAAAATCTCCTCTAATAAATTTATATTAGATGCTTTATTAGAAAAATTAATAGTACTTTGTCCAAATGCATCTATCTCTTTTTTATCTGTATCACCATAATAACCAAGTGAATATCTTACATAGACGCCTTCCATGATCATGGCATGTTTCCAAAACGATAATCTTATGTAAAACTCTATATCTTGTAAATTAAGTGATGATTCTTGTTCATAAATAGAGAGTATCTGGTTTCTACTTAAAAAACCCATACTTAAAGAAGGGGAGTAAATAAAAGGAGTGTCTGTTTCTTGCGAGTTTGACCAAGAAGCTATGATTGTTCCCAAGTCAGCTAATGGGTCACCTAAAGTACATAATTCCCAATCTAAAACTGCGTTGACCTCATTGTCTTTTATTCTTACATTATCTAAGCGATAATCTCCGTGAACGATACTTACCCTTTGCTGATTTGGAATCGAACTAAACAAGATATCAGTTGCTTTATTTAGTTCCGGTATATCTCTAATCTTTTGTGCATCAAATTGTTTACTCCATCTTGTTAGTTGTCTTTGAACATAATCTTCATGTTTTCCTAGATTATTGAGATTGGAATTAATAACATCATAATTATGAAGCTCTGCTGCAGTTTCAATAAAAGACCTAGATATTTTTTCTTTTTCTTTTTTTGAATACCTATCAGCTACTTTATTATCTGATATTGTTTCACCTTCAATATATTCCATAATATAAAAATCGTCATCTGAAATATTCCTATTTGAACATAATGAAATCGGCTCTGGGACTTTAATTTTACTTTTGTATAATTCTGAAATAATTCTGTATTCTCTTTGCATATTATGAGCAGATTCAAGTTTATTCCCAAATGGTGGTTTCCTTAAAACATACTGATTTATTCCATCTTGAATTTTAAATGTTATGTTGGATCTCCCAATTTTAAATTGTTCAAATGTGAAGTCTTTATCAAGTTCAGTAACCGAAGAAACATACCCTCGTATTTTGTTATTAAAAAAGTCCATTAAATAATATATTACATAAAGATTGTTCACGAGAGTTAATTATTGATAGAATTAATTGTGGATTTTAACTACTCAAAAAAATCATTAGATTTACAAAATAAACTTAATAAATTCTTTGAAGATCATATATACCCAATTGAACAGGCTTACGATCAAGAAATTGAAGAGTCCGATAACTCACTGCATATACCTCCTATTCTCGAAGAACTAAAAGATAAAGCAAAAGAAGTAGGTTTGTGGAATTTATTCTTACAAGATAATGAATATGGTGCTGGTTTGACCAATGTTGAATACGCACCACTTGCTGAAATTACAGGTAAAGTGTGGTGGGCCCCAGAGGTATTCAACTGCTCTGCACCTGATACTGGCAATATGGAAGTTCTATATGATTTTGGTACAGAGGAACAGAAAGAAGAGTGGTTAAATCCACTCTTAGATGGGTCTATAAGGTCTTGTTTTGCAATGACAGAACCAGATGTTGCCTCATCTGATGCTACTAATATCAGTAGTTCGATTGTAGGCGATGGTGATAACTATATTATAAATGGTCGTAAATGGTGGACGTCAAATGCAATTAATCCAAGAGCAAAAATATGTATATTTATGGGTGTTACTAATCCTGAAAACACTCCCTATCAGCGACAAAGTCAAATACTAGTACCAATGGACACAGAAGGAATTTCAATCATTAGGCCTATGCATGTATATGGTTACGACGATGGATACACGGGACATCCCGAACTTTTATTTGAAAATGTAGTTGTTCCGAAAAAGAATATTATCGGAGGTGAGGGATTAGGGTTTAAAATCGCACAAGCGAGATTAGGTCCTGGAAGAATTCACCACTGTATGAGGGCAATAGGTATGGCTGAACGTGCACTAGAGCTTATGATCAAGAGATCTCTTTCAAGAGAAGCTTTTGGAAAACAGCTAGCTGACCAAGGAGTTATTCAAGAGTGGATTGCTAAATCTAGAATTAAAATTGAAGAAGCTAGATTGCTAACATTAAAAACAGCTTGGCTAATAGACACTTACAGTAAAGAAGACGCCAAAATAGAAATTTCATCAATCAAAGTCACTGTCGTCGAGGCAGCATCTTATGTCATAGATAAAGCTATTCAAGCACATGGAGCTATGGGGCTATCTCAAGATACTCCTTTGGCAAGGATGGCTGCTGGTGCTAGGGTGCTTAGAATTGCAGATGGACCTGATGAAGTACACCTAAGGTCAATAGCTAGAAGAGAAATTAATAAACATAGATGACTGAAAAAATAGCTGTAATTGGTGGCGGGCAAATGGGAAGTCAAATAGCTTCATTATCTGCAATGGCTGGATATGAGACTCATATCTACGATCAAGATATTGAAAATGTTACCTCCAAACTTAAATTCGCAGAAGATAATCTTGAAAATCTTATATCCAAAAATAAATATACTGAAGAGCATCTAGTAAACTTTAAACAAAATCTTTACATAGCTGATAGTATCAATTCTTTAGCTGAGGGTAAGACATTCATTATTGAAGCAGTAGTTGAGCAACTGGAAGTAAAGCTTGAAATCTTTTCTCAACTTTCGGAAATAACGGATCAAGAAGTTGTTTTAGCAACTAATAGCTCTTTTATAGCTGCATCTGAAATAGCTAAAGACTGTCAGCATATACAGAGATTTATAAATATGCATTTCTTCTATCCACCTTTAAGAATGGATCTTGTTGAAATTTCCTACCCCAAATCTACAACTATAGAAGTTGTTTCAAGAACACAATCCGTAGGAAAGTCAATGGGTAGATCTATTGTTACATTAAAGAAGGAAACGCCTGGATTTATTGTTAACAGAATGCTTGCTGCTCTTGTAGATGAAGCGTATGAATTATATGACGAAGGTATTGCTGACTTTGAAGATATTGACTTAGCTATCAAGAAAGGTTTAAATCATCCTTTAGGACCATTTGAGATTTCTGATTATTCAGGACTTGATATCCATTATTATGCAAAATTAAAAATTTTTAATGAAACTAAAGATCCTAAAGACTATCCAAAAAAATTTTTAGAGAAAAAAATCGAAAATGGTGATTTGGGTGTTAAAACAGGCAGGGGTTTTTATAACTATAAGAAAGATTAATTATTAAAATCATCGTCTTTTATATTAAAAAAGAATTCTCTTTCTGCCAATATTTTTAGTACAATTCTTTTTGTTTGAATAGGGAAAGGGTATGGTTTACCCCAGTATTTTTCTGATAAAGCTTGAATATTTTTCTCAGCGTCTTCACCAGTGATTTCCCCAACTACCTTCCCTCTGACTTCAACAAATTTAAAAGCATCATCATGTTTCCATATCATTACATTTACTCTCGGATCTTTTTTCATATTTTTATATTTAACTCTGTGTATTTCGGTATTAATTAAGATGTATTCTCCATCGGTATCTACCCACATTGTATGTGTTTGCGGTGATCCATTTTCAAATAAAGTTGTTAATGCTGCATAGTTTGGACCCTGAGCCATTTTTACAGTTTTTTTATCTAAAGCCATATAATTACTTTAATATAATCATATGAAAGTTGTACTACAACGAGTTAAAGCAGCAAGTGTCAAAATAGATAAAAAAATTTTTTCAGAGATTCAGGAGGGTGTTCTATTACTCTGGGGAATTAAAAGAGGCGACAGCATAAAAGATGCTGATGTGCTTGTTAAAAAAATTGGAAATTTGAGGATATTTTCAGATAATTCCGGAAAAATGAATAAATCGTTAAAAGATATTGATGGTCAGATTTTATTAGTAAGCCAGTTCACATTATTAGGAAATATTTTAAATGGTAATAGGCCATCTTTTATTGAGGCTGAAGAGCCAAACAATGCAAATCAAATGCTTTCTTATATTTCAAAAGAATTATCTACATATGCAGAAGTTCGTGAAGGTAAATTTGGAGCTTATATGAATATTTCACTTGAAAATGATGGACCTGTAACAATAATTTTAGAATCTGAAAATGGACATCTAAAACTTTAAGCCGACTGTAATTTTATTTTATTTGAATCTTTTTCTCCTGATAATTTCTTATCAAGATAATATTCATTTCCAGCCCAAAGGTGAAGTCCTAAACCAATTTTCATTGCACATCTTTTGAAAGAGTCTGACTCAGCATGTTTTGCATTCGTTCCATCATTACCTTGATCATTTTCTACATCTCCGATAGCTGTAACGGTTACAAGTTTTCCATCTATATCTACAGTAAGCTTACCGAAACATCCAACCACTTTTCCTTCTTGCTCTTCTCTAATTAGTTCTACTACTTCCCAGTTGAATGGACCACAAACTTCCAACAGTCTTTGTGTAATAACTGAATGAGGGATGTAATTCCCAAATTTACCTTTAGGTGCTTTTTTAACCCACTCATCAGGAAATTGTCTTGATAGTTCGTATAGTTGGTTCATTTTTTTCTTCTTTCTTTATGTTTTAAATCTTTTGCCCACATTGGTGCTGTGGTATTGTTTACGTTTATAGATTTAAGATCAGGTGTATCTTTCCAATCTTTATATAGGAAAGTATCCCTTATCATATCAGTATTTTGGTTTCTCATAGAAGCAACTGCATCGAGACCTTTCATTTTTGGAACAAAATTTTGACCCATAATAGCTAGTAAAGCTTCAGTTAACTCCTCATCATCTGATGCTTTCTCAATTATCCAATGTATTAAATTTTTTAAATCATGAACCTTCCATGTATAAGACTTATTGAAGACGAATACCTCATCACCAAATCTTACTGCGCCATTTCCTTCAATATTTTTAGCCATCCTGTTGTCACTAAAATTTTTAATGTCCGTACTAGTATTTTTAACTATATTAGTTGTGCTTCTAGCAACCCATAAAAACTCTAAATCGTCTGTATTGCTTAATTCTTCACCAAACTTTGTAACAGTTAAATCGATTTCATCAGAATCTTGAGCAGATACTTCCTTAGTCAGTTCAAGAATATGATCTATATTGTTAGTCATTTTTTTCTCCTAATTTAAGCAGCCTCTTTGACTACATTATGACAGCTACAGTTATCATTATGACTTTTGCATAAGACAATAGTTTCTACGCCAATCATATTTAGGATATCTTCTATTTTTATATTTTTCATACTTCAAATATAGAAATTATGTAAGACAAAAAACTATTTTCATATGACGTTTAATACTATTTACAATACAATAAGCAGTAATGACAAATTCTCAGTTATTTGAATCACATATGTACTCAGAAGTGATTAGACAGTATGAAGAGGTTGCTGAGTTAATAAATTTAGATTCAAACATTAGAGAACGATTAAAACATCCACAGAGAGCCTTAGTGGTAACGTTTCCATTTAGACGTGATGATTATGAAGAGGTAGAAACAGTAGTTGGATATAGGGTTCAACACGTTCTATCAATGGGCCCGACTAAAGGAGGCATAAGGTATTCTCCAGATGTAAACCTCGGTGAAGTTACAGCTCTCTCTATATTGATGTCTTGGAAATCAGCAATTGTAGGGTTACCTTTTGGTGGAGCTAAGGGTGGCGTAGCAATAGACCCAACTTCCTTATCTCGGGCAGAAAAGCAAAGGGTTACAAGACGATACACTGCTGAGCTACTTCCAGTAATTGGAGTAGAAAAAGATATCCCAGCACCAGATTTAGGAACTGATGAACAAACTATGGCTTGGATTATGGACACGTATAGCAACTTCGTAGGATCTCCCCAACCTGGTATAGTCACAGGTAAACCCGCTGCACTTGGTGGCTCAGTTACGAGGAGAGAGGCTACAGGTAGGGGTGCTATTGCAGTAACAATTCAAGCTATGGACAAGATCGATAAAAAATATAAAGGATCAGATGTCGTCATACAGGGTTTTGGAAATGTCGGTCGCTATGCAGCTCTTGATTCATACGAGAGGGGAGCAAGGGTAATTGCAGTCAACGACTTGGGAGGCGGGATCTTCAACCCTAACGGTATCAATATCCCAGAGCTCTTTAAACATGTAGCGAAATACCCATCTGTTTCTGGATTTAATGGTGCAGATAAACTTACTGAAGATATATTGGAAATAAAATGTGATGTCTTGATTCCAGCAGCTATTGGAGGAGTTATTACTAGTTCAAATGTTAATAATATTAAAGCAAATGTTATTGTCGAAGCCGCAAACTCTCCTACCACTGTAAATGCTGATAAAATTTTACGTGACAATAACGTTTTAGTAATTCCAGATATATTGGCAAACGCTGGGGGTGTTACAGCATCTTATTTCGAATGGGTTCAAAACAGACAGAACTACTTATGGAAAGAAAAAGACTTGTATGAACGTTTAATGGAAACGATGTCTTCTGCATTTGAAGAAGTTTGGACAATATCACAAAAAAATAATTGTGACTTAAGGACTGCAGCTCTTATCAAAGGGATTAAGAGAGTTGCTGCAGTAAAATTAACAAGAGGGTTATTTCCCTAATAAAGAATTTATTTTATTTAGTATCTTTTCTCTCTGGTTCTGTAGAGAATCAATTTCTTTTTTCAATTCACTAATGTCAATACCTTTTAGTGGACTTGATTCCGGCAGATCCCTCTGATTTTCAAACATTTCAACTGCTTCAATATTTTCTTCTATTTCAGCAATTTTTTCAACAATATCTTTCAACATATCAGTATTTGGTGCTTCCTTGTTAAATAAAGGACAAATTGGTTTGTAGTAGCACCAGTCTTTACATAACCCATTTTTTGTCGCAGGAAAATTATTTTCCTCAAAAGCCTTTTTGATTTCTTCCCATATAGCAAGAATCTCTATCCTTGCATCATTGAGCATTTCATCATCAATTTTTAAAGTATGAATTGTCGAATTTTTAAGATATATTAACTTAAGTTCACTGGGAGTAATTCCCATTTCATCTCTTATAAGTAAGGCATACAGTTTAAGAGCAAAGAAACGCTGCTCCTTATATTTTGCCATTGGTGCTTTGCCTGATTTATAATCGACAATTATTAAATTTCCATCTTTATCTTCATCCATACGATCTAAAATTCCGCGTAGGTTGAGATCTTCTATAGAGCCCCTTACCCATCTTTCTTGTTCAAGAGGTTCCAATTTCTGTGGATCTTCTAATTTTAGATAATTATGAAGTAGGTTTAGACCTTCTTGACCCCACTCTCTTTCATCTTCAACGGAGTCAAATAAATTTACATGTTCATCATTTCCCCTTACGTTTGACCATGCTTTTCTAAAAAGATCATAAAGGACCTCTGGCGTTCTTTCATTAATTGGTAAATCATATAAATCTTCTAAAGCTTGATGGACAGTTGTACCTTTAGCTTGTACTAGGTTTGTAGGTTCTTTGATTTTGTCTAAATTGGAAAATTTGAATTGCTTTGGACAAGTTTTAAATTGTGACGCTCTTGAAGGAGATAAATTTTTTATCATATTTAAACTATAACTGTATTTATATTAATTTCTGTAAAATGTATTCTAGAAATATGAATAAGTTTATAAAGTTCTTACAAATTATCGGTATAACTTCATTTATTTTGTATTTCATTGTTTCAATGTTGTATAATTCTGCAAGTTGGTTTAATTTCATATTTAATTAAAGAGCTTAAAAAATTACATATACCTAACTTTTGCTAAAGTAATTGAATGGACAACACCAAAATTAAAGTAGCTATATTGGGTATTGGAAATTGTGCAAGTTCACTTGTTCAAGGCCTTGAATATTACAAAATTAACGATACAGACAACGGTCTTATTTCTGATGTAATTGGAGGCTATAGAGTTTCAGATATTGAAATTGTTGCGGCTTTTGATATAAATAAAAATAAAGTTGGAAAAGACATATCAGAAGCTATATTTACAGAACCAAACAATACAATTAAATTTTCAGAAGTTCCACAATTAGGCGTGAAAGTAAGTCCAGGTAAAACATTAGATGGTATTGGAAAGTTTGTAAAAGATATAATAGAACCGGTAGAGGATTCTGATTTAGTTGTGGATGTTCTTAAATCATCAGGTGCTGAAATTTTAATAAATCTTCTTCCTGTAGGCTCTGATGAAGCTGTTAAATTTTACGCAGAGTGTGCTATTGAATCTAAAGTAGGCTTTATTAATTGCATTCCTGTATTTATAGCTCGAGATAATGTATGGTATCAAAAATTTAAAGACAATAATGTAGCCCTAATAGGAGATGATATAAAGAGTCAAGTGGGTGCGACTATTGTTCATCGTGCATTAGCTCAATTATTTTCAGATAGAGGAGTAACTCTAAAACGATCGTACCAACTAAATGTTGGAGGAAATATGGATTTCCTAAATATGCTTGAAGAAGACAGATTGCAAACTAAGAGGACAAGTAAAACTACTTCAGTTACTTCTATTGCCAATAAAGGCAAAGGCATGGAAAAGGGAACAGTAAGAATTGGGCCTTCGGACTATGTCGAATGGTTGGAAGACCGTAAAAAAGCATTTATCAGACTAGAAGGTGAAGCTTTTGGAGGAGTACCATTAAATATTGAACTTCAACTTGAAGTATGGGATTCACCAAATAGTGCTGGTGTGGTAATTGATGCTATTAGGTATATGAAATTCTTTACAATGAAAAATGATTTAAAATCGCTAGATCTTGTTTCAGCTTGGCTTATGAAGGCACCAGCTGAAGCTGCTAGAGACACAGAAACCCTTAAAAAGCTTCACGAACTAACTCACGTAGATATTAAATAGCGTTTACAGATTTAGTAAACATCTCTAGTGCTTCCTGCACCTGATCTATAGGAGTAGTAAGAGGACCCATAAACCTAATCACGTTTCCTTCAAGTCCACAGTTCACTAAAAGTAATCCTTCATTTTTTGAATTTTCTATTATTTTCATTGCGATATCTTTTGAAGGCTTTTTAATTTTTTTATCTTCAACAATTTCGATACCTATCATAGTTCCGTATCCTCTTACCTCACCTATAAAATCCTTATGAGATTGAAGATTAAATAAACTTTCGTTCATTATTTTTGAATGTTCTTTTACCTTTGCTAATAAATTATCTTCATCAAATACATCTAATACACCTAAAGCTGCAGCACAAGATACCGGAGACGCTCCGAAAGTACTACCTATGCCAGCATCGTGAATCGAATCCATAATTTCACTTTTCCCAACAACTGCCGCAAGTGGAAAGCCACCAGCAATTCCTTTAGCTAATGTTGCGATATCTGGAGTTACCCCAACTGTATTTGCTCCAAACATCCCCCCTGTCCTACCAAAACCTGTTTGCACTTCATCAAAAATTAAAAGAATACTATTGTCATTAGCTATTTTTTTAAGTTCTTTTAAGAAGTAATCTGAAGCAGGTATATAACCACCTTCACCAAGTTGTATTTCAATTAAAATTGCAGCTATGTTGTCTATATTTATTTTTTTAATATGTTTTTTAAAACTTTCGAGAGCTTGTTCATCGCTAATACCCCTATATTCATATGGAAATTCTGTATGTGATATAAAGTCTGGAAATGGTCCGAAACCTGTTTTATAAGGATTTTCTTTACCAGTTAGGCCCATTGCCATATAAGTTCTACCGTGAAACCCTCCTTTAAATGCAACTATGTGTTGTTTTCCTGTGTAGTACCGAGCTATTTTTATAGCATTTTCTACAGCTTCAGCGCCACTATTTACTAGAAAGGTTTTTGTTTCTGATTCTATAGGGTATCTTTTATTTATTTCTGTACATACATCAATTGCATTTTGATGAGGAGCATAGGCAAAGCATGAATGACTGAAATTATCTAGCTGTTTTATTACCTTCGATATAACTTTTGGATGAACATGGCCTGTATTCAAAACAGCATATCCACCAACATAATCTAAAAATCTATTTCCATCTTGATCCCATATTTCAGCATTAAGTCCTTTTTTAATTGTAGATTTAAATGTAGGACTCCACGCTTTTGGTACATTAGCCTCTATTTGGTTTTGAACTAATTTTGACATAAAATCACTGTAACTGAAATAAAATTAATACTCAATTTAATTACTACTAAAATGAATCTATATGATTAACAATTTTCATGGTGTTTGGGCGCTAATAAGTATTTGGGTAGCGGGAATAAGCGGGGTATTCCTAATAGGAATTTATATTTCCAGAACAACAAAATACGCAAAAATAGGAACTTATCTGATAAATCTTTCAATTTCTACAATATTGATTCAGACCGCAGGTGGGCTAATATTGTATTCTCAGAAAAATGATCCCGGTTCATTCCACCTTTTTTACGGTGTTGTCGTTTTGTTCACACTTACATTTTTGTATGTTTATCGTGCTGAAATGAGTAAAAACTACTATTTATATTGGGGCTTAGCTCTCTTATTTTTAATGGGGCTTGAAATAAGAGCTGTAATGACACTGGGAAGAATATTAGATTAAATGACGATACACCTGCTTTCAGATGGAACTACTTTTTGTTACTCAAATACAGAAGAACCAAAAGTGTGCTATTTGCATGGATGGGGTAGAAATAGTCAGGATTTCATAAAGATTATGGAACTATATCCAGGTATCGCAGTAGATCTTCCTGGATTTGGAAAAACTAAAAGTTTAGATCACAGTATGAGTCCCTTTGGGTACGCAAGCTATTTAAACGATATACTCCCCCCCAAAATTACTACGATTGTTGGTCATTCATTTGGAGGTAGAATAGCTGTTCATTTATCACTTATGAGAGAAATTAATAATCTAGTATTGATTGG
>Ga0115000_10004445_pt1 | contig 11484 bp, 11 predicted proteins | sample ArcticOcean_MG_C_6_FD_89690 | JGI IMG/M metagenome (GOLD analysis project Ga0115000, IMG submission 89690) | Marine microbial communities from western Arctic Ocean - ArcticOcean_MG_CB8_128 | ecosystem: Environmental > Aquatic > Marine > Oceanic | place: Arctic Ocean: Canada Basin | collected... | reverse complement strand
ACAACACCCCTTGCAATGTATTATAGAAAAGATATAGTTTAATTTATGATTGCACAAGAATTAGAAGTTAGTCTTCACATGGCGTTTATGGATGCTCGGCAAAAAAGACACGAGTTAATTACTGTCGAACATCTTTTACTAGCTATGCTTGATAATCCATCAGCATCAGAGGTTTTAAATGCTTGTGGTGTAAAAATTGAAAAAATACGTTCTGATATAGCTGGCCATATTGAAGAACATACTCCTATTGTTTCTGGGACTGATGATGTGGATACCCAGCCAACACTTGGATTTCAGAGAGTCATACAAAGAGCAATGCTCCATGTTCAATCTTCTGGAAAGAAAGAAGTTACAGGTGCAAATGTTTTAGTTGCCATATTTGGTGAAAAAGACTCGCATGCTGTTTATTTTCTTCATCAACAGGGTGTATCCAGACTCGATGTAGTCAATTTTATAGCTCATGGAATATCAAAGGTAGCTGAAGTAGAAAATAAAGAGTCAACTGGTGAAGAGTCTAATGCTGAAGTTAAAACAAATAAGAGCCTTGAAAGTTACACGGTTAATCTTAATAAATTAGTAGCTGAAAATAAAATAGATCCTTTAATTGGTCGTGAATCAGAAATCGAACGTGTTGTTCAAATCTTATGCAGGCGAAGAAAAAATAATCCATTACTAGTCGGTGAAGCTGGAGTTGGTAAAACAGCAATAGCTGAAGGACTTGCAAAGAAGATTGTTGAAAAAGATATTCCTGAGGTTCTTCAAAATAAAACAATATACTCACTTGATTTAGGGGCGTTAATTGCTGGTACTAAATACCGGGGGGATTTCGAGCAACGGCTTAAGACTGTAATGAAACAACTAAACGACGAAAAAGATTCAATTTTATTTATTGATGAAATTCATACAATTATTGGTGCTGGATCAGCTAGCGGAGGAACTTTAGATGCTTCAAACTTATTGAAACCCGCTCTGGCGAATGGCCAAATTAAATGTATTGGTGCCACAACCTACCAGGAATATAGGTCAGTTTTTGAAAAAGACCATGCATTAACCAGAAGATTTCAAAAAATAGATGTCGAAGAACCTGATGTTCCAACAACTATTGCTATTCTTAAAGGCTTAAAATCTCACTTCGAAGAGCATCACAATGTCAAATTTTCAGCTGATGCAATAATTAGTGCAGCAGAACTATCCGCAAAATTTATTAATGATAGACAGTTGCCAGATAAAGCGATTGATATAATTGATGAAGCCGGTGCAGCACAAAGAATACTGCCAAAAAATAAGAAAAAGAAAGTAATTGGAGCCAAGGAAATAGAAGATGTAATTTCCAAAGTTGCTAGAATTCCAGCTAAAAATATTAACAAAGATGATCGTAATTCACTTAAAACACTTGAGCGCGATTTGAAAGCAGTTATTTTTGGGCAGGATAAAGCAATAAACTCCCTTTCATCAGCAATTAAGATGGCTAGGAGTGGCCTTGGACCAGAAAATAGGCCTATTGGTAGCTTTCTTTTTAGCGGGCCCACAGGCGTAGGTAAAACTGAGGTAGCTAAACAACTAGCTTATACTCTTGGTATTGAATTGATTCGTATTGATATGAGCGAGTTTATTGAAAGACATTCAATATCCAAACTTATTGGTGCACCCCCTGGTTATGTTGGATATGATAATGGTGGATTATTAACAGAACAAATTAATAAAACGCCTCATGCTGTTTTATTATTGGATGAGATTGAAAAAGCCCACCCAGATATTTTTAATATTCTTCTTCAGGTTATGGACAACGGTAATCTTACAGATAGCAATGGAAGAAAAACAGATTTTAGAAATGTAACTATTATTATGACAACCAATGCTGGTGCTGAAGCATTATCAAAAGTAGATTTTGGGTTTACTCATAATAATAAAACTAGTGATGAACAAATGGAGATTAAAAAAATATTTTCTCCAGAGTTTAGAAATAGATTAGATGCAATCGTTTCATTTGGTGCATTAGATAATAATGTCATTTTAAAAGTTGTTGAGAAATTCTTAATCCAACTAGAAAACCAACTACATGATAAAAAGGTAGATGCTACCTTTACAAAAAAGCTTAAAAATTACTTAGCTAAAACTGGGTTTGACCCCCAAATGGGTGCAAGACCTATGGCAAGATTAATTCAAGATACAATCCGAAAATCGTTAGCCGATCAGCTTTTATTTGGAAAACTTGTAAATGGTGGTGAAGTTGATATTGATATTGATGAGGCGGATAATATTATTTTGAAATTTAAAGATAAAGAAAAAATATCAGCTTAATCCAGGTTGGGCTTTACCATCGCCTTCTTAAATAAATCACTTTCAATAAGTGATTCTAGCCATCCTTTTATTTTTTTATACTCTGAATTATTAAACCAATTTCTATCGACATTCATAAATTGCCTTATAAAAGGAAAAATAGATATATCTGCATAGGTTCTTTTATCTCCGATTAAATAAGCTGTATTCGCCAATCTCTTCTCTAGAACATCTAAGAAAAAATAACACCTTTCACGATGCTCTGATTGCGACTTATCTGGGTATCGCTCAAAATACTTATAGCAATCTAAAGATTCTTTAAATTTACCATCATTTAACGAAATTAATTTGTCAGCTATTTTTTTATCTTCTAATTTTAAAAAAAATGATTGTTTTGCGTCATTTTTTTGATATGCCCATCTCATTATTTCCAAGCTTTCATCCAAAACTAATTCATTAAATTTTAAAACAGGGACTGTGCCTTTTGAACTAATAGTTAACATTTCATCGGGTTTCTTTTGAAGGGATATTTCATAAATATCAAATTCAATATTAGATTCTACAAGTGCCATTCTAGCTCTCATTGCATACGGACACCTTCTATATGAAAATAAATATGGTCTCAATCCATTACTATCTAATTTCGCTACATAGTTCATAAATTAACTTATGTCCTTTAAAAATTAAACCTGAATATATTTGAATGAGGTCTGCTCCATTATCAATTTTCTCTTTACCGTCTTTTCCAGACATCACCCCTCCAACACCAATAATTAGAATTTTTCCCATTATCTTCGATTGTAAATATTTTAATGTTTTTAATGAACTTGCTCTTAAAGGTAGTCCAGATAAACCCCCAGACTCTTTCCTTTTCTTAGAGTTACTAACATCATCTCTAGAAAGAGTGGTATTAGTTGCTATTACCCCATCAATTTTATATTTGATTAATAATTTACATATAAATGAAAGTTGTGAATTTGTATTATCGGGAGAAATTTTTAGCAAAAAAGGTACATATTTATTGTATTTTTTATGAAGTATTTTTTGTTCTTCTTTAATTGCTTTTAGTAATTCTTCTAGATTCTCACCCTCCTGTAGTTTACGAAGATTTTTGGTGTTTGGAGATGAAACGTTCAGTACGATATAGCTAGCAAATAAATATGATTTTCGAAAACATTCTAGATAATCGTTTACGGCTTTGTTAATCGGAGTGTCGAAATTCTTCCCAATATTAATACCTAAAATACCCTTAAATTTTGATTTTTGAATATTTTCTATTACCTTATTAATACCATCATTATTAAAACCAAATCTATTTATGATTCCATTTTCTTTTGTTAGTCTAAATGATCTTGGCTTTGGATTGCCTGGTTGAGGTCTTGGTGTTACAGTTCCAACTTCAATAAATCCAAATCCAAGCTTAGATAAACAATCTATGTATTCAGCATTTTTATCCAGTCCTGCAGCAAGCCCTACCGGATTATCAAACTTTAGTCCCATAAGCAATCTTGGTTTAGATTGAGTTTTTTTAGTCACATAGTTTAGTAGCCCAAGATAATTAGCTATTTTTAGAGACTTCATTGCTAAATGATGTGCAACTTCTGGATTAAAAAGAAATAAGAAAAATCTAATTATATTGTACATAGTATAATTTTTAATTTTTTTTCTGGGGCTTGTATCAAAAAAATTTACCTCAGATGCTCATAGATAATTTTTAAAATACTTTTTGCTGTTTTTGTATTATTTAATTTACCATTCGGGTAATCTATAAATACTCTTGCTCCATTTTGATCTTCCTTTATTCTTATGCGGTATCTTTTTTCGTTCTTTCCAAGTCCTTTTTCATCATCGGATCCCCAAAAGCTCATAATTTCTTCTGTTAATGACTTGTCTTCTATAACTTTTAATTCATCTATTCCATTAGAATTATTTAAACGCTCCTCTTCCTCTTTTTTTCTTTGCTCCTCTTCTTCGTCATCATCCCAAAATGCTAATTTACTAATTAACCCCTTGCTTTTTTTCTTTGGGCCTTCAAGTTCTAAATCTTTGTATTTAACATAAAAAATTCCTTTGGACCTATTTTTATCTTCTGTTACAAATCCAATAATATCTAGAGCTAATGACAACCTCCTCCAAGATCTGTCATATGGATCATTTAGTGATAAATAATTTCCCCTTTTGTTCTCAACAAGTGTTGCATTTTTTCTTTCTATTGGGTTTGCTAGTACTTTTTCTGCATCAAGATCTGTCATTCCTAACTTAGTCATCAATCTTCTAAGTATTTCTGCATTAATTTCATATTCATCCATATTCATCTCTTTTTGCAATTTATCTGTAATCTTTTTCGCCTCTTCTTCTCCGTCTGGAATATATTCCTGAATTTTATAAATATCTGTTGAGTATGATCCTTCTTTTAATCTTTTAATCCTTGCCTTTGCCTCATCATCCATTCCAACAACACTTCTTTGTGAGATATAAATCTCTGAAGTATTTTTTTCGACCCCATTTTCAATTCGAGTTCTAAACTTTCTTCTATCTGCTAAATTTGATAACCCATCTAACCATGCGTCAAATCTACTGGCCATTCCTTTTTTTGTCTCAAATTTTAATTTTGATGACTTAATCCATTCAGTCTCCATGACACCTGTTCGTTTATTTAAAACTTTAATACCGAAGCCTAATTCTTGCCAAAAAGTTTCTAAATGAGGCCATAACTTAGCAGGTTCCTCATTAACTACTAACCATCTTAGGTTTCCTGACTTAACAATTTCCATTCCTTCGGGGTTCTGAAGGACCTTGACCTCTGTAAATCCCACTCTTTTTGCATCTTCATAATCTTTATAAGAAACGGCTTCCCCAGGAACACCATATTGAACATTGGTTTCGATATCAGTTAAATCTGGCGGGACATCAAGCCTTTTGGCCCTTGATGAACTTACATAATCTGGCTGAGTTATTGCATCTACCGCTGCATTGTCAGTCAATATGTCCATATCAGCACAAGATATTAATGATAGTAGCAATGAGATTATAATAATATTTTTCATTTAATGGCTTCAAAAGCCTCAGCTAGTTTAGTTTGATATTTCTTATCAAGATCAACTAAAGGAAGCCTTATCCCTTGGTTGATTAGCCCTAAATAATTTAAAAGCCACTTTACCGGTATTGGATTAGAATCAATGAACAACGCCTTATGAAGACTGCCCAACTTATTATTGATAGTTCTTGATTTTTCATTATTTCCATTCAAAAAATTATGACAAATATTATGCATTAAGTCTGGTTTTACGTTTGCCGTTACCGAAATAACTCCACATCCCCCTCTTTCCATATAATCCAAAAAAGTAAGGTCATCGCCACTAATAAAAATAAAACTATTTTTTACTTTATCTTTTAAGAAATCAATACGCTCTAATTCTCCAGTTGCATCTTTTATTCCAATTATATTTGATAGTTTACTTAAAGAGATAACTGTCTTATTTTCTAAATCACAGCCAGTTCTAGCTGGGACATTATATAAAATTTGTGGGATATCAACTGCGTCGTTGATGGTTTTATAATGCTCAAATAAGCCTTTTTGATTTGGCTTGTTGTAATAAGGTGTTACTAATAAACATGCATCCGCGCCTGCTTTTTTTGCTGATTGGGTTAAAAAAACTGCCTCTTTAGTTGAGTTTGCACCTGTTCCAGCAATTACTGGAATTCTTCCATCTATATGTAACACTGCCTCTTTTATTAGATAAGTGTGTTCGTCAAAATCAATTGTTGGGCATTCTCCAGTAGTGCCCAATACAACCACTCCATCTGTTTTATTTTCTATATGGAAATCGAGCAGGCTCTTAAATTTACCTATATCGATTGAACCATCGAAGTTCATTGGGGTCACTAATGCAACAATACTACCTTGAAACATATTTAATTCCATAGATCAAAAAATAATTTATATTCTACTTGAAACATTAAACAATTTGATTTTTATCTATATAACTAAAATTTATAATTAAATAATTTATTATTCTTTTTTAATATATAAAAATATTGTTATAGTTTCATTAATTTTATACGTAAAAGGCAGACTTAGGAGATATTAATCCTCTATAATTTAAGAATATGCTAAATAATTACTTTTTAATCATAATTAGTACGGTTCTTGTTAACAATATAGTGCTCACTAAGATTCTTGGTCTATGCCCTTTTATGGGTGTGTCTAAGAAACTTGAAACATCAATTAGTATGTCAGCGGCTACAGCATTTGTTTTAACAATTGGCTCAATGACTAGTTGGGCTATAAACCATTACCTTCTTGAGCCTAATGATCTTGTTTACCTTAGAACATTAACTTTTATTGTTGTCATTGCTGCTGTTGTGCAATTTACAGAGATGTTAATGGAAAAAAATTTTCCTGTGTTGTACAAAATGCTTGGGATATTTTTACCTCTAATTACTACAAATTGTGCTGTATTAGGTATCCCATTACTCAATGCTCAGGCCAGTTACACCCTCCTTGAATCAGCTTTTTTTGGTTTTGGTGGAGCTTTAGGATTTTCTTTTGTGCTGATTCTCTTTTCATCTACTCGAGAAAGATTAGAAGGTGCTCATATTCCCCAACCCTTTAAAGGGAGTGCGATTGCTATGATAACCGCAGCACTAATGAGTTTGGCATTTATGGGTTTTATTGGTTTGGATAAATAATGCTAACCTCAATATTAATAATATTATTTTTAGCTGTGATTATTGGTCTAGTTCTTGGATTTTCTTCAGTTCAGTTCAAAGTCGAAGGTGATCCAATCATTGAAAAAATTGACTCTATCTTACCTCAGACACAATGCGGTCAATGTACTTATCCTGGATGTAAGCCCTACGCTACTGCAATTGCAAATGGTGAAGCTGACATTAATCAATGTCCTCCTGGTGGGGAATCTGGTGTTAGAGCGCTTGCAGAATTGATGGGGGTTGAATATAAGCCTCTTAATGAATCTCATGGGATAACTAAACCAAAGTCTGTTGCATTTATAGATGAAGATACTTGTATTGGCTGCACTCTTTGTATTCAAGCATGCCCTGTTGATGCAATTTTAGGAGCAGCTAAACAGATGCATACAATAATTGAAAAAGAGTGTACTGGATGTGAATTATGTCTACCCCCTTGCCCTGTAGATTGCATTACTATGCCTGAGGTAGAAGAAGATACTGAAAATTGGAAGTGGAAGTATCCTGTCTATAATATTAATAATGTTACGACAAACAAATCAAAGGCGACCCATTGAGTTTAATAGAAAAAATATTCAAGTTTAATGGTGGAATTAATGCTGAAACCAAGAAAAATATTTCAACATTATTACCAGTTGAAAAGATTAAAATTCCTAAAAAATTAATATTACCTTTAAGGCAACACATAGGAAATATGCCAAAAATAAAAGTTAATGTTGGTGATTACGTTCTTAAAGGTCAGCTTATTGCTGAAGCAGACGGGAATGTTTCAGCTGCAATTCATGCTCCAACATCTGGGAAAATTAAGTCTATAGAAAAGTTACTAATTCCTCACCCATCGGGATTACCTGATTACTGTATTGTGATATTGCCGGATATGAAAGATAAATGGATTGAAAAAAATTCAATTGATTGGAAAAAAATAGGCATAGATAAAACAATAAAATTGTTACTTAATTCTGGGATAGTTGGGCTAGGTGGTGCAGCATTTCCAAGTCATCTAAAATTAGGGTCAAATCGAAACAATAAAATAGAAACATTAATTGTTAATGCTGCTGAATGTGAGCCATATATTACTTGCGATGATATGTTAATGCGAGAAAAAAGTGAGGAGTTGATAAAAGGAATTCAGCTAGTTCAAGAATTATTAGGGGCTAAAGAGACTATTATTGGAATTGAAGATAATAAGCCTGAAGCTTTAGATAAAATAAATTTGTTTCTTAAAGAACAATCCTCAATAAAAGCAAAAGTTGTTCCCACTATTTATCCAAGTGGTGATGCAAAGAGATTGATTTATCTTATTAATGGGATAAAAATACCAAAACAAAAAAGAGCAGTTGAGTTCGGTATTCAAATGTTTAACGTTGCAACAATAATAGCAATTTATCGCTTTATTGAATACGGGGAGCCATCACTAAGTAGAATCTTAACTATAACTGGAAACCTTCATAAACCTAAAAATTATGAAGTTTTATTTGGAACCTCATTAAAAGATCTTATAAAAAAATCAGGTGGTCAGATAAATAAAAATGATACATACATCATGGGTGGACCTATGATGGGCTTTAAGTTACCTTCGATTGATATCTCTGTTACTAAAACCATGAATTGTGTAATAAGTGCTGAGGAGGATATGATTAAAGAAAAAAAAGAGCCTCTTCCTTGTATTAGATGTTCTAAATGTGCTGAAGCATGTCCAGTGGAATTACAGCCTCAAGACCTGTTTTGGTTCTCAAAGTCAGATCAATTTGAGAAAGCACAGAGCTATAATTTATTTGATTGTATAGAATGTGGCTGCTGTTCATATGTGTGCCCAAGCAATATTCCTCTTGTTCAATTTTATAGATATGCTAAAAGTGAGATTATTGCAAAAAATATTGAAAAAGAAGAGGCAGATATTGCTCGAGAAAGAAATGACTTTAGAGTGCTAAGACTAGAAAGAGAGAAAAGAGAGCGTGCTGAAAGAAATGCAAAACGAAAATTAGAGAGTAGTAGTGGAGATAAATCTAAATTAATAGCAGAAAAGAGAGCAGAAATTGCTGATGCAATGAATCGAATCAACAAAAATGAAAATATTAAATAATGTTTAACCAACAATCACCATTTATTCAAAAAGCTACGAGTGTAACCATGGTTATGATGCTAGTGATGCTAGCTCTTTTACCAGGAATACTAGCTTATATATTTCTTTTTGGTATTGGGGTACTTCTTAATCTGACTATTGCAATTATTACCGCTGTGGTAGCAGAATATTTTATTCTTAGAATAAGAAATTTACCTGTCAAATTATTCATCACTGATGGAAGTGCTGTAGTGGCAGCAAGTTTATTAGCATTATCTATTCCGTCCATTGCTCCTTGGTGGATTATTGTTATAGGAACCCTCTTCACAATAATTGTTGCTAAACATATGTATGGAGGTTTAGGATCTAATTTATTTAATCCTGCAATGGTTGGATACGCAGTTCTTCTTATATCATTTCCTTCGGTTATGACTAAATGGCCACTGACTTCCTCGCACTTACTAGACTTCAATATCGCTCAACAAATGGAAGTATTTTTTTATGGCACAAAAGATCTTATTGATAGCGTCTCAAGCGCTACACCTCTTGATTACATTAAAACTCAAATATTTTTAGATAGACCATTCGATTTAAATTTTACTAATGGCATGCCTATTAACTCATACTTAAATGCTTCAATTATTATTAGTCTTAGTTTTTTAATTGGTGGGTTTTTTATGTGGGCTAAGAGGGTAATTACTTGGCACTTACCTATTACTTTTTTAATAAGCCTCGTTTTAATATCTTCTATTTTTTGGCTAATTGATTCAACTCGTTATCTACCCCCTTTTATACACTTATTTAGTGGTGGCACTTTGCTATGTGCATTCTTCATTATTACCGACCCAGTCAGCGGTCCAACAACTCCGAAGGGTAAAATATTTTTTGCTTTTGGGGTTGCACTTTTAGTCTATTTAATCCGAGTATTTGGTGGGTACCCAGAGGGCATAGCATTTGCTGTTATTTTTATGAATATATGCGTACCTTTAATCGACTCGTTAACGCAACCAAAAGTTTTTGGTCATGAATAATTTTATAAAAAAAAATAAAATAGTGGGGCGAACTGTTTTAGTAATGGTAATTTTTGGAGTAATTTTTTCAACAATACTACAATTTGTTTACAATGAGACCAACCCTATTATCTTAATAAGTGAGGCAAAAGCTAAAGAAAGATTACTTTTACAAGTGGTTTCAAAAAATCTTTATAATAATGATTTGATAAATAGTTATATTAAAATTCAACCTAATGAAAGATTAAAAAATAAAGATACTATTAAAGGCTATATTGCAATGAAGGAAAATATAGTCACAGCAGTTATTTTAGAAACAAGAGCTCCTAACGGCTACAGTGGTGAAATAAAAATATTAGTTGGGATTAGTTCCGATGGTAACATCTTAGGCACGAGAGTAATAAAGCATCAAGAAACCCCCGGCCTCGGAGATTATATTGATATTAATAAAAGTGATTGGATTAATATTTTTACTTTTTCATCACTAAAGAATACTTCTCAATTAGAATGGGCAGTAAAAAAAGATCAGGGGAAATTTGATTACATTTCTGGAGCAACCATTACAGCAAGAGCTGTAATAGTTGCAATAAATGAAGCTCTTATATTTTTTAAAGAAAATAAATTAAAAATGGGTATTAATGTTTAAAGAAGCTGTTATTGATGGATTATGGAAACAAAATCCTGGAACAATCCAATTATTAGGCCTGTGTCCAACCCTAGCAATTACCACTAGTGTAATAAATGGCCTTAGTCTTGGCTTGGCAACAATGTTTGTAATGATAGTGGCTAATAGCTCAATCTCACCAATTAGAAGATTTGTACCTGATGAGGTTAGAGTGCCCATATTTATATTAGTCATTGCAGCACTGGTAACTGTCGTAGATTTATCTATTCATGCTTTTGCTGAGCCTTTGTATAAAGCGCTAGGAATTTTTATTCCTCTAATAGTAACTAACTGTATTGTATTGGCAAGAGTTGAATCATTTGCATCTAAAAATCCAACTCTCCCATCCTTTTATGATGGTTTATTTATGGGTTTAGGTCTATGTTTTGTGTTGATAATATTAGGTGGTATGAGGGAATTTTTAGGGCAAGGCACCTTATTTTCTGGTTTTGACTTAGTATTTGGACAATCGTTAAATTTTATTACTATAAATTTCTTTGATGAATATAGTGGCTTCCTTTTAGCTAGCTTGCCCCCAGGTGCTTTTTTAGGGCTTGCACTTCTAATTGCTTTGGTTAACTGGATAGACCAAAAAAATAAGAAATGAACATTAAAAAAAGAAGAATGATCTTCTCTCTTTTAAAGAAAAATAACCCAAACCCATCTACTGAACTTAAATACAATAGTCCTTTTGAGCTTTTAATTGCAGTAATTTTATCAGCCCAGGCTACAGATATTTCAGTTAACAAAGCTACTTT
>Ga0115000_10004442_pt1 | contig 11485 bp, 13 predicted proteins | sample ArcticOcean_MG_C_6_FD_89690 | JGI IMG/M metagenome (GOLD analysis project Ga0115000, IMG submission 89690) | Marine microbial communities from western Arctic Ocean - ArcticOcean_MG_CB8_128 | ecosystem: Environmental > Aquatic > Marine > Oceanic | place: Arctic Ocean: Canada Basin | collected... | reverse complement strand
TATTGATTTTTTAAATTAATTCAACTTGTCTTTGCAATGTAATTACAATATAATTACATTATGGCAAAAATAATTAAAATAGGCAACTCACAGGGGATAAGGATTCCTAAACCAATAATTGCACTAGCTAATCTTGAGAATATAGAGTTAGATTTCGTTGTTTTGGAAAGCGGGTTACTTATTACTCCTGATAAAAAAGCACGTGTAGGCTGGAAGAATAGAGCTAATCAAGATGAGCTAACTGTTAATTGGGAGTGGCTTAAAAATTGATGAAACGTTTTGATATTTGGTTGGTAATGAAAAATTCCAAAAATGGAAGAGTAGTCGATAATCTTGGCTTATGTATAATTTTAACTCCTGAAGAATTAAAAGACTTACCAAGTCTTATAGTTGCTCCAATGACGACTTCAAGTACAAATCTTCCAAGCAGAATAGAGTGTCATTTTGAAGGCTCTAAGGGGTATATCATGGTTGATCAGATAAGAGAAGTGGAAAAATCAAGTTTTATAAAAAAATTAGGTGAGCTTGAACAAGATATCCAGGTAACTCTATGTGATTGTCTCCAAGAGTTTTTTGCCCTGTAACTTGGCCATGAATATAAAAAATCTATATTTATAAGTTTACTAAATCATTTAGAGCATATAAGTTATAAAATAATACATAATGAAATTGACTTAAGCGCAGTGTATATGATGATCCTGTCAAAGAGAATCAAACTCAAAAAAATTCAACAGTTGATTTAAATGTAAAGTTATGGGTTATGAATAGCTATGTTTTTTACTGATGAAAGCATTTTCTTTGCAACCATTGGATAAACCCTACAAAAGAATATTATAGCGGAATAATGAAAATACTTTGTTAGCTAATTAATTTTTTGAGTGAATGTTAAAATATTTACAGACTAAATATAAAAATATGAAGGTTATAGTAAAACAAACATATAGATTTATACTTACAGGAGGGGTTGCATCTCTTTGCACATATTCAATATTTGTATTTTGTTATTTAATTTTAAATCTTCACTATATTCTCTCTTCAATTATTGGTTTTTTAATTATTTCTTTAGTGGTTTATCGTGTACGAAAGTTATGGGTATTTATAGACACATTTAAGAAAAAAAAATATCAATTCCTATCTTTTATGACTTTAGAAATTATAAGTTTGACAACTGGAATTTTTGTACTTTTTGCGCTTACAGAGTATGGATTAATTGACCCTCTTATTTCACAAGTATTTACAATAATAGTTACTGCTTCTATTAATTTTTTAGGGAATAAATATATTATTTTTTAAATTAAAATTATGTAATAATATTATTTATGAGAACTAATAAAGTAAGAAGTGCTGTACTCGAAAAAAACCAAAAAATTGTAGTAAAAAATGTATTTTTAGAGGACTTACTACCTTCAGAGTGTGAGGTGAAAATCAAAGCCGCAGGACTTTGTTCTTCTGATATTTCAAGAGGATATGGAGGATCTGCTTATCATTATCCACTTGTTATGGGACATGAGCTAGCAGGTGAAATTACTCGAGTTGGCATTGATGCCCAAGATTCCTTTAATGTTGGTGATTTAGTGTGTGTTTTTCCTTTAATCCCATGTTTTAATTGTTTATCTTGTAATCAAAAGCATTATGCTTTATGTAAAAACTATGATTATTATGGTTCGCGACGTAATGGTGGTTTTGCAGAAATGCTAAATGTCAATCAATGGAATTTACTAAAAATACCAGATGGTCTTGATATTGAAGACTGTGCGCTTGTTGAGCCAACTGCTGTTGCTCTTCATGCAGTTGAAAAGTTAAATCTTAAGTTTGAAGAAAGTAGTCAAATTTGCATACTTGGCGCTGGGTTTATAGGTTTAATGGCTGTTCAAATTATTAATCTCTTCTACCCTAAATGTGAGGTCGTTATTGTTGACAGAAATCAGTATAAGCTTGATATCGGATCTAAGTATGGCGCAACTACCCAATTAGTTGAAAGCTCAAAATCCTGGAAAGCATTTTTATTAGAAAGTTTAAATAAATTTAACTATGTAATTGAATTGGTAGGTTCGCCAAAAACCTTTAGTGCTGCGTTACATATTGCCTCTCAAATGGCTTATGTGGTTTGGGCAGGCAATATTTCTGGTAATTTAACATTAAATAAGGTACAAGTTAGCTCAATACTTAGAAAAGAACTAACTATTCTTGGGACTTGGAATTCAATATATAAAGGTAAAAAATATTGTGATTGGGTAAAAACTCTTGATTTAATATCTAAAGGTTTAAAGCCATCTGAGCTAGTAACTTCTCGGATAAATCTAGAAGAGATTGATAGTACTTTAGGAAAGCTTTATGCGCATAAAAATCGTGAAAAACAATTTAATGTTATAAAAGTTTTAGTTAATCCAGATGCTTGAAAATACTGAAAATACCATTAAATCAAAAATAATTTACTCTCTTGTTATACCTTGCTACAACGAATCAGAAAATCTTGGAAATTTAGTTGATCGATGTAAATATCTTCTAAATGAAAAGGATGATATTGAAGTTATAATTGTTGATAATGGTTCTACAGATAACTCTTCAGAGGTGCTTGCAGAAATATTATTAAATTACCGTAATGAGAGATTAAGGTCTATAAGAGTTAAAAAGAATCTAGGTTATGGGCATGGAATACTTATGGGCCTAGAAGAAAGTTTTGGAGATATTTTGGGCTGGACTCATGCAGATCTTCAAACTGATCCGGTAGATTTCTTAAAAGCTGCTCTGTTAATGAGTAAGACAAAAAACTCAAAACTAGTCTTTATTAAAGGGAAAAGGTATGGAAGGCCTTTTTTAGATACCTGTTTTACTTGGGGGATGTCTTTAGCTGAATGGCTAATTCTTGGAACCCGTTTATGGGATATTAATGCACAACCTACAGTTTTTTCAAGAGAATTTTTTGTTACACTGAAGCAATCACCTATTGATTTTTCAATTGATCTTTACTTTTATTATGAGGCGGTTAGGCGTAATGCTATTATAAAGCGCTTTCCCGTAAGATTTGAATTGCGATCAAAAGGAGAAGGCCATAATGAAAAATTTATTTCTAAGATAAAGTATTCATGGAAAACTATTATTTTTTCGCTTAGTTTACGAAAATACCTTACAACAAAATAGAGGTAAATATTATTGTGATTAAAATCATACATAGAGTTAATAATATAGATGAACTTAAAAAAATAGATAAATCATATGGAGTTGAGGTTGATATTCATGCATATGGAGAAAAACTAATTGTTAATCATAGTTCATTTGAGAATGGCCCAGAATTATCTGAATGGCTATCCATATGTGGAGATAGGTTGGTGATATTAAATATCAAAGAAGAGGGAATTGAGAGTCGAGTTAGAGATATGGCATTTCAATTTGGGATAAAAAATTTTATGTTGTTAGATTTATCTTTTCCTGCACTAGTAAAAATGAGCAATAAAGGTGAATCTCGAATTGCAATTCGTGTCTCTGAATATGAGTCGGTAGACAATGCATTATTATTTGAGTCAAAAATTGATTGGATCTGGCTTGATTGCTTCAATGGATTTCCCTTGACTGGTGAAGAATTTCAAAGACTTAAAAAAAGTGCTTTTAAAATTTGTCTCGTAAGTCCAGAGTTGCATGGCCCTCCTCGTGATAAAGATGATATTCAAAATTTTCAAAATTTCATGCATTCTATTGGTGCAGAGGTTGATGCAGTTTGTACTAAGAATCCCGAATTGTGGTAATTTATGAAACTCCTCTTTGGATATAATAGGTTTAAGCTAGTTGTATATTATTTGATTGTTACTTTTTAAAATATATAAATGAGAAATATTAAAATTTTTATTAGTTATTTAAAAAATGGAAATAAACTATTTATTATTTCTATCATGTGGATTTTAGTCCTGTTCTTATCTTGGAGCTTAAGGCAGTTTTTTGCTTTGGGAGCATCTTATAGCGTTAATTCCTTAGGCGATTATTGGGCAATTAGTAGCCAAGCTACTTGGTCACCATTAATTGCTGAAATTTCTAGAGGTAACCTTTTTCCAATAGATCCCTTTTTGGGTCAGGCTGATTCAGATTTTAGGTTTTTTCCATATCTTTCATTGTGGTTTTCAGGCTTGCTAGTTTCTGTGTTTGGAATTGGGGGGACATATATGATTGGAAGTTCAATCTTGCCAACCTTATCTTATATTTTTATGGTACTTATTTATAGATGCTTTCTAAATTGGAGATGGTCTATCTCTCTTTCTGCGCTTGGTATCTTAGGTTTTATTTATGATCCTTTCCGTGAATTCTTGATGGGAATATTATTGGGTGAAGGCTGGTCAACTCTTGGTACAAATTCATTGCCAGGTATAACAGGCTTCCCATTTCCTGCAATTTCGTTGTTGGCATTTTTGATTGTTTTTTATCTTAGTATTCAACGTAGATACATGAGCAAACGGCGGGCAATTATTCTTTCTATTGCATGGGGTCTGCAAAGTCAAATACATATTATCAATTTAATTTTTGGTGTACCTTTTTGGGTTTTGTTTTTAGGATTGAAAATTTGGCGTTCATCAAAAAATAATTGGTCCTATAACAATACTAAGCAAATATTTTTTCATATGGCTATTGTTGTAATTTTTTGCATACCTATGATAATTTCAATATGGCTACAATTTAATTCTGACTTAGGTGTGAACTATTTAGCAGGACCTTCAAAAGACGCAAATTCTTTTGATTGGTTTTTTATTCTGGCTTATTGCGTTGTTCCTCTTTTACTTCTAAGATTAGCGTATGGAGTTTTTAGAGTTGATCCGTATGAAATTTTGATTAAGTTTCTGCCAGTTTGGGTTGCAATGTTAGTAGAGTTAGTTTTATCATTATTGTGGCATTTTTTTGGTATTGGCCTACCTAGTGAATTACTTCAAAGTCGTCTTGGTTTGTATTTTTTGCATATCTTCTACTTTACTCCAGCTATATATTGTATGCATCGATCGATAGGAAATTATTCTATAGGACCCGAATCCCTTTTACTTTCCCATAAAATTCGGTCATTTTGTATTTGGTTATTTAAGGATGCAAGTTTAATCTTCCTCCCATTCTTTCTAATTTTACTATCAGTTTTTTTTCTTGTATCTTCAGAAAAGTCTTATCAAAAATTTCAAGATGTTGGTTTTTTAAATAATCAAAAAAATGAGTTAATTCATGACTTATTGACATCAGGAATAAAGCCTGGCGAAGTTTTAATTGGCCCAAATAATGTTTCTAATTTGTTGCTTCCAATTAAAGGGAGGTACGGAGGTCTTTGGACTAATCAAATAATAAGCAATACTAGCCCATCCCAAATAATAGAGCGATTTGCTTCATATGCAAAAGTAGTTGGCTGGACTGAAAAACAATTTCTTAAGTTTATGTTGCCAAGCATTAAACCCTTTAATCAATCTAAAATATTACTAAATATTTCAGATAATGAGGTAGTTCCTGGCCTTGGATATTGGCTAACTTACCATAACAATTCATTAAATCATGATCAGTTAGATGATTTTTCTTCAGATTTGATTGGAATTTTTAATTCGATTAATTTAATTGAAAAATTAAAAGATTATGATGTAAAAAGAATGGTCCTTGAAAATGAATTACAATATAATTTTGTTAATCCAGTAAAGCAAGTGGACAAGTATTTTATTTTTAATTTTTAATTATAACTTGAATTTATGCATATTAATATAACGTCTATTGAAGGAGAGTTATGCTAGCGGCTGTTTGGCATGGCCCAAATGATATAAGGCTTGAAAATAAACCTATTCCTACGGTGCTTCCTGGAACTGTATTAGTTAAAGTTGAAGCTTGTGCAATTTGTGGTTCAGACTTAAGAATAATGGGGGATGGAAATCCTAGAATTACTCCGCCACATGTAATTGGGCATGAAATTTCAGGTGAAATTATTGAACTAGGTGCTGGAGTTAATAATTATGCTGTGGGTGATCGCATATCAACAGGTGCTGATGTTCCATGTGGAGATTGTAATCATTGTAGATCTGGTAGGCCAAACTGTTGTGATATAAATTATGCTATTGGGTATCAGTTTGATGGAGGTTTTGCTGAGTACATTCTTTTGGATCCTTTGGTAGTTAAATATGGGCCAATGCAAAAGTTCAGCAAAAGCTTGCCATGGAACCATGCTGCCTTAGCTGAGCCGTTAGCCTGCTGTATAAATGGATATGAGAGAGCTTTTTATGACCAAGATAAGGGAGGCACAGTTGTTATTTTTGGTGCTGGACCAATTGGTCTTATGCTTTTGATGCTAGGAAAGGATTATTACAAAGCTGATCAAATTATAATGGTTGAGCCTTCAAAAAATAGACGTCAATTAGCTTCTCAACTAGGTGCAAATCATGTTCTTAATCCAGATGAATCAGACCCTGTAAAATTAGTTATGGACTTAACTAATCAATTGGGTGGAGATCTTATTTTTACAGCTTGCCCCGTAGTTAAAACTCATGCCCAAGCTGTCAAAATTGTGGCAAAACGAGGTTTTGTGAATTTTTTTGGTGGCGTGCCTAAAACAGATCTACCAATATCTTTGTTATCAAATTTTATACATTATCGCGAAGCGTATATTACTGGATCTCATGGATCAACCCCAAAACAACATTCATTGGCATTAAGTTTAATTGAAAAAGGTGTTATTGATATTTCTAAAATCGTTACGGATACGGTCCCACTTAGCAATATTCATGAAGGCTTTGCAATTGCTTCAAGTGGAGCTTCTGCCAAGGTAATTATTAATCCTAAAGTGAACGAAAATCATGAAAGCTAATACAATCCCTAAGAGAAAAGTTGAAATTTCAGCTTCAATTATGTGTATTGATTGGCTCCATGCTGCTAAACAATTAAAAATATTGGAAGAGCAATCAATTGACTACCTTCATTGGGATGTTATTGACGGTAGATTTGCACCTGACTTTACTATGGGCTCTAGTATTATTAATAAATTTCGTGCAAGCTCTTCAAGGCCATCAGATTATCATCTAATGGTTGAAGAGCCAAGTCAATTGTTTGATAATTTTAGTATAACACCTGGAGATATATTTTCAGTGCATCAAGAATGTTGTCGTAATCTTCATCGTGACTTGGTAAGTTTGAGAAAAAAAGGTGCAAGAGTAGGGGTTGCTTTAAATCCTGGAACCTCACTTGAAGTATTAGATTATGTAATTGAGGATATAGATGTAATTCTTGTAATGTCAGTTAACCCTGGTTTTATGGGACAGGAATTAGTGCCTCAAACACTTGGTAAAATTGAAAAATTAAGAAGACGAATTGATGATATGCATCTTGATATAAAAATATCAGTTGATGGCAATGTTAATTATCAAAATATTCCAAATATGGTTGAAGCTGGTGCTGATATATTAGTTGGAGGCTCTTCAGGACTATTTCGAAATGATATGGATTTAGAAGACTCCATTAAGTATCTTCGGGAATCTATTTCAGAAGGAGAGGAGAAGAGATGATAAGAAATACCCCGAATGATTACCGATTAGGAATCAATACTGGTTTTGCTGTGAATCGATATTCAGAGCCAGAAGAGTGGATTCGAATTGTAGGCGAAGATTTAGAACTAAAAGTTGTTCAATTTACTGCAGATATGTTGAATGTTGACTTACCTGCTAAAGTAATTAAAAAACAGGTTGATAGAATTCAGAAAACATGTGAGTTTTATGATATAGATATATCAAGTACATTTACTGGAGCATTTACTCGAGTAAATCACCTTGCCCATCCTGACTATGAAATTAGACAGCACTGGATTAAGTGGTTTAAAAAGTTTGTTGATCTTTCGGTAGATCTTGGCTGTGAGTCGATGGGGAGTCATTTTGGTATTTTTACTCATAGAGATAATAATAACCCGGATGAGCGCCAGAAGAGACGCCAAGAAAATATTGATTCTTGGCATGAAGTTGCTTTTTATGCAAAAGAAAAAGGACTAAAATTTTTAACATGGGAGCCTATGTCTATTTCAAGAGAGCAAGGGGAGGTTATTAGTGAGGCACGCAAACTTCAGAATGATGTAAATATAAATTCACCACTACCTTTTAAAATTTGTCTAGATGTTGATCATGGAGATCTAAGTTCTTCAGATCCGCGTGATACGGACCCTTATTCTTGGCTTCAGGAGTTTGCAGTTGATTCGCCACTTATTCATTTGAAACAAAGCCATGTGAACAAATCTGGACATTGGCCTTTTATTGCTGAGCATAATGAAATTGGGCGCATCCAACCAGATAAAGTTGTAAAAATACTCATGGATGAGCATATAAATAAAGTTGATTTAATTCTTGAGTTAAGTTTTCGAGAGCGTGAACCTTTTGATTCCTCAGTTATTGAAGTGTTGAAAGAGTCAGTTCAGTTTTGGAGATCTTCTATTATTTATTAAATAATAAAAAAATGAATATCATTATTCCTATGGCTGGTAATTCTAGTCGTTTTTATGCGGCTGGTTATAACGAACCTAAAGCTTTATTGCCGGTTGGAGATAGAAAAATGATTGAACATGTTATTAATATGTTTGATCCTAATATCTGTAAATATCATATCGTAGTTAATTTTGAACAGTTGGCAGCTTATCCAAATTTAAAATTTTTTCTTAAACAGTTAGCTATTAGTGTAGAAATTATAGTTATTGAGAAGCATGACTTAGGGCCAGTTTATTCTGCACTTCAGGTGAAAGGTATTAGGAGTGATGAAGAAATTATAGTTTCATATTGTGATTTTTTTGTTCACTGGAATTACCCATTTTTTTTAAGGCAAATTTATGGCCAAGATGGATGTGTAGTTTCATTTAAAGGTTTTCATCCTGCATCTTTTGGAGATACACTCTACGCCTATATGAAGGTTGAAAATAATCAGATGCTAGAGCTTCGTGAAAAGAGATCATTTACAAGTGATAGGTCTTTAGAGCATGCATCTACTGGAATATACTATTTTAAAAAATATAGTGTTTTTATGGAATACTCTATAAGATTGCTTAAAGAGGAAAATACAATTCTTCCTGAAGCCTATGTTAGTTTGTTATTTAATGACATGGTTGCTGATGGATTATCAGTTGCAGTTTATGATGTAGATAAATTTATTTGTCTTGGAACACCTAATGATTATGAACAATATCAATTTTGGTGGAAATATTTTTCTTCTAAACAAAAATCTTTCCCTAATAATAACAAAAGTATAAAAAAAATTGGACTTATTCCAATGGCTGGAAAGGGTAGTCGCTTTCGTGAATATGGCTATCGAGTTGCTAAACCCTTAATTCAAGTTAATGGAAGTCCTATGATTTTTAGTATCTTAAATTCAATGCCTGAGCAGGATCAATGGATTTTTTTACCGAGGCAAGAGGATTTAGATCGGCATCCAATCGAAAAAGCTTTATTATCTTTTAATGAGCAATCAATTATTGTTGGTGTCAAGAAAGCTACTTCTGGACAGGCTTCTACATGCTTACTTGCCGAAGATATGATTGATGATGAATCAGAGTTAATTATTGGATCGTCAGATTATGAGCATCGATATAATCCAAAATTATGGCAATCAATTATTGAAAATCAAGAAATTGATGGCGCAATATGGACCTATAGAAGTCGATCCATGGTGTTAAAAAATCCAGAAATGTTTGCATATTGCAAAATTAAAGAAGATGGTTTTTCAGTTCGCGAGGTAGTAGAGAAGTCAACCATTAGTGATACTCCTAATTTAGATCCATTAGTTATAGGCACGTTTTGGTTTCGACGCGCCAAAGATTTTAAACTTGCCGCAAATAATTTAATTGAAAATGATATTAAAATAAATAATGAGCACTATGTTGGAACCAGTATAAATTTTTTATTACAAAATGGAAAAAAATTTGTAATTTTTGACATCACCCAGTGGATAAGTTTTGGTGACCCATTTGAATTAAAAGTCTTAGAATATTGGCAAGATGTTTTTTCATAAAAAGAGTATTAGTGATTAATAATTATTGAAAAATTTTAAAATTATGAAATATAAGAATTCCATTGGACCAATTATTATTATTGGAATAGTTTTTTTTGGTAGCTTTTTCAGTGTCTAGGAATTATTTACTTGTAAATTTTAATGGTGCGCTTACTAATAACTTAACTACATATGAAAATTTTTATCTCCAAAATATTGATAAAAATTTAGATAATAGATCTTGTGGTAATTTAAATGACTTAAGTGACAGACATAAACTCCGCTGGGTTTTTTGGAAGGCAAAGTCACAGATTTATCAGCTATCAAAAGAATTTTTTGGCTTTCGAGGGGTAGGGACTGTTTTTGCATTACTTCATGCACTTATCATTACTCTAACATTTTGGTTTACACAAAAAAATATTCTCTATTGTATGAACTCAATGCTAAAGAAGAAAAAGAATGTTTTAACAAATATTAATAAACCAGAAATTTTTATAGTTAATGCATTAGTATTTTTAGCTCTTTTTTATACTCATTTAATGGTAGTGTAGGAGAATATAACTACTCTGTAACAGAAGCATTATTAATTTCAGCTGCATTTTATAGTGCCCTTAAGAATAGGATTATTCTATTCGCTATAATAGTTTCAATTGCAGTACTAAATCGAGAGAGTGGCTTTATATTGCTAACTTTTTGGGCTTTATTTAATGGGTTACATTTAAAAAAATTCTATAAAAACCTCTATTTATTGTTACCTCCTTTTGTTTTTGTTATTGCGAACTTTCCTATGATGCAGTGCCTTTTACAAGATCAGTTTCTTATTTCAACTGTTCCATCAGATGGACAAATTACTTATCATGTATTTTTTGACGGACTCCGGGGCTTTATAAGAGGTACTTTAGCTCTAACCTTCAATTATCTAATTTACTTTATCCCTTCATTTATAGCTTATAAATGGCTATTAAAAGTTGAATCTATTGACTCAACTATTTTTTAAAAAATTATCTTACTGGTTGGATTCTATGGATTAATTTTTTTAGTTGCAACTCCACTTAATCATCTGTCAGTTAAATTTATCATAGTGCCATTAATATGCGTGCTTTTATCTATTTATATAATAGGAATGATTGAGAATTGGAAAGGTAACAAAAAACTATAATTACATTATTTGTTTATCAAAATTAATCAATTGATTTTGTTTCTTATGGTGAGTTAAACCTAGTATTTAAAGAGTTTTTTGCTCTCTAACAATGCCATGAGTATAATAACTTTATTTGTAATAAATCAATTTTGAAATGAAAACTGCTGAAATACGACAGAAATTTTTAAGCTACTTCGAAAGTCATGGCCATTCAATTCAGCAGAGCGCGTCTTTGGTGCCGCATAACGATAACACTTTGTTATTTGTTAATGCTGGGATGGTGCCCTTTAAAGACATTTTTACTGGAGCGACAAAAAGCTCATTCAATCGCGCGGTATCATCTCAAAGGTGCGTTAGGGCAGGCGGAAAGCACAATGATTTAGATAATGT
>Ga0115000_10004440_pt1 | contig 11487 bp, 12 predicted proteins | sample ArcticOcean_MG_C_6_FD_89690 | JGI IMG/M metagenome (GOLD analysis project Ga0115000, IMG submission 89690) | Marine microbial communities from western Arctic Ocean - ArcticOcean_MG_CB8_128 | ecosystem: Environmental > Aquatic > Marine > Oceanic | place: Arctic Ocean: Canada Basin | collected... | reverse complement strand
GAGCCAGAAGAAAATGAAACAGTTATCTGTGACCCATTCTTCTATGACTACACTATGGATTATAAAGATGATAATAAAACAGGACTAATACTTACTTATGATGTAGATATTAATTGTGATGAAGAACAAGGAGTAACAGTTCAATTCTTAGCATATAAATCAAATTCATCTTATGGTAGTGAACCTGAAAACTATTCTATTGACAAATTTGATGTATATAATGGTGACATAGGTTATAGAAATATGACTCTATGTGCCTTACCTAAAGATGAATATGATGTATATGTTTATCTTATAGATGAAGATGAAAATATGATTACTGAGGAAAAATGGTTAGCAGTAGTTATTGAAGAAGAGTAATTAAGTTAATATAGTAAACAGATGTTAGAAATAATTAGAGAGTGATTAATGTGGTAGGAGTTCAATGGGATGATGGAAATCGTAATTCTCTATTAGCAAAGATTCCTGATAACCGCAAAACTCTTGAAGATTGTTGTAGTATTGCTAAAGATGTATTTACTGAAACATTAAATAAGTTATTAAAAGAAACAGGTACGAGTAGACAAAAAGAAATCTTACCTGAATTATTAGTAGTTGATAACTTATCTTGTGAAGATTTTCAAACTATGTTAAATTCATTATATAAAGTTGGTTTGAATTCAGGAGATTTAATTACAGCCACTACTCAAGCAGTTAATAAATTTATTAGATTAGATAAAGTACCAACATCAATGTTTTCAGCAGTTGCATCTATTATTAAGCAAGCCGGGGCAGAAGCCTATGAAGCATGGATTAAGTGTCAAAGTAGTAGCGACCTAAATATGACTGACCCTAATTGGAGAGAAACAATTCAACGCTCTAGTGATAATAAATTTAACACATGGGATAACATTTTACTATCAGCATACAAACCTTTAGATAAGAAGCAAAAGAGGGATGAAGAATGAGTTGGCAAGAATATCTTAAAGCAGTATCAGATGAGGATATTACTGAATGGGAAGTCGCTTTAAAAGCATTTGCTATTAAAGGTAAAGAGTTAGGTATTCCTCTAAATGTTATAGAACTCTTAAAGAAGGCTGTTGATGAGAGTGATTAAAAATGTGGTTTTCTACATTATTTAAAAAAGGTAGAATGTCTTACGGCAAAAATTTACCTCCTACTCAAACAAGTACAAACTCAAACACCACCTCTATTAGAGGTAATCTTAAACCTATACCTCAAAGGGAAAAGGTCAAGCCTGAACCCGAACCTGAACCAAAAACTACTTGTGTAATAGAATTTAATAAAATTGTAGATTATATTTTACTTGAAATTAACCGTATAGAAAGTTCATCACCGCTATGGAATACTCAAACTGATAAAGGCCCTAATGAACTTACTTCATTTGATATAGGGCATGATAATCATTTCATGACTTGGACATATTATTTTAGAAATGCAAAAGAATATCATGGTACTGATGATTATTATGATTATACTTTAATAAATTCAGAACATATTTGTTGGCATGCAGAAAATGAGAAACAAACATGTGCTAATTTAAAGCAACTATCAAAGGCTTCTGTTAAAGTTACAAGGGAAACAAGAGAGAGATTTGATGACCCTAGACCACAGTTAGAGTATGGTATGCAATTATCTACATTTGATTGGATGGATGATATTACTGAAGACGGTGCAGGGTCTATACAAATGCAAACAGATTGTATAGATGTAAAAGAGAACCCTTACATATTAAATTGGTCTGATGAAGATAAGGCTAAATATATTCCTGCTATTGTTAGAGTTCTTAAAGAACATGATGCTTTGTATAAGAAAATTATACAAATGTGCAAGGATGCAGTTATTAAATTAGAACTATAAGGTTAAATAGGGGTTTAAGTATGGTTAAAACAATGAGCGATTGGATAAGCGTTTTAAAGCACGAAATCCTCAAGGATGATGATTTCATTGAAGACTATGGTTTCATTAATGAAGCAGATATAGCAAATTGGTTTACTACTTTAGAACAGACCTTTGAGGATATGTTAAGAAGAGTAGGGATTGACACTAACCCTGATACTTTAGAAGAATTGGGTGAGATGTTAGAAGGTTCGGGCAACTATAAGGCTAGAGCAAATAAGAAACTTTCTTTTAACCAAAAACAATTAAGAAATATCGGACATGATATTGCTTCGTCTATACTAAAAACGGGTATGGAATCTTTTATGACTCACTATTCAAAATCTTTAGAAGATGATTCAGAAAAAAGTATCAGTAATATGTTAGGTTCTCCAGCATATAATGATTCATTAGAGGCTTTATTTGATACATCTGAAATGTTATTATCTGCTGTATTAGATGCATGTTATGAAGGGGTTAGAAGTAATCTTGATGCACCTATGGAAGAAGATGAAAATGATGAAGAGGAATTAATTGACCCTGATACACCTTTATCTAAAGAAATTATAGATATGGCTATGCAAGTAACTAAAAGTGAAATTGATAGAACTAAAAGTCAATCTATTAGTTCACTTAAAAGTGCTTTAGGTAAAGCGTTTCATGGTGATAAATCAGAAATTGGTGATATGATTGGTGATTCGATTATTGAATTATATAATTCTAATGAAATGGAAGAAATGATTTCTAAGTTTAACGGGTATGTATTTCAATCTTTTTGGATTAAACTACCAATGCAACAGATTAATATGAATAGAGATGAAAGAGTCTCCGACCAAAGCGAATATACTCCTGATAGAAAGTTAGAAATGGAAGACCCAGAAGAATATAAAAGAAGAGCAGGTGAATTTAATGACAAATATGCAAGTGAACACATCGGTAATTACAACGGACAACTCAAGTGGGAATCAATCTTATCTAAAAAGTCCGGAACAGGATTAAGTACTAACGCAGGGTTTAGTCCTGCTATTCATAATTTGACTTACGGAGAAAAACCATGTAAGTCTTGTGAAGATAAACAAACTAAATGTGGTTGTGAGGAATAATGGGCGTAGTAGATGGCGATGTTATTGAGTTTGAACAAAGAGGAAAGTTCAGACAGTTAAAAGCAAATTGGGATGCTTGGAAACAAAAGTGGGAACAAGGTAGTGAATGGGGAATTGTAGGAGGAACACCTCTTAACAATTTACCAAATACAGTATTAGAACAAGTCACAGAACATGGTGAGGCTACATTTGCGAGAGATGGCGCAAGAACTATTGAAGGTCTTGGTGAATTATTAACAGCCGTAAGCGAAATCTTAGATGGTGATGAGATTTTAGTAGAACATTTAGCAGATTTAGAAGATTCAATTAAACAGATGGAAATTGTATTAGGGGTTAGAAAATGGAATCCTAGAAATATACCTTTTCATACAGTCACTAGATTTGTAGAAACTGAAGATGAGAAAAAGCCCGACATTACAAGGGGTAAGATGTATGGACATTACCGAACAGAAGCCTATAACGAATATGTAGAATGGGCACTTGTACATAAAAAGAATTTCAAGGGCAAGCAAGCAGACTCAGACCCTTCGTGGAGTAATGCAAAAATGGGTCAAGCAAAACCCCCCTTATGGAGAGCAATTACAGGAGAAAATAATGAGGGAATGCTTGCTATTGCTAGAGATGCACTAGAAGCCGTAGATAAAATTAAAATTCCCGGAGTTGTGCAATTTGGAGTTTATAGTAGTTCTCAAGCACCTCAAGGTTTATCCCAAATAGCAAGTGTAAGAGAACATGTATTAACTGTATTGAACAATGCTAGTATTTATCCACGAGGTAAGCAAAGAGCACCGGTTAAGGACAGACTTAATGCTGCATTTAATAATCATACATATGCAATTGCTAATGAAGATGAAGCAAATTCATTTAAAACTTTCATTAGAGGATTAGATAAATATGTTGGTGTAGAAAAAATGAAACAGGTTAAACTTAGATTCCCTGCTAATAACTTAGCACTTAATAAATTAATTAAATTAGTTATGGGTGATGAAATGGAAACTTTCCAAAAACCGGGAACTATACCAGAAGATGTTAAACCGGGATTAACCTTAAAAGCAGTTATTAAAAGAGCATCTACAATGGAAGAACTTTTAACTAAGAAAATAAGTTGTATGAAACCTGATTGCCCTTATGGGCCAAATCAATCTCAACCAGAAGTTACAACTCAACAGGCAAAATCTTGCAGTAAAAAAGATTATTCTTCTTGTGTGGGAAATAGGATTTGATTTTATGAAATGGTCAGATTTAATTAAGAAAGGTTTTGGGCCTCAACAAGTACCTAAACCATCTACAGGTTCTAAACAAAATTTAGGAACTAAGATTAGAGATAATCTTAAACCTATTCCTCAACCACAAACAATAAAGTATGAAGCACATATTACACAACAGCATAGAGGTTCTTTATATGGTAAATGGTTTAACGCTATGGGAATTGGAAAGGAATTCTCTACAAGAAAAGAATGTTGGGAGAATTTAAGACAGGTAATGATTGATAATGGTAATCCTCTACCATGGATTGTTGAAGGTACTTACAAAGAAGGTCATGCTGTTTGCTATGATGGTATGTCTATGATGATGAATGCACCAATGTATTATTATATAATTATTAAAGTAGGAGATACGCTACCTGATGCAGCATCTTTTAACCCTAGTGTTGATTGGACTACAGGGGCTAGAGTAATGGATAGAATGAATGGTGTGCCATATAGGATGGATGATGATGAGTCGTAAAGTAAGAAAATCCTGTAAGTTATGTCAGCATGAAGACCGAGATGGTTTAGAGCAAGATATACTTGCTGGTAATTTGTCATGTGATGATTTAGATAAAACTAATCAATGGTTTTCAGGTTCATCTAAAAAGCATATGCAAAATCACTTAGGAGAATATCATGATAATTCTAACCCTCAATGTGCTCTTTGTGTTAATCCAAATAGAGCAGAATTAGAAGTTAGAATAAGTGAAGGAGAACTAAAACCTAGTGAAGCATCAGAATTATTAGGTATTTCATTAGACCAAATTCAATTACATATTAAGAATCACTTAAAACCTATTGTACAAAGTCATGCTGCAATGGATGTGGCAAGATTAGATTTAAATGAAATAGACCTTTTATCAGGTAATGTGTCCATATTAAAAAATAAATTAGAGGAACTCTTAAATAATACCGAGTTATCCACTAAACAAATAGACTCTCTTACTAAGTTGGCTAAGGAAATTCGGGAATCGTTAAAGTACATGTTAGAGTTCAAAGGACAGTTAGTACATAAGCGAGAAGAAACAGTAATTATCCAACAAGTTGAAATTATACAAAAGGTGTTAGTAGAAAAATACCCTGAGATTTGGACTGAAATAAGAGATGATGTAGCGGAGATGTTAGGATGAGCGATAAAAGTTTTAATGATAAGTTGGTAGCAAGAACTGTGCTACCTGCAATTTACCTATGGTTGTTATCATGTGGTGCAGTTGTATATACAGGTATTATGAAGCCTGATGTTGTACTTCAGAATCTTGAAGGATTTATTGCCCTTATAGCAATCATTGGTGGAGTCGCTTCACCAGCATTTAATACTCTCTTGAGAACATGGGAAGCAGAACAAGCAGTTGAAGTTGCTGATATGCCTGTTCAATTAGAAAGCGTTAGAGGGCATTCTGCATTAGAACACCAACATATGATGTTCTTACAGAAGCAAGATAATGTCCATAAAGTAGATATGGAAAGAAACCCACCTGAAGTAATTTATGATAACGGTGAATGGAAAGATGAAGGAAGTGAATAAAATGAGTTGGAAAAATACAATTAGAAAAACAGAAAGAGATTTAACAGTTGGTTCTACTAACTATGCGAAAGACTTAGGCGATTCCGTTGAATTTGGTGGATATACAGATGCTAGTAAAAATGTAACTGTTCCTAAAGACCAATTAAACGATTTGCTTGAAAGGTATAATAACACAATTCAAAGATTAACGCAGATTACAATGAAAGGTGGAAATACCGATAACTTTGTTCGTTGGCTAAGAGAAAACATGTGAAGGTGATTTAAATGGTTAAAGAAGAAAAATTAACAGATGCAGTAGAGGATGTAGAAGACTTAGTAGAAGATGCTCTTGATATAGCCGAAGACTTAGGACTTATTAGTGCTAAAAAGGCTGACAAGATTCTAGCAAAGATTAAGCAATACAAGAAACAACTTCTTATTGCTATCCCTACACTAATCACAATTATCGTACTTGTGCAAACCCAATTGTGAGGTGAATAACCTTGACTTGGTATTCTATTTTAAAGGCGAGAATTAATTGGACTAATTCTTTCAAAAGTAATAAGTGGCCTGATGAAAAAGATATTAATTCTTTAGACGAAAAAGAGAAGGCTACAATACTTAGAGAATTAGATACTACTATCAATAATATTGAATCACAAATTAAGGTTATCCCTAATCAAAGACCTGATTTACCTGAAGGTATTGTTCAAAGGTTGATGTTTCCGAGAAAAGGTAGCCCTTTAACTATTAAAGATATAGAATCAAGAGTGGTAAAACTAAAATCATTCAAATCAAAGTTTGGTATTACTATTGTTACTAGAAATGATGTAGTTAATGAATTACAACCTTTAGTAGATAAGTTTAGTAATTCTAAGTCAGAAGATGACTTTTATGAGTTGTATAAATATGTCCATGCAATTACTGAAAACCAATGGAAGAGCGCACCTCAAAAATGGATGAGAAATTTAGGTAATGTTGTAAATGTTCCCGACTCATTCTTATTAGCAATTGATAGAATTAAATTAATTGTAGAGGGTGGTATAGATAAAAAGGTAGCAAATATATTTGGTATCAAATATGCTTCTGGTAATAGAACAATTAGAGAAGTAAGAGGTGGGAGTAAAGATACAGTTATTGATGAAGATGACCCACTATTTTCACCAGAAGATTCAAAAAGACCTATTCAAACTAAAAAGAATAGAAGGGCTAGTGATGCAAGAAAAATTACTGCTAGTAGAGAACTTACTACTAACAAGGCATTTGCTGTTAGCCAATTAGATTTAAAAATTTCTCAATTATCTTTAATTGAATTTAGAAAGGTTATGAAATTAATTCATCTAACAGGTATTACTAAAGGTCATATTCTCCAACCGTTTACGGGTACAGCAGTTGATATTCTACACGATATATCAATAGCAAGACAAAGAAATTTAAACAATACTCTAAGAGTAGTTGATTTTGGTAGAAAAGGAATACAAATGTCACATAGAAAGGGTGGCATGAAAACTGATTTTGCTATCGCTTATATGAATGGTTTATTGGATAAGAATAATGTGGAGTTTCAAGTAGGTAAAAACACTTTAGTTCCTCCATCTTTAGAAGATACTTTGACTGAAGAAGAAATGAAAGATAATCAAGCATCAAGAGAAGAAGCATTACAACATATTAAAAGAAGAACTGAAGAAACAACAGGTAATATTCCAGAAGCATTTAAGGAATATGTGCAAAGCAGAACTAGAGCAAAGGTAAAGGCAAGACCTCTATTAGAAGAGGCTAAAGCATTACCGAAGAAAGGAGAAGAAGGTTCAAATGCTGAAACTATAAGACGAATATCACAAATAACTAGTGAAATTACACAAATATATAAAGACGCAGACATTAAAACAGGTGCTGCATCAATGAGTTTCTATTTAGGGAAAGATGAAAATGTCACTCTTAATTATAACGATGTTATTGAAAGTTTTGGTATTTCACCAGATAAAATTTTTACAGCAGTTATGTTCACTAAATTATTTAAGACTTATACTTTGGTAGATAGTGAAGCAGCATTCACTAATGAATTTCAAAAGATAATTGTATTAGGTGGCAAAACAGGTAAATGGACAGATTTTGTGCCGAAAGCAAATGTCTTTCAACAATCTGGAGAAGAGTCTTTTATGAAGAGTATGAGAACTATACTTACATTCATCACAACATTCTATGGTAAAGGTATGTTAGCAGATTATAATTTAACTATGACAGACCTTGTAGATGATTTTTATAGTAATATGCAAGAGGCTGAACAAATCTTAGAAGATGAAATGGGTATTGATACTAAAGATGAAAGGATGGAATTGATTTCAGAAGGTATGCTTAAAGACTTTGGGCAGGAAAAATTCCATACAGATTTAATGGGTGTTAAACAATCTATGGCTACGGTGACTAAAGAATTAAACACTTTACTACTTAATTTAGATGAAAAAGTACATACTGTTATATATGATTTGATTAAACGCATAGGTGAAGACACTACTACTTCTTACACTAAAAATACAATGGATTTCAAGGGGCAACCTGCACCTGCTAAAAAACATTTAATTGAAATGGAGTTATTACAAGAAGAATCAGATACTATAGAGGATGAGGAAGAATGAAGTTTAGTGACATACCAGAAACAAAGGAGGGTGTAAAAGCCTTAGCCTTAATACAGGGATTAATATCTAAAAGTTATCTACAAGATAGAGAAGTTAAATCTACTAGATTAGCATTCAGTATAAAGGCTCTATCTGAGGCAGGAATTGAAATAGGGGAGGAAGACCTCATTATCTTCCTTAAAGACCAAGCAGGTGTATTAGAACAAAGAATAGATGTATTCCACCCTGAACGGGGAGCAGTAAAATATTTTGCTTTGAATAACCAACCTATGAGTGCTGCAATATCAACAGGTAATCTTAATACTGCAATAGATAGAGTTATCATTAAGATTAAAGAAGTTGGTGTCTCAGAATTAAATATTACTCAAGATGCATTAAACAATAAAAATCAAGTTAACTTATTGTTAGATGCTGGTTTAACTAATGATAATGATAAAGGTGATACTCCCCCTTTTGATGATAAGGAATTAAAAATCATACAAGAGTTAAAAGATAAATTAGATGTCAAAGAGCAGACATACACATTGAAAGAATCTGAATTTAAGTTTCTTAAATTAACTGCTGATTCTTTATCTGCTATAAACGCTTTAGATGTAACTGTAAGAGATAAGTACTATCGTTATTGGGAAACAGTTAGTAAGGATTTTGAAAATATACATGACTATCTTATATTCATTAGTCCTCTATTACAAGAAGAAGTTAAAGATAGACTAGGTTTAGTGTCGGACTCCGAAAAAGATTTATCTGCTAAACTTAAAGGGGTTATTATTCCTAATTATGTTATTAAGGTAAGTCCTATTCCTAGAAAAGAATTAACTGACGAATTTAAGACTCAAGAAATAGTATATAATTTCTTAAAAATGGTAGGTAAAACTATCCCAGAAGCATATAAACCGTTTTCAGCAGCAGTAGATGGTCGTGAAAGAGTACAATCTACAATGCAAGAAGAGGCAGCATTTGATGAACAGGGTAATCCTTCAGGTAATGTAGGTGGTTCTATTGATGAAACTGTTGCTGATGAAGTAGAAGGTGAAATTCAAGATGCTGTTAAAGTACTAGAAACAACAGAAGTTTTTGTAGACCCACTATACCTTATATTAGGTAGAGATAAAAAGAAAGCCCAAGATTTTAAGCCAGATGTTATCGCAGCAGCAAGAAAAGAAATTCAAGGTGTAATGAGAACTAGTTCTAAATCAAAGTATTTAGATGAATTAAATGAATTATTAGATGGTGAAATTGATGAATTCCTTGACACCTATAAAGATGCACAAGCATCAGCAGGAGATGAGTTTAGTCTACCTGCTATGGATAATGATTATATCACTAAGATGTTTGATGATGCAAAAGTATCTATTAGAGTAGAATACTCTACTTCTGAAAAACCTGAGACTCAAGATAAAGAGTTTAGTAAATATAGCGATGCTGTTAAATTTATTAATCAAGAAACAAAAGCCTTCTTTAGAATTATAGGTGAAGCCATTAAATTATCAAAAGGTACAGTATCAATTGCTAGAAGGGCAGTAGACCCTCAAGGTAGAGGTGTTGGAATGACAGCAGCAGGGCCGGGCGGATTCTTCTTAGGTGGAGAATCTTTACCACAACCTGTTAAGAGAAGTGAAGCCGATGCTGATAGACTACAACAAATGGACTCTATTTTAGAGTTAGTAAATAGGTATCATAACGAACCGTTAAGTGGTGATATGGTATTACTTAGTGATGTTCCTGAGTTTTATACATCATCTGCATTTAGAGATTTCCCTAGTATTCTTAGTGGAACAAGAAAGCAAAAAGTAAAGACGGCACTTAAACAAGGATATAAACCGTTTGTTAATTCTAGAGATTACGAAAAGGTTATGAATTGGTTAGACTTATTCAAAGACCTACAACAATTATCTTTAACTGAAACTCTTATTGAACAATTTGAAGATGCAAGAGAAGCATTCATCGCATTTTGGCAAAATATTGCTATGATTGCTGAACCTGAAGAGGCTAACCCTATTACTCAAATTAATAAAGAGATTACTAGTGTATTTGGGTCTATGTTATATGAAATAGGTATGGATTCATATGGAGATAGAGAAGATGCATTTGCACAGTATAAGTGGAGAGGTAAGAATCTAAGACATTGGCACTTAGAACAAGAGTCAAAGAATTATACTATTGATAATTTACTATCACTATTAGAAGACCCTGATTGGAAAGTATTCATTGAAGCCGAAATGAATAAAGATAAGAAGTTAAGAAGGAAACACTTTGCTCTAATAGGGAAACTAAAGAGGCCACTAATAAAGAATAGTGGGCCTATTACCCATGCTATGCTTGAAGCATCAGATATGATTAGAAAAATGTCAGGTGAAAGAGTGTATAAAAACTACTTAGATGTTACTGATATAGATGATTTAACTATTGTAATTGACATAATTAAGAAAGAAAATAAGATAGATATTTACGGTGTAGATATTAATACCATTGTTGAGTCTCAATCATCCTTTAACGATATTTCCCAGAAATTAGGAATGCCTACAGAAGTAGTGTATAAAGTTAAGGGGATGTTTAGATGAAGGCAACATTTACAGTATCATCTTCTTTAATTAGTGAAGATGTCATGTTAAAGAAATTTAAAGATGATTGGGGTTATGACAGGGCCAAAAGGAATACTAGAACAAAACTAACATTTAATGACATGCCTAAATTAGAATTTTATATTGCTACTATAACAACACCAGAAGAACATGCAGGTAAAATAGCGGGCTATTGTGGTATCGGTACTTACGGAGATTTACTTGTTGATAGTGGTGCATATACATTAGGTGGAAATGCAGTTGAAATTGCTAACACACCTGACTTTAGAGGTAATGGGATATATGGAACATTAAGGGGTTTAAGAAATGGAGAGGTTGAACGAAGGGCTGATTCATCTAATTTACCTTTTCTAGTATTATTACAAACAGATTCAAGAGCACATTCATATTATGGTAGTAGAGAGTATGCTACTAATACTGAAAATATACCTGAATGGGCACTTAATAGAGTTAAAGTTACACCTAAACATTGGTTTGTATATAATGAAAATGAACCTGTTAAAAAAGCATGGGAAAATGTGCTAGTTAAGGATG
>Ga0115000_10004439_pt1 | contig 11489 bp, 10 predicted proteins | sample ArcticOcean_MG_C_6_FD_89690 | JGI IMG/M metagenome (GOLD analysis project Ga0115000, IMG submission 89690) | Marine microbial communities from western Arctic Ocean - ArcticOcean_MG_CB8_128 | ecosystem: Environmental > Aquatic > Marine > Oceanic | place: Arctic Ocean: Canada Basin | collected... | reverse complement strand
TCTTCTGCTAAGATATCTTCCAGCCCCATCATGGTAGTCGCAACCATGCTATAATTTTCTTCTTTCATTATTTACAACATTTTTTATTTTCCTGAATTGGAGGGTGTACAATAAAGACAACAGTCTCCATTATTTGGTTTTAAATTTTCATTACAGTTTTCACAAATATATAATATTTGACAATTATCGGTTGGCATTCTCTTTATTTAGAGAATCCACATTCAGGACAAGTGATTTTTGAATCTAAAATTATCTTCATAAATATAATATTTGCACAAATTTAATGAAAAAAGGTCTATCAAAACGATAGACCTTCTTAAAATAGTAATAATAATTTAAACTAAATCAATTACGACATTGCGTTTACACGCTTAGTCAATTTTGATTTTAAGTTAGACGCTTTATTCTTATGAATAATATTTCTTTTTGTTAATTTATCTAACATAGCAACTACTTTAGGTAATAATGTAGAAGCGTCTTTCTTATCACTTAACTCTTTCAACTTAGATACCGCGTTCCTAGTAGTTTTGTGAAAATACTTATTTAACAATCTTTTCTTTTCTGATTGTCTGATTCTTTTAATTGCAGATTTATGATTTGCCATATTTCTTAATTTTTATTTTTTCTGTGTAGCCCGACGGAGAATCGAACTCCGGTTACATGGATGAAAACCATGCGTCCTAACCACTAGACGACCGGGCCAGCTATAGTCTAAAATTGGATTGCAAATGTAAACTTTTTTTATTATCTCACAAATAAAATTAATTTATTTGTTTTCAAAAGAAAACTTAAATCCCAATGACTTAGATGTTCTCAACTTATTACTACTATTCATATCTAGTAATTGATGTACATTTACTAAATTAATATCTTTAAAATTTGGGGTCATTAAATCGAAATTTAATGCAAAAATCATAGAAGAATCAACAATTAACTCCAAAGTTTCGTTATTTAATTCCTGATTTATAAAATCATTAAATAGGAAACCTAGCTCTTTTTCGCCCTCAACAAAGAAGTGATTTTCCTTATTCACAAAAATTCTGGCAACTAAATTACCAACATCATTTAACCTATTATATTTAAACGAATCGTTCAGGAAATTATAAACATGAATAACACCACAAAAACTTCTTAATTTATCCTCCTTTACATAAGATGTTTTATGAATGGAATGGGTAGAAGGAAAATCAAATACATTGGAATGCATATGAAAAACAAGCCGATCTCCAGAAAACATAATATGAGATTCAAAATCACCATTCTGTTCAAAGGAAAGATCAATAAACTCATCCTCCTCACTCATTTTCGAACTTAATTTATTTACCTTGTTTTCTAAAACAGTTGTTAGCTGCTGAAACACCATTTTTGTATTTCTAAACACTTCCTGTTTAGTGGAAGATTTTGTTTTTAATAACTCTAAAATTCTAGTATTTTCTGACATATTAATACGCTTTAGCAAACATTACTTTTCTTATTGACTTACTGCCTGAAAATACGCAAACACCATCTTCCAAAACAGTATCCTTAGGGATGCATCTTATAGTTGCTTTTGTATCTTGTTTTATTTTTTCTTCTGTTTCTGCAGTACCATCCCAATGAGCATACACAAAACCACCCGACTTTATAAGTTCTTTAAATTCCTCATAATTGTTTGCAGTAAATGTTTTCTCCTCACGGAATGTAGATGCTTTTGCATATAAATTTTTCTGAATACTATCTAATAAATTCACTACCTTATTACCAATATCAGTAATCTGATAAGTTTCTTTTTCCATAGTATCTCTCCTAGCTATTTCAACAGTACCGTTTTCCAGATCTCTGTTACCTAAAGCTAACCTCAAAGGAACACCTTTCAATTCGTATTCTGCAAATTTCCAACCTGGTTTATGTGTATCTCTATTGTCAAATTTAACCGCAACACCTAAACCTTCTAATTCTTTTTTTAATTTTAAAGCAACTTGAGAAACTGCCTCTAGTTGTTCGTCTCCTTTATAAATAGGAACAATAACCACTTGAAAAGGAGCTAATTTTGGAGGAAGAACTAATCCAGCATCATCAGAGTGAGTCATAATTAAAGCTCCCATCAATCTAGTAGAAACTCCCCATGAAGAAGCCCATACATATTCCTTCTTTCCTTCTTTTGTAGCAAATTTTACATCAAATGCTTTAGCGAAATTTTGCCCTAAAAAATGGGATGTACCCGCCTGTAATGCTTTACCATCTTGCATTAAAGCCTCAATAGTATATGTTTCCAACGCCCCCGCAAATCTTTCGCTTTCTGTTTTTGTACCTACTACTACAGGCATGGCCATAAAGTTTTCAGCAAATTTCTCATAAATACCTACCATTTGAATGGTCTCATCTAAAGCTTCCTCCTTAGTTGCATGTGCAGTATGCCCTTCTTGCCATAAAAACTCGGAAGTTCTAATAAACAATCTAGTTCTCATCTCCCATCTTACTACATTAGCCCACTGATTTATTAAAATTGGTAAATCTCTGTAGGACTGAATCCATTTTCGATAAGTATCCCAAATAATAGTTTCTGAAGTAGGACGAACAATTAATTCTTCTTCCAATTTCGCTTCCGGATCTACTATTACTCCCTTTCCATTCGGGTCGTTTTTCAACCTATAATGTGTGACTACCGCACATTCTTTTGCAAAACCATCTACATGACTCGCTTCTTTACTAAAATATGATTTAGGTATAAATAAAGGAAAATAAGCATTTTCATGTCCTGTTTCTTTAAATTTTTTATCTAGTTCTGCTTGCATTTTCTCCCAAATTGCAAAGCCATAAGGTTTAATCACCATACAACCTCTCACTCCTGAATTTTCCGCTAAATCTGCATTCTGAACTAATTCATTATACCACTGAGAATAATCTTTTTCTCTTGATGTTAATTTTTTTGCCATTTTTTATTTAAAATATTGTAATTTTATCCCGCATTTATCGTTAACTAAAATGAGATAGCAAATTTAATAAATTAAACTATCTTTGTTTACTTTGGTCAAACTAAAAAATTAAAAGATGAAAACTAATATTTTTTACCTATCAGCTCTACTGATTTCTTTCAGTTCTTGCAGCACCAACTACTACACTTACAATTATTCAGACCCTAATTATTTAAACTCTGATGAGTTTACAGCTGCACCAATAATTGAGGAAGAGAAAATTATTATTGATGAAAACGATTATGTAGAAATTGAAATTGTAGAAAATGACACTTTTGTATATGATGAGGGATCAACAATTATTAATAATTATTATGAAGAAGATGATGATTATAATTTTTATTACTCTTCCAGAATAAGAAGATTCCATAGACCCTATAATAGTTATGGATATTATGGAAACTATTACACTAACAGCTATTGGTACACAGGAAACCCTTACCATTGCGGATCATCTATATATTATTCTCAAGGATGGAACTCTTCACATCATTACGGAGGATATGGATATTACGATCCATACTACGACTACTATTCGTACAACTACACTCCATATCATTACGGAGGATACTATAACAACAACCATCATGGGAATTATTACGGATGGGGAAATACCAACACTAACAGTACCACTTCTAATTATGAATTCGGACATAGAGGAAGTTTAAATGGAGGAAATAGACATCAAACAGTAAAGTTAAATGTAAATAATAATACAACAAACTCTAACTCTGTAAAAGTAAATACTAATTATAATTCAGTAAAAATTAATAATATTACAAGAACAAAAACGAATACTAACATTATAAAGACGAATAATAATACAGTTAAAATAAAAACCAACACTGTAAAAATTAATAATAATAATAATAATAATAACAGAGTTAAAACAAATAGAGTAAAAACAAATAACAATAGAACTACAACTAAAACAAATAGGACTTACAACAATAGCAACAGAACTACTACAACTCCTACAAGGACCTATAACTCAGGTTCAAGAAGCAATTCTTCTGGAGGTAATAAAAATTCTGGAGGAAACAGAAGTGTAAAACCAAGAAAATAATAAATAATGAAAAAAACCATTCTCCTAATTTTAGGATTAGTTAGTATTAACTTAAACGCACAAAATGAAATAGATGCTTTAAGATATTCCACACAAAACATATTCGGAACTGCAAAATTCAACTCTATGGGGGGTAGTTTCGGATCCTTAGGAGGAGATTTCTCCACCTTGAGTTACAATCCGGCAGGAATTGCATTTTACAACAACTCTGAAATAAGTTTCACTCCTTCACTTAACATGAATGAAACCAACACTTCCTTAAATGGAAATAACTTTACAAATAATAAGTTTGGGGCTAATATTTCTAATTTTGGTTTTATAGCCAAAGGAATAAATGACAACCAACAATGGAAGAGAGTAAATATTGGATTCGGATGGAATCAATTAGCAAATTACAACAGTATTTTTCATACCCAAACTCTTAATTCTACATCCTCATTAGCAGAAACATTTTTATATCAAGCAGAAGGAACATTAATAAACGAATTAAACAGTTTTGGAGCAAGTCCTGCATTTTGGAGCGATTTAATTGATTTACAGAATAACTTTGTAGATACTGCTACAGGATGGTACGCATTTGATAATGGAAACTATGTTTCTAATGTGAATCCTTATTCAGAAAAAACTCAAATACACCATTCAATATCTGAAGGAAATATGGGAGAGTATGTATTTTCATTAGGAAGTTCTTTTGAAGAGAGAATTTATTTTGGTGCTACTATTGGAATACCAACAATACAATACTCTGAAACAAATACTTATTCGGAAAGTAATTTTTCTGACACTAGTCAAAATTTAAATAGCTTCACTTACAAAGATCAACTAAACGCTTATGGTAGTGGAGTGAACTTAAAACTTGGGGTTATTATGAGATTAGGAGAAAACACAAAAATAGGAGGAGCGGTACATAGTCCATCCTACATATCCATGGAAGAAGAATATTCTACAAGCATTTCTACTGATTGGGGAAATAATGAAAGCATAGAAGAAACTTCTCCCTTAGGTTATTTTACTTACGAAATAACTACTCCATGGAAAGTTATAGCATCTGCATCTACCGTACTAAATAAACAATTTTTAATATCTGCAGAAATTGAAAAAACAGATTACAGCTTCAGTCGTTTTCATTCTGACTACTATCAGTTTACAGAGGAAAACAATTTAATAAATGATACTTACACTACAGCTACCAATATTCGTTTAGGAGGAGAAGCTAATTTTCACCCTCTAAAACTTAGAGCGGGATATGCGTTATATGGATCTCCTTATAAGGATAGAGAAGAGTTTGAAACGGAGAACTATAGTGCAGGTATAGGTGTTGATTTCGGATCAACTTTTTTGGATATGAGTTATACAATTTCGAAAAACAATTCAGAATACAATATATATAGTTCTGAAAACGCAACTGATGTAAGCAATGAAAAACATTACCTGATGTTCACATTAGGATTTAGATATTAACCAAAAAAAGGAACTTCAAATGAAGTTCCTTTTTTTTTATATATCTATTTTACTAATTAATCCTGATCTGATAAGATATTAGAATCTATTAGTATTCTTCCACAATGTTCGCAAACAATAACTTTTTTATGTAGTTTTATCTCTAATTGTCTTTGTGGTGGTATTTTATTAAAACATCCTCCACAAGCATCTCTATCTACAGATACAAGAGCTAAACCATTTCTCACACTACCTCTAATTCTACTGTACGACTGTAGTAATCTATCATCAATTTTCTTTTGTGAAACATCTGACTTTTTAAGTAAAGTAGCTTCCTCTTTTTCTGTTTCAGCAGTAATAGCAGATAACTCTGATATTTTAGCTTCTAAATCTTCTTTATGTTCTAACAAAGATTCTGATGACTGAGAAATAACCTCATTCTTCATTAAAGTTTTAGCTTTATTCTCGTTAATTTTCTTTTCAGAAAGTTCCATTTCTAATTCCTGAAATTCCACTTCTTTTGTTAAAGAAGTAAATTCTCTATTATTCTTAATATTCTCTAATTGAGTTTTATATCTGGCAATTAACTCAGAAGAATTTTTCATAGAATCTTTTCTTGATTTCAAGTCCTCTTTTAAAGATTTCTTTTCCTCTTCAAACTTATCTAATCTCGATTGTAATCTTGCAACCTCATCTTCTAAATCCTGAATTTCAACTGGTAATTCACCTCTTACAATTCGTAACTGATCAATTTCTGAATCTACACATTGTAAATCATAAAGTGCTTTTAATTTTTCTTCAACTGATATACTGATTGTCTTTTTTGCCATTTTATAGGTAGTTTATCGGGTTTGTATTTATTTTTGATAATCGGACCGCAAATTTACTAAAATTATTGATAAGCAAGTCATAAATTAACTCCTTTGTAAATTGTTCACTTTCATAGTGTCCAACATCCGCAATTATTATATCGTTTTCAGCATTAAAAAACTCATGGTATTTAAAATCTGCTGTTATAAAAATATCCGCTCCCACTCCTTTTGTATTGTTTAACAGAAAACTACCACTACCTCCACAAACCGCTACTTTTTTTATGGTTTTTTTTACCAAACTTGTGTGTCTTATACAATCGGTTTTCATAGTAATTTTAAGTTTTTCTAGAAATTCTAATGCAGGAATTTCCTTCTTCAATTCACCCACAATACCAGAACCAACTTGATGATAAACATTTTCTAATATATAAATTTGATGAGAGACTTCCTCATACGGATGGGCAATTTTCATTTCTGAAATCAGCCTTTTTTCTATATTTTTAGGAAATATAACTTCTATTTTCACCTCTTCTAATCTTTCTTGTTTTCCTATTTCTCCAATCTTAGGGATTGCATCTTCAGTTGGCAAAAAAGTCCCTTCTCCTTCTGATTGAAAAGAACAATTTTTATAATCCCCAATGGAACCGGCTCCAGCTGAAAACAATGCATTTTGAACTTCTTCTACATTTTCTTTTGGAACAAACACTTCTAACTTTCTTAGTAAATCTTGTTTTGGTGCAAGTATTTTCTGATTTTCAAGTTCTAATATGTCTGCAATTTTACTACTCACACCACCTTTAATATTATCCAAATTGGTATGTATAGCGTAAATTGCAATATCATTCTTTATTGCTTTTATTATGGTGCGCTCTATATGGTTGTTTCCGTTTAACTTTTTAAGACCAGAAAAAACAATAGGATGATGAGCTATTACCAAATTACATCCGTTTTCTATCGCTTCATCTATCACTTGTTCTACACTATCCAAACAAATAAGAACGGAAGTAACTTCCCTATTCTCATTCCCAACAATTAATCCTGAGTTATCATAACTTTCTTGATAATTTAAGGGAGCAATTTCTTCTAAAAATTGTGTGATTTCTTTTATTTTCATTCTCCAAATATACAAATAGTTAAGATATTACTATCTTTGCCCTATGAGATTTTTATTATATCCTTTTTCTTTAATGTATGGAATTGTTATTGATATTCGTAACTTTCTTTTTGATATTAATATATTTAAATCTAAAAGCTACAACATACCTATTATTTGTGTTGGAAACATTACCGCAGGAGGAACAGGAAAAACTCCTCACACAGAATATATATTGAGTTTACTTTCCGATAAAAAAACAGCAGTTCTAATTAGAGGTTACGGAAGAAAAACTAGTGGATTACTTTTGGTAGAAACTAATTCTGAATCAGAAAAGGTAGGAGATGAACCTTTACAAATAAAACAAAATTTCCCGAACACTATAGTAGTGGTTTCAGGAAACAGAAGGATAGGAATAGAAAAAATATTGGATAGTTACCCAGAAACAGAAGTGATAATAATGGATGATGGTTTTCAGCACAGATGGGTAAAAGCAGGAATGTATATCGCTCTTAACAATTACGAAAACCCAATTTATTCAGATTACCTTATTCCCATGGGGAAATTAAGAGAATCCAAGAATGCACTAAGAAGAGCAAATATTATAATCACTACAAAATGTTCAGAAATAAGTCCTACCGAAAAGAAGGGAATTATCTCCCACCTAAATACTTTTGCATCACAGAAAAACTACTTCTCCTCTATTGTCTATCAGAATTTAAAATCTGTTTTTACACAAGAGGAAACAGAAACTCCAAACAACTACAATATTACATTGCTAACTTCTATAGCAAATGCCGATAATTTAAAACAGCATTTACAAAAAAATGGAAATACATTACATCACTTATCTTTTCCAGATCACCACAATTTCACCCCTAAAGATATTGAAAATATCTTGTCGGAATATAAGACTTCTATCTCTGACAAAAATATTATCTTGACCACCGAAAAAGACAAAGTAAAACTCCTAAAATACAAGGAACATTTTGAGGGAATAAAATTATACTTTTCACCTATAAAAATTAACATTGACAATTCGAAAGAATTTAATAACCAAATAACAAACTATGTTACAGAACACAAAAGAAAGTGCTAATTTCATCACTGAAAAAACAAATTTCAATCCAGAAATTGGAATTATTCTAGGAACAGGACTTGGAGGATTAGTTTCCGAGATTGAAATTGAGCATTCCTTACCATACAACGAAATACCTAATTTCCCACTTTCTACAGTTGAAGGACATTCTGGAAGATTAATATTAGGAATTTTAGGAGGGAAAAAAGTAGTAGCCATGCAAGGTAGATTTCATTTTTATGAAGGATACTGCATGGAAAAAGTAACTTTCCCAGTTAGGGTAATGAAGTTTTTAGGAATTAAAAACCTAATTTTATCCAACGCAAGTGGTGGTGTAAATCCTGATTATGAAGTAGGAGATTTAATGATTTTAGAGGATCATATTTGTTTAATCCCAAATCCGTTAATTGGTGCAAATTTAGATGAATTAGGCCCAAGATTTCCGGATATGAGTGACTCATATTGTAAGGATATGATTCAAATTGCTCAGCAAATTGCCTCAGAAAATAATCTTCCTATACAGAAAGGAGTTTATGTAGCACTTACAGGTCCAACACTAGAAACTCCAGCAGAATACAAATACATGAGAATTATTGGAGGAGACACGGTTGGTATGTCTACCGCACCAGAAGTTATAGTCGCTCGTCATATGGGAATCCCTTGTTTTGCCATGTCGGTAATTACTGATTTAGGAGTTCCCGGGAAAATACAGAAAGTAACACATGAAGAGATTCAAAAAGTTTCGGAAGTAGCAGAACCAAAACTTACCCTTATTATAAAACAACTAATTTCAAAAATATAAAATATGAACCATATAATTCTAACATTAACTACTTGCTTTATTAGCACTTTTTCTTTTTCTCAACTAAACGCTAATTTACTTTTTCATTGGGAAGACTCTACTCTTGTGGGATCTAGTGCATACGATAACACCTACAACGAATGTTGGGGATTTAAAATAAATGAAACTGAAATTGCTGTAATCGGATCTACAGAAGGAACCCATTTCTTTGATGTAACAGACCCTCAAAACAGTACAGAGGTAGCTTTTGTTGCAGGATCCTATACTGGAAGCGGGGTGATACACCGAGATTTTCATGACTATAATGGATATCTTTATGTAGTATGTGATGAAGGAAGTACAAGTACTCTACAGATTATGGATATTTCTAATCTCCCAAATAGTGTAAGCACTGTTTACGACTCTGACTCATTGTTCCAAAAAGCTCATAATATATTTATAGATACCGCAACAGCAAAATTGTATGTTTGTGCAGTAAAACACAATAATCCTTCTAGTTTTAAAGCAATGGAAATATATTCCTTATCAAATCCTATTCTCCCAAATTTAATTTACACTTATGATGAAGTAGGGCATGTACATGACGCATATGTACTTAACGATACTGCATATTTAAATTGTGGTAATGATGGATTTAAAATTGTAGACTTTCATTATCTCGATTTACCTGGGGGAATGGCCCCTACTGAATTAGCAACATTAACCTCTTATCCAGATGCAGGATACAACCACTCCGGATGGCTTTCTGATGATGGAAATACTTATGCCATGCAAGATGAAAACCATGGTTATGATGTTAAATTATTAGATGTTTCTGACTTTAATAATATCTCTGTTATTTCCACCTTCAATTCTGGTATGAATGCGCAATGTATGGCACATAACGGAATTATAAAAGGAGATTTACTATATTTAGCTTATTACCATGATGGACTAAGAATATTTGACATTTCAGACCCATCTACACCAACACAAGTTTCCAATTACGATACCTACTCACCATCTTCATACAATTCCTATAAAGGAGCGTGGGGAGTATACCCTAATTTACCTTCTGGAAATATAATTGTTTCTGATATGCAATCCGGATTATATATTTTGGATTGTACCATTCCGGTAAATTCAATAGAAAATATAAATCCAAATTTTAACATTTACCCAAATCCTACAAAAGATTATTTCAATGTAAATACACAAGCATACAGAATTGAAATCTATGATATTTCAGGAAGAAAGATAATGGAAAAAACAATATTTACAGAGCACAAAATTTATAGAGAAAATATCTCAAATGGTTTGTATATTTACCGCCTTTACAATGAGAAAGAAAAGCAAATAGAAAACGGAAAGATTATCTTTGAATAAATGAATACTTCAGACAAATATGAAGCAGTTATTGGACTAGAAATCCATGCTCAACTTACAACAAAAACAAAAGCATATTCTTCTGATGAGAATATATATGGAGCAACTCCCAATACAAAAACATGCCCTATTACTTTAGGTCACCCAGGAACATTACCTGTTTCTAACTCTAAAGTAATTGAATATGCTGTAAAAATGGGGATTGCTGTCGGATCACAAATAAGAGAGAGAAATGAGTATGCTCGTAAAAATTATTTTTATGCCGATTTACCAAAAGGATATCAGATAACACAAGACACTACACCAATTTGTAACGGAGGTTTTATTGAAATAAAAGCAGAAGACGGAAAAGAAAAACAGATTGAAATTACTCGAATTCATATGGAAGAAGATGCTGGAAAAAGTATTCACGACCTAGATCCTTTTCACACTTTAGTAGATTTAAACAGAGCTGGAGTACCACTTATAGAAATTGTATCGGAACCAGAAATAAGAAGTTCTGGTGAAGCCTACCAATATGTATTAGAAGTAAGGAAATTAGTAAGGTACATTGGGATTTGTGACGGAAATATGGAAGAAGGAAGTTTAAGATGTGACGCCAACATTTCTGTGAGATTGAAGGGAGCAGAAAAATTCGGAACAAAAGTAGAGGTGAAAAACATGAATTCGAGTAGTAATGTAAAAAAAGCTATTGAGTATGAAATAGAAAGACAAATAGAGCTTATTGAAAATGGAGGAGAAGTAGTACACGAAACCAGAAGTTTTAATGCTGCAAACGGAGGAACAATATCCATGAGACACAAAGAAGAAGCAAACGATTACCGATATTTTCCAGAGCCAGATTTACAACCAGTAATTGTAACTAAGGACTATATTGAG
>Ga0115000_10004433_pt1 | contig 11501 bp, 12 predicted proteins | sample ArcticOcean_MG_C_6_FD_89690 | JGI IMG/M metagenome (GOLD analysis project Ga0115000, IMG submission 89690) | Marine microbial communities from western Arctic Ocean - ArcticOcean_MG_CB8_128 | ecosystem: Environmental > Aquatic > Marine > Oceanic | place: Arctic Ocean: Canada Basin | collected... | reverse complement strand
ATTGATGAATATTCGGTAGTTTGGATTCAAAATGGGGAATACAAAGGATGTGGATTTTTCAATCATGATTTAACTGATCTTGATGAGATTAAAAAAAGAATTCCTAAAGTGCCAGCTGGATTGAATGTTTTGGGGCTTATTAAATCCACTGTGATTAATTCGAAACTAAACGTAATTCCTTTGGAAAGTACAGTTGATAAAAAAGTAGAAGACTTATTTACTTTATTTTAATTTTTTTTGTAAGTATTCCAAAATTTCTTTATTGGAATTAATGTCAAACCATTTTGTTTTTTCATTTCTTTTAAACCATGTGATTTGGCGTTTTGCAAACTTTCTTGAATTTTGTTTTATTTTTGAAATAGCAGTATCTATAGAATGCTGATCGTCTAAATTATCATATAATTCTTTATATCCAACTGTGTTTAATGGCGATAAATATCGGTGAGGTAATAGGCGCTTAACTTCTTCAAGTAAGCCTGCTTTAACCATCAAATCAACTCTTAAATTTATTCGGTCATATAATACTGATCTATCAGTGTTTAGTCCAATTAAGTGAATGTTAAAAGGACGATTTTTAGCTATTTTGTTTCTGTACGACGAAAAAGTATTTCCTGATACTCTTAGTACTTCTAAGGCTCTAAGAACCCTTCTTGAGTTTTGAATATCTGATGTATTATAATATTCAGGGTCTTTCTCTTTTAGCTCTTGTTGTAGGGGCTCTATTCCTATTGCATCTAGTTCTTTAATTAGTTCTTCTCTTATTTTTTGACTACCAGGGACGTCGTCAAATCCATTACAAATCGCGTCTACAAATAAACCAGACCCACCAACTAAAATAGCTACATCATCTTCTATATAAAGTTGATCTAAAAGTTTAATGGCATCAATTTCAAACATTCCAGCAGTGTACCTATCGTGAATCGAAAGATTGTTTATGAAATGATGTGGAACGCCATCCATTTCTATTCCTGTAGGTTTAGCTGTGCCGATTTCCATTTCTTTATAAAACTGTCTAGAATCAGCACTTAAAACCGCACAACCGTAATGTTTAGCCAGTGAAATACTTAATGATGTTTTTCCAATTGCAGTAGGTCCAACTATTACAATTAAATGTTTGGAGTTAGGAATTATGGGGTCATCATTCGTTTTCATGCTTTTGATTATTAAATATCAAGATCATCGATGTTTTCAAATATAGGATCATCATCATCATCATCATCAAAATGATTGAAGTCGTTAAAACCATCAAAAATATCATTTTTTTTAGGTGAATTTATTTCTTCAATATCATCCAATCCTGATAATTTATCGTTTATTTTATATTCGCCAACTTCAGCAAGTAATACAGGAATGTCTTCTTTTATTTCTTTATTTTCTGCAATACGTTCAATTTTGAATCGCTTAGGGAAAAGAAAATCGTACATAAATGAATAGTACTTAATATCGTTCGCCACTGATTGTCCAATTGTTAACTCTTCCATTAATATGTTAACTGATTCATGCTCCATTGTGCCCATATCAACCAACATAATCTCTAGTCCTTCATCCCAGTTTTTAGTACAGGTGAAAAAACTAGCCATTTCTCCATCCGCTAAACCGTATGAATCTAAAATTGCATGATGGAAATCTTCCATTGTTTTATCTTCTTGAATTAAGATATCACGATAAATTCCCTGTTTTTTTTCAGCTTCTGGCCAAATCCGGTAAACATATGATTTCATAACAAAATAAATTGAGCGTAAATATACTGAAGTGAAATGATTTAGGCGATTTATTTAAGCAATTATAAGTCCTTTGCTATAACAATTAGCGCTCACCATCAACGTATTCAATATCTTCTAGCATCAAATTGTAGTCGTATTGTAAATCTTCATGAAGCGTATTTATTTTTTTTCTTACCATTTCTATTTGCTTAGAATATATTATCAGCAATGAAGTATTGTGAGAATAAAATTGAGATATTTCAAGAAGTTGGGCACAAAAATAAATTAGAATTTCAATCTCTGTCTGCGTTTTTTTAGAATATCGTATGTGTTTTTTACAGTTCTTTAGTACTTTTCTAACACTCTTTTGAGCTAAATAATAAGATGTATGATTGAGTGTTTCAAACTGTGATTTAATATCCAACTTAACTTCTTCAATATAATTATTTTCGTTATTAGCTTCAAATAATAGGTAGGTTAAAAGCTCTTTGTTCTCTTTTTTGAATTTAGCGAAATGTAAACAAATATTTAGTAGTTCATTTGGAGATTTTACGTTTAATTCTTCTTTTATTTCTTTTAAGGAAGCCGCTTTCATTACAAAATTATTTAATGGTTAATTTTTTAATTCCAAAACTTAGTGAAAAAGTAGTGTAAAAACTAACCATTCCATAAGCGATTAAGATATTAGCTACAACCTCAGAATTTAGAATATTAAGCGCAATAAAAAGTCCAATCGCACTATTTTTTAAACCACCTTCTATTGAGATTGATAGTGCATGTTTTTCGTTGGTTTTTAAAATTTTAGCAACAGAAAAAGCTAAAAGCATGGAGCAGATATTTAAAACGAAAGCGATAAAGAAAAAATAAATCATTTGCTCTATATTATTTTCGCCACTTTCAAAGACGAAAATTAAACAAAACACAACGAACAACATTCCTGGTAGTAACCATTTTAGCATCGGCTTTACCATGTCTACAATATTAGGTCTTTTTTCACTTATTAATAATCCTATCGAGACTGGAAGTACAGACGTTAAAAATATTTGAATTAACGATTCTATAATTGGTAAATGTACATCGGTGAATGACCCATGGTGTGCATGTATATAACTATTTAAAATTAAAGGCAAGAGTATTAAACTTAAGATACTACTAATAGTGGTTAATGAAACCGATAACGCTAAATCACCACCAACCATTTTACTGATAATATTTGAACCAGATCCTGATGGGCATAGCGTGATTAATAGAATTCCAACCATTTCTATATGTGATAAATTAAGCGCTAATCCTAAAATAAATCCTAAGGCAGGTAACAATGCAACTTGAGATGTAATACCTATAATAGCCGCTTTTGGGTACCTAACTAAGGTTTTAAAATCTTTAATTCTCGCACTCATTCCAATGCCAATCATTATGATAAATAATATGATAGGGAGGAGATAAGTAGAGTAAAAATTCATTTTTAGAAACGGTTAAGATAGTTTTTCTTCATTCTTTTTCTTCCTTGCTAATCTCTTTTGATTCCAATTAATATTTCTTGGGTCGAAGTATATGAAAATAGCAATCATTATCGAGTAGATGAGACTATATTTTAAGGTTTCGATAGCGTCTCCAAATAACATTTGAAACATATAAGAAGCAGAACCAAAATTTCCTCTCAGGGTTTGTGTAAGCAGAAAAGCAACAGCAGAGAACAAGGTGAATATGATTCCATTTATAACGTTTTCGAATAATATTTTTTGAAAAGCCATATTAAACTGGTTCTTCTTAGTGTATGAAACGTAAGCCATTACTAAAATAAATACTAGAAGTAGAAATCTTTTTGCATAAAAAATATATTCACTAACAGTAGTGATTTGCTCACTCATTCCTTGGAAAGCTATATATTTATCATTGGGTAGATTAGTTAAAATAACTTTAGCAGAATTACTAAAGTCAGGTTTTACACTTACAGAATCTTGTTCTAGTCTAATGATCTTTATTTTATCATTCTCCTCCAAACTTAAATAGGTAATCTTATCTTGAACTGTTAGATTATCAAATTTTTCTGAAACAGCGTAATTACTGTAAATTCCGTAATAGGAAACAAATAGTAGTATAAAAGTAAATGCTGGTATTAATTTTAATTTTTTCATACTGTAAAATAAAAAAGCGATTAAAGTGCAAATTTACACTCTAATCGCTTAATGCTCTATTATTTTTACAAAATTGTATTAGCGATTCATCGACATTAAGAATTCATCGTTATCTTGCGTATGACGAACTCTTTCTTGTAAGAACTCCATAGCCTCTTGAGGATTCATGTCAGCTAAGAATTTTCTAAGCGCCCAAATTCTTTTAATAGAATGTTCAGGGATTAATAAATCATCTCTTCTTGTAGAAGAAAGGTTAAGATCAATAGCAGGATATAAACGCTTGTTCGCTAACTTTCTATCCAACTGTAATTCCATATTACCAGTTCCTTTAAATTCTTCAAAAATAACTTCATCCATTTTTGATCCTGTATCAACAAGAGCAGTTGCAAGAATAGTTAAAGAACCTCCGTTTTCAATCTTACGAGCAGCTCCGAAGAATCTTTTTGGTTTGTGTAATGCATTTGCATCAACTCCTCCGGAAAGCACTTTACCTGAAGCTGGTGAAACTGTATTGTATGCTCTTGCTAAACGTGTAATAGAATCTAATAGAATAACGACATCATGACCACATTCCGTCATTCTTTTCGCTTTATCTAAAACAAGATTAGCAACTTTCACATGTTTATCAGCTGGTTCGTCAAATGTGGAAGCAACAACTTCTGCATTTACGGATCTAGCCATATCTGTTACTTCTTCAGGACGTTCGTCAATTAGTAAAACAATCATGTAAACTTCAGGATGATTAGCAGCAATTGCATTTGCTACTTCCTTCAATAACATTGTTTTCCCTGTTTTTGGTTGAGCAACTATCAATCCCCTTTGTCCTTTTCCAATTGGAGCGAACATATCCAAAATTCTCATGGATAGTGATTGATTTTTTCCTTTAACAAGTGTGAATTTTTCTTCCGGGAAAAGTGGTGTTAAATAATCAAAGGGAACTCTGTCTCTTACAACATCTGGCTCTCTTCCATTAATTTCAGTAACTTTTAATAATGGGAAATATTTTTCTCCTTCTCTTGGAGGTCTTATTGACCCAACAACAGTATCACCTGTTTTAAGTCCAAATATTTTTATTTGATTTTGGGATACATAAATATCATCAGGAGATGTTAAATACATATAATCAGATGATCTTAAAAAACCATAACCATCAGGCATAGTTTCTAGAACACCTTCACTTTCTATAATTCCATCAAAGTTAAATAGCGGCTCTTTCTTAGCTGTGTTTTCTTGTTTTGGTTTGTTTTGTTCTTCAGGCGCTGGGCTAGGAGTAGAGGTCTGATTTTGAGTGGGAGCAGGTTTTTCGACTGGTTCCGCTGTTCCAGTTACAGCAGATTCGCTAGTAACTGGTTGTTTGATATCACGATTTTGCTTTCGTAATTCGCGTTGTTTTTTCCTTTTCTCTTCTCTCAGCTTTCTTTCCGCATTAAATTTCTCCAAAGGAGTCATCTTTTTTGGGGCATCAGAGGCTTCAGTGTTCTCAGTAGTTGTTTTTTCCTCTGTAGCTTCTGCTTCGACTACCGGTTTATCAACTTCTACTTGTTTTGCTATTAATTCCTTTTCCTCTTTAATTTCAGGAGCGGGAGTTGGTTTAGGAGTGAAAACTGGAGCAGGAGTAAATTCTACTTCTTTAGTTTCATTGTCTTCTTTCGGAACTCGCATTCGTTTCCTTTTTTTCTTAGGTTCTTCAGAGGTTTCTGAGGAATGACCGGAAGAAGATTCATTCGATTGAGTGTTTATAATTAATTGTATTAAGTCGGCTTTTTTTAATTTCTCGTGCCCTTCTGTTCCTAAAGCAGCTGCGATTGCACGTAAATCAGCAACTAGCTTTTTGTTCAAATCCAAAATGCTATACATTAAAATATAATTGATTAATAACTTGTGTCAAGTGAAAATAACGTTGGTACTAAATCCCGGTCGAAAATTCGGGACATAATTATATTACAATAATATGAATTTTTCTGTCTTTTTCATAAGAATATTTAAATATTTTTTTAAAAGTTGATTGTTTCTAACTTAATTTCTGTTGTAATTGATATACATGTTTTAATTTTGCAGGTATAAATTTCAATTATTATGATTCAACGGATACAATCTATATATTTAATATTAGCAGCAGGAATTCAAGCAGTATTTGCATTGGGTACTTATTATACTTTTAATGATAAGCAGCTCACGGGAGAGGGTCTTTTTAATGCTGAAGGCCTTCAAATCGGAGGGGACTCTAAAACGATGGCGATGTCATTTATAATTGGAGGGTTGTCCATTATTTCAATGGTGGTTTTTAAGAATAGAAAATTACAAATGAAATTAGCGAATGGAGCTGGCTTGTTAGGATTCGCTCAAATTGTATTTTTGGTTAGATCGTATATGAATTTAACATTAATAGATCAAGCTGATTTATCAATTGGATTTGTTGTTTTTTTAATGCCATTTTCGATGATTTTAAACTTTTTAGCAGCTAAGTCCATTAAGAAAGATGATAATTTAGTGAGAAGTGTAGATAGGATTAGATAATCATAGCGCTATTTTTCACAAAAGGCAATTAACTTACGTTAATTCTATAATTTCAAGATTTGTAAATTCCCCTGATTTGGTGATTGTTAATTTTATTGCTGTTTGAACGGTGTGAAAACCTTTATTTCCTATAGCACCAGGGTTAATATGTAAATGTTTAAATTGTTTATCATAAATAATTTTCAAAATATGAGAATGTCCACATATAAAAAGGTCAGGTTTTTCTTGCTTGATTAATTCAATAGCTCTAGGCTGATATCTTTTTGGATAACCTGCTATATGTGTAATAACTACTTTCTTTCCATTAATTGTAAAAACTTGATTCAATGGATATTCCCTTTTTATCAAATGATTATCAATATTTCCATGTACACCGATTACGGTTTTCAGTGCTACAATTTTATCAATCATTTCTAATGATCCTATATCTCCAGCATGCCAAACTTGATTTACAGATTTAATATGCTTTAGGATTCGATCATCTAAATTGGAATGAGTGTCAGATAAGATTAAAATTTTTGTCATTTGTTAGTTGAAATCGAAAAGGAGTAAGTCTTTTATGCTTCTAAATTAATACATTTGTTTAAACGATGAATATCCATTTGAATATAAAAGTTTTAGGTAGAGTGCAAAAGGTTGGTTATCGAGCTTTTGTATTTCAAACTGCTATTGAATATGGCATAAAAGGTTTTGTTCAAAATCAAGAAGACGGAAGTGTTTACATTGAAATTGAAACAACTCAAATGAAAACCGATTTATTTTTAGAATGGTGTTACAAAGGAAGTCCGCTTTCTAAAGTTTCTAAGATTAGTATTGAAGCAGCAAGTTTAAAAGGTTTCAAAAATTTTCAAATTTTATAATGCGGTATTTATTAAGGCTAGCATATAACGGCTCAGAATTTCACGGTTGGCAAATTCAACCCAATGCGATATCCGTACAAGAGTCTATCGAAAATTGTTTGTCTAAAATATTTGGAACAAAAATAAATATTGTGGGTTGTGGAAGAACAGATACAGGCGTTCATGCATCTGATTTTTATGCGCATTTTGATGCAGATCCAGTACAGTATAATAATTCAAAATTGCGCTATAAGTTAAATTCAATGTTGCCAAGTTCTATCGCAATTAAAGAATTGTATCTGATTCATGAAGATTTTCATGCAAGGTTTTCAGCAACAGCAAGAAAGTATAAGTACCATATTTCAAGAACGAAAAATCCATTTCAGATCAATCAGACTTGGTGTTATTATAACGAATTAAATATTGCCGCAATGCAAGAAGCTGGAGATTTGTTATTGCACTATACAGATTTTACTTCATTTTCGAAATTACATACGGATGTAAAAACAAATATTTGTGATGTAATGGAGTTTGAAGTGATAGATTCAGTATATGAATTAGTTATACATATTAAAGCGAATCGTTTTTTAAGAAACATGGTTAGAGCAATAGTTGGGACAATAATTGATGTGGGTTTAGGGAAGATTTCCGTAACTGATTTTAAGGAAATTATAGAGGCAGAGGATCGGAAATCGGCAGCCTTTAGTGCTCCAGCAAGTGGCTTGTTCTTATCTGAAATTTATTATCCCACAAGTTTGTTAAAAGATATTACGATATCAGATGAGTAAGATTGAAGGGAAAACAATAAATAGTAAAATTTTAAGGAGAACGCTCAGTTTTGTAGCGCCTTACAGAGGCACTTTTATTACAACCTGTGTAATTACAATTTTACTTTCCTTCATGGCTCCTGTCAGAACACTTTTGATTAAATATGCTATAGATGATAATATTCAAAATGGAGATAAGGAAGGCTTAAAGGAGATTATTATATTTTTAGTAATCCTTTTATTTGTTCATGCTTTAATGCAATTTTTTCAAGCATATTTAGCGAATTGGTTAGGTCAAAGCGTTGTGCTGGACCTAAGAAAGAAACTATTTAAACATGTAATATCATTTCGTTTAAAGTATTTTGATAATACACCAATCGGAAGTTTGGTAACAAGAGTTACTTCGGATATTCAAACTATAAATGAAGTGTTTTCTTCAGGTTTATTAAACATTATAAGTGATATTTTACAATTAACTGTTGTATTGGTTTTTATGTTTATGATTAACTATAAGTTAACTTTAATTGTATTAATTCCTGTCCCTGTTTTAATTATCTCTACAATTTTATTTAAACGAATAATAGAAGTTGCCTTTAAGAGAGTTAGAATAAAAGTGGCAGAGATAAATACATTTGTTCAAGAGCATGTTACGGGAATGAATATCGTTCAGATTTTTAATCGAGAAGAGGAAGAAATGAGGCGATTCAAATCTGTTAATGAGGAACATAGAGATGGTTGGTTAAAAACGGTTTGGGCAAATGCAATTTTTTTTCCTGTTGTGGAAATACTTTCAGCTGCATCAATTGGATTATTAGTTTGGTGGGGAGCCCGTGGAGTAATAAGTGGATTTGCACAAATTGGTGATGTCATGGCGTTCATCTTATTCATTCATATGATGTACAGACCTATAAGGCAATTAGCTGATCGGTTTAATACATTACAAATGGGAATGATTGCTGCCGATCGTGTATTTAAGATTTTGGATACAGATGCGCATATTTCGAATGAAGGTAAAATCACTGAATCGCTAATACAGGGGCATATTAATTTTAGTAATGTATGGTTTGCATACAAGGACGCGGATTATGTATTGAAGGATATTTCGATGGAAGTGAAGCCTGGGCAAACTTTAGCACTTGTTGGGGCTACTGGAGCGGGGAAGTCTTCTGTGATTAATGTGCTTACTAAATTTTACGAAATTAACAAGGGGGATATTACAATCGATGGTGTTAATATTAATGATTTTACACTTGAGTACCTAAGAAGAGTAACTGCTGTTGTACTTCAAGATGTTTTCTTATTCAATGATTCGATCTTTAATAATATTTCGCTACTCAATGAGATGATTACGAGAAAACAAGTAGAAGATGCCTCTAAACTGATAGGTGTTCATGAATTTATTATGGATCTCCCTGGTGGATATGATTATATTGTAAAAGAACGAGGTGTCATGCTTTCTGCTGGACAGCGTCAATTACTTTCATTTTTAAGAGCTTATGTTTACAATCCTCAAATTTTAATTTTGGATGAAGCCACCTCTTCTATTGATACAAATTCTGAGCAGTTAATTCAAGTTGCGATTGACCGACTAACGAAAGGAAGAACTTCAATTGTAATTGCGCACAGATTATCAACGATTAAGAATGCCGACCATATTATTGTATTAGAAAAAGGTGAAATAGTTGAATTTGGTAGTCATAACAAACTGCTTGCTAAGAAAGGGTATTACAAGAAATTATACGACTACCAATTCAAGAGTCCATCGTAGTTGTTATCTTTTAAGAGTTTTCCAAATCACAAGAAAAGGACTTGTTTTTTTAGATATCTAGTTATGTGAATTAAACTGGGCAACTTTAAATTACAGTTGTAATATAAAAATATTAATATTTTTCTCTAAAGTAAAAGCTCAATTAAATACCAAATCCATAATAAGTCTTGATACCATTGGGGTAAATACCTTCGATTAAAAATCCACCTTTTTTCTTTTTAATAATAGCCATTACTTCATCGGGAGTTGAGACTGATCTATTATTGATTTTAGTTATAATAAAATTTTTCTTAATTCCCTCTCTCATTAATTTACCTGCCTTTAAAGCACTTATTCTTACACCATTTACAATCCCCAATTCCTTTTTTTCCTCACTAGAAATCTCATCAAGTTTTGCTCCTAGAAACAAAATTTCCTTTTTAAGAGAAGCAGTCGTACCAAGCTTATTTTTTAAAGTCAGTTCTGTAGTTTTTAATTCCCCCTCTCTTTCGAAAGTGATATTTATTTTATCACCAGGATGAAATTGTCCAATTTGCTCTTGTAATTCAGCTGATGAGGAAATAATTGTATTGCCAACTTTCCTTATCACATCACCTTCCTTTAATCCACCATCTTTTGCGGCACCGTTAAGCATTAGTTTAGAAATATATACTCCATTTAGATTTTCAATACCATTAAGTTCAGCAAGTTCTTGATTCATATCTATAATTTGAATACCTAATAAAGCACGTTGAACAGTTCCAAAGTTTAATAGATCTCCCATAATTTTTTTAACCATATTAACAGGTACAGCAAAAGAATAACCAGTATAAGATCCAGTATTTGAAGCAATAGCTGTATTGATACCTATGAGTTCTCTATTTTGATTTACCAGTGCACCTCCGCTATTTCCAGGATTAACAGCAGCATCGGTTTGGATAAAACTTTCGATTGCGTAATCCTCTTTTAGTATATTAATATTTCTGCCTTTAGCGCTTACAATTCCGGCTGTAACAGTTGAATTTAAATTGAATGGATTTCCAACGGCTAAAACCCATTCACCAACATTAAGTTCGTCCGAGTTTCCATATGAGATAGCGGGTAAGTCCACTTCGTTAATTTTTATTAATGCTAAATCAGTTGTCGGATCTACTCCAACTATTGTAGCAGTATAAGTTTGTTTGTTATTTAAAGTAACTTGAATTTCTTTTGCGCCTTTAATTACATGATTATTAGTTGTGATATAACCATCGGAAGAAATAATTACGCCCGACCCTGATCCCGATATTTCTCTTTTACGCGATTGAACTTCTGGATTCCCAAAGAAATGTCTTTGAAAAGGATTTGTTATAATTTGTTGTTCTTGAGTACTAATTGTCTTAATATGCACCACACTATTTAATGTTTTTTTAGCTGCATTTTCAAAGGTCGGTATAGAAGCAGTTATTGTTGAAGAAGTATTAGATAGTGTGATTTGAGGTTGAGATGTAATGATATTTTTTTTGATTACGGATTGGTTTTGGTTAGAAAACAGAAAAAAACCACAGAGTGCTAAAACACCTCCTGCAGTTGCTGTTAAAATTCCTTGAGCTATATTTTTGATGTCCATCTGATAAGATTTTAACTTGTTCTTAAAGTTAACGAATGATTAAAGCTTACTATATAGCTGTCCGGTTAAAAAGTGTTAATTTTACAGTAGAAAAATAAGTAGTATGGAAATTACATTTTATAAATATCAAGGAGCTGGGAATGATTTTGTAATCATTGATGATAGAGCAGAGGAATTTGAT
>Ga0115000_10004427_pt1 | contig 11505 bp, 9 predicted proteins | sample ArcticOcean_MG_C_6_FD_89690 | JGI IMG/M metagenome (GOLD analysis project Ga0115000, IMG submission 89690) | Marine microbial communities from western Arctic Ocean - ArcticOcean_MG_CB8_128 | ecosystem: Environmental > Aquatic > Marine > Oceanic | place: Arctic Ocean: Canada Basin | collected... | reverse complement strand
GGGTATGGCCCGCATTGAAGTGAAGTCCAGGAATGCTGATTCTCACTTAGGTCACTTATTCAATGATGGGCCCAAACCAACAGGACTTCGATATTGTATAAATTCTGCCTCACTAAGGTTTGTGCCCAAGGAAAGCCTAGTGGGTGAAGGCTATGAAAAATTTGCATCAGCATTTAAATAAGTACTAATAAATGAACCTCTATTACACCTACATGATGTAATATCTTAAATAAAAAAAGGTTAAGGTTTCTATGTCTTTAAAAATCACCAAATATTTTAAAAAAATTAAACAAGGTATCTCAAATGGCTAACCACGGGTCAGAGGGAGAAGACACTTTACAAAAAAAATTTGGGACCACGCAAAGCGCTTCAGCCTTTTACGAAAAGCAAATGCTAGACCATTTGAATTCGTCGATGCGTAATTTTATTTCTAAGCAAGAAATGGTTTTCATTGCTACCGCAGACTCTAAAGGTGAGTGTGATTGCTCTTTTCGTGCAGGAAAGTCAGGCTTCATAAAGGTACTTAGCGAAAAAACCCTGGCCTGCCCCGAATATAGAGGCAATGGAGTCATGGCTAGCTTAGGAAACATCCTTGAAAACCAGAACATTGGCATGACGTTTATAGATTTTTTTGAGAATACTATCGGCCTACACGTAAATGGGACAGCCAATATCATTGAACATGAAGCATTCCTTCAATCCATAGATTTCGATGATAACATAGCAGATAAAAATCGAGAGAACGGCGGAAGAGCTCCTGAGCGTTGGATTTTTATAACCGTAAAGGAGGCCTATATTCATTGTTCAAAACATATCCCCCTCCTTAAAAAACTTGATAAAAAAATTGAATGGGGAACAGACAAAGAAGTCTATAAGGGGGGGGACTTTTTCAAAGCTAAAAACTCTGACTAACATCAACTTATTCTTACAATAAATAAAAAAAAATTACCCCTCGCCTCTTCACTCCTTTAACAAATTTAAAATCTCGGGTACACGAAAAGAATATCAAAACTAGTCTAATCAAATGGTGGCTCGGATTTTCGTTTTATATCCTTCTTTGTTAAGTTCATCCTTCCCTTAATAAACTTCAATTTATTTTCCGCGATACCTATGGCTTGTTGGTTATTAGTTTTCGCTGACAACTGTTTAACAATTGCTATTTCCTTAAGAGCTTCTCCCCAGTTTTTCATACGCTCATGAACGCTAATCAAGTTTAAATGTGCTTGCAAATGTTCCGGATTTATTTCAATCACTCGAATATAGTGCTCAGCTGTTTTTGGAATGTCTTGAAGATACCAATACTCCAACGCAATTTTAAAATGAACTTCTGGGTCATCATTTCTTGTTTCAGCTACTTTAAGATATTGTTCAAGAGCAAGTTCGTTCAGCACTGATTTATCGTAAAGCGATGCAAGACCAAGACGAGCATCATTATAGGTTGGATTTATTTCTATCGCTTTGTTATATGATGCGAGGGCTTCTTTTCTTTTATCCCACTCTTCATAAATTAAACCTTTCTGGTAATACGCTGGTGCATAGAAAGAGTTAACCTTTAACAACTGGTCCAGTATGGCTATTGCCTCATCATAAGTTCCAGTCTCTTGCTTACTGACAGCAAGGTTTATTAACGTAGCAGAATTTTCAACCTGGTTAGCAGCAGACGTTTGGTCTTCTTTTGCTTCCTGCCCACCACACCCAAAAAGAAATAAAAATAGACACAGAAAAAAAATACTAGTTTGAAATATCTTATTCATTTTTAACCCTACAATGGTTTTTCATCCGACATCAAACCTACTATCGGTGGGGAAAAACCTTATTTTTTTGCTTTTGCCTGCTCTTTTTCCCAATTTCGAGTTGCGTCCTCAGAATTCATAATCTGGAAACACTGCCGATTGAGCACAGGGTGTAAAGAAAATATCGGCGTATTGAATGGTACTGTAGCTCGCTCTTCTCCAGGAAGGAGTTGCAGGTGCATGTTTACAAAGTTAAAACTAAGACCTTCCTGCCAAGGTTCTTTTGACGATTCCGCATAAGCGGGAATCTTGTCTGATGCATGTGTTCGAGTCATCAAACCAGATCCTCCCTGCAAACCATATTCGTGAAGATCAGGCGCCCCTTGAATTAAAACAGAAATACGAGAGGAATCGAACCACACTTTAAAATTATTAACCACCTGAAGAAATGGTCCTAGGCTACCCATTCGTTCTAACACAGCGCGAGGATAGCTTAGTTCAAGGGGGTTTTCAGGAGAGGGAGCACCAACCTGATACCTACCTTCTCGTTCTTTAATCCGAGATGCTGAAACAAATAAAAGATTTGGATCCTCTAAATCTATCGGAAGTACTTGTGCGTCATTGTAACTCACAAGCTTATCCATATCATAAGCTAATGGAAACGAGTACCCCTCCTTACAATAAAAAACTCGAACCCCTGCTTCAAGTGGGTCTTCGGGCTTTCGAGTTATTTTTAGATCAAAAGGAAGCATCAAGTGGAACGCGTTAGCCCGCGAATTCATAAAGGGAGCACAAGCTCCTGGGAATTCGCGGTGCACATCCTTATTGTCCGGTTCAAACTTTCTTGGCCCGCCGGTAAAGTGCTGGCCAGCCTTTGCCTCTTTTGTCAGGTGGTATTTATCCTGGTAATAGGTCCCTGCTCGTTTTTGTGCGATATCTAAAATATAATCAGGCACATCGGACTGCACGATAATTAATTGCTTATCCAGAGGCGAGCCTGCTGGCCGCATAGCATCATTATATATGCCCAGTTCTGCCTGGGTTTTTCGAATATCATAATCTAACTGACGTGCAAGGTCTGGGTTCGAATAACTAGTTCTTGATTGCAACTCCTTTGCTTTATTCAAGAGATCAAGTTTCTGAACGTAACGTTTGGGTTCGGGAGCAAATGCCTGAATAATTGCCATAAGAAGATTAAATTGCTCTTCAGGCAACAGGCCTAGCGCCTCCATATCATTTTCTTTAATGAAGGTGAAAGCCAACGACCCAAAGGCCTCTTCTCGACGAATACTTAGGGTCAAAAGGTAATTAAGATAGCTTCGCGCTTCCTTTAAATTAAATTCTGTCATCAATCAAGTTACCTTATATGAAGCTCAAAATTGTAAAGAGAGTTATTGAAAAGAAATTTTATTAATGGTTTATTGGATTTTTGAATAACCCAAATTTATATAAGCTTAAAGAGGCTTGGTCTATAATAGATAATTAAATTTTAAGTTTGCATCCTACCATAAACAGGAAAAATTGTAGCGAAGAACGACAAAGCTATCTGACATCCAATTGCCCATTATAATCACCCAACGCGAACCGCTTCCTTTGGGTTTAGACTTGCCGCAAGTTTTGCAGGATAAAGGCCGGCAATAAGAGAAACTACCAAAAACAAAACCAAAGAGAACATAATAAAGATATACGGGTAATGAATTTGAATAGTCCACCCGAAGGATTGCTTATTTATCACAAAAATCAGAATATAGGATACGACACCTCCTGCAATAACTCCCATTATCGACCCTATTAGACCTAATATACCTGCCTCAATAAGAATCATACGTTTCACTTGCTCTCTAAAACATCCTATAAATCGTAAAACACCAATTTCCCGTTTTCTCTCAAGAATAAGTGAAATTAGAGTGTTGAACAACCCAAGTAACGCCACACCTCCTGCAATAATTTCTAACGAATAAGTAATAGCGAAGGTTTTATCAAAAATTTCCAGTACATTTTTTTTAAGTTCAGGGTTTGACCTTATAACTAGTTTATAGTCAGCACCAAGTGTCTTTAAAATTTCCTGACGAACCTTCTCAATTTCGTTTTTATTGGTTAAGTAAATAACGAAACTGTTCACATCCGTATCACCATAATATTTAATAAATATTGATCGATCGATTATAATATATCCACGCTCTCTCGAATAATCATAATATACCGCCTCAATATTAAGCTCAATTGGCCCTTTCGGAGTCTCCATGGATAGTGAATCGCCTACTTCAACATCATGCTTCAGAGCAAAAGATTCTGAAACAATGGCGCGGTCTTGATCCACCATCTTTGCCGATAGTGCTTGTGCTGCAGGGCCTGACTTTATAATCAAATTACCGTACCGCGAAAGTGCTTCAAAATCGCCTGAACCTAATACAGCAGGTTTATCGTTATAACTAATATCCTGAGCACGAAACAAATCTACAGCGGCAACACCAGAAATTTTTCTAAGGTCGGCGACTCGATCACCAGGCAAAGTATACTGGTAGTCAATATCTCGTCCTCCCGCAACGCGGACAAACAAGTCTGCCTTTAATGTCTGGTCAATCCACACAATCACCGTCTGCCTAAAGCTATGAACCATGATCGACATACTTATAATCATCATAAATGCTATTGCGAGAGAAGAAATAGCGAGGGAATTTCGGCCAATATTTTGCGACAGGTTCATACTTGCAAGTAACCCCTCCCCGCCAAAAATATTTTTACAAATACCGCTCAGACAGTTTCGTCCTACAAGCAAAGCTGACGGAGCAAGAAAAGACACTCCCATAATGACAAAAAATACCGCCAGAAAACCAAAATAAGGAAACCCTCCTATTGGAGGTAACAAGCTTAATACTCCTGCACTTATAAAAAAAATAAATGCTAAGGAGGTAAGTCTTCTGTCTCCACGAAAAACCTTAAGATCATAACTACCGCGCCGCATTACAGTTGTGGGCCGAGTCCTAGCAGCATCAATCGCAGGGATAAGAGCAGAGACTAAGGACAACCCAACACCTAACAATAAATAAGGCCAGGCCTGACTCCAATGAAACACAACTTCCCTGACATAACTGGGTGCATATAAGTTATTAATAGTTATAGATACCGCATCGAGTGAAAACTGAGCTAGATAAACACCCAACCAGACACCAAGCACAGAACCTACGGCACCAACAATCCCAGCTTCAAGAAAAAAAATACTGGCAATTAGTTTTGGTGTCGCACCAAGAGCACGAAGGGTTCCTATTTCTACACGCCTACGTACAACTGACAATGCAACCATATTATAAATTAGATACAAGGCAACGATAAGAGCTACAAAGCTTAAGGCTGTCAGATTGTACTGAAAAGCACGCAACATTTTCTCCACCTGTTTATTTTTTCTTTCCGGTCGATCGATCCTTAGAAAATCAGGCAGCACTTCTGATATTTTTTCACGCATTGATTCGAAGCTTCCCTCTCTTTTAAATTCAACATCAATCCGGTCAAGCTTACCAATTCTTCCAAAAGCCGACTGCGCGGCAGCAATATCCATGAGTGCAAAGTTTCCATTGAGTGCTCGGGCTAAACCTTTGTCCTCTAAAATGGCATTTACGTTGAAGGTTTTTTCTATGCCATTAATAAGAAATGTAATTGTATCTCCGGGCTTATAGTTTGTCCCTGGGATAAATTTTTCAGGAAGAACAATCCCTTTAGGGTCCATAACAATAGAAAGTAAACCCTTTAAATCTTTCTTCACAGTTTGAATTGAAAAATCTCTAATGCCGCTATCTTGCAAAAGATCCGTTCCAAGAATCTCTACTACTTGGCCAGATTTCAACTCAACACCATACCCTTCAATAATTGGATACGACTTGGTCCATTCACGAAGGAGGAATAATTCCTTAAAGATTTTTTCATCGAAAGCCATACCATCTGCATGAACAACTGCATCGGCTCGACCAAGAACCAAACTCACACTTTCCTCAAACGAATTGAGCGTTTGCCGATTGGCAAGTTGAATACTCAAAAAAACTGCAACTCCAATGGCTACACCTGAAACTGTAATAACCATCCGAAACGGATCACGCAAAACCGGACGTAAAATAAGTGCTAAAAAAAGGTCTTTAAAATAGAATAGGAAGTCCATTATCCAAGTTTTATAATTTTCTATAGTTTAAGAAACTGAAAAAGCTGTAAGTTACATCCTAAGTCAGAAACTCTTTTGCTGGTTTAAGTTAACTTTGTCTAAGCGTAGCCTTACCATCTCGGATTTCAAAGTGACGACTTCCATAATCAGCAATTTGTAAATTATGTGTTGCCATAACTACGGTTGTACCAAAATCAACCGAAGCTTTTTTCATAAGCTCTAGAATCTTAATCCCATTATCAGAGTCAAGGTTGCCTGTTGGTTCATCGGCTAAGACGATTGCTGGACGGTGCACCAATGCTCGGGCAATTGCCACTCTCTGCATTTCACCGCCAGACAATTCTGCCGGGAACGATTTGGACCTGTGAGATAACCCCACGTAATCTAAAAGGTCTTGCACCTGCTTACTTTGGTTTCTTGCTGAGTGGTTTATTAAAAGGGGGAGTTCTACGTTCTCAAGAATTGTTAGAGTCGGCATCAGGTTAAAAAATTGAAAAATAAACCCGATTTCCTTCCGCCTAAGTTCTGTAAGCTCCTTGTCATTCATATTATTCAACAAACGATTTTTAAGAAAAATTTCTCCTCGGTCTGGTAGGTCTAGGCCGCCTAGACAATTTAAAAAAGTTGTTTTTCCTCCTCCACTCGGCCCCATTATTGAAACAAAATCGCCCTGTTGAAATTCCAAGCTAACCCCTGATAAAGCTGTCACCTTTTCGTTCCCAGCATGATAATATTTATAAACATCTTTAAAGCATATAATAGGCGGTTCCGAAGACATCGATAAATCCTTTTATATATAATATTTTCAAATAAGTTTTAAGCATATTAGAAACTGAATCGTTACTCAAGTCAGTTGCACCATTATAAGCTTTATGTTATTCATTAATTTTTTAAACCCTAAATATAAATAGCATGTCAATTTCCCTAAAAATTAATGATAAATTGAAAAGTTCATCCTGGATCCGAAAAATGTTTGAAGAGGGTTTGAGGATGAAGAAAGAGTACGGCGTAGACAATGTGTTTGACTTGTCTTTGGGAAATCCCGTGTTAGAACCGCCGGAAGAAGTTCTAAAAGCCATTAAATCAGCTGCCAACGATTCTACTCCAGGACTTCATCGCTATATGCCTAATGCTGGCCTACACGATGTCCGTGAGGAAATCGCGCGGTCATTATCTATAGAAAGCAACTTTACCGGATTATCAGCAGACCACATTGTAATGGTCTGTGGTGCGGCAGGCGGGCTAAATATTACCCTTAAAACGCTCTTGGATCCAGGCGAAGAGGTCATCGTATTTTCACCATTTTTTGTAGAGTATCTGTTTTATTCTGAAAATCATGGAGGAAAAACTGTAATAGTGCCAACAAATGATGATTTTAGCCTTAATTTTAATGCTCTACGCGACGCACTTTCACCAAAAACTAAAGCTGTAATCATCAACTCCCCTAATAACCCTACAGGCGTAGTCTATTCCAGAAAAGTACTTGAAGAATTGGCATCTATTCTCAAGAAATACTCAACTGAAAATAATAACCCTATATACCTCATCTCCGATGACCCCTATAAAAAAATAGTTTTTGATGGAGCTGAGACGCCAAATATTCTCGAATTATATGATCATAGTATTTATATCACCTCACATTCTAAAGATCTTGCGATCCCTGGTGAACGTATTGGTTACGTCGCAGTGCACCCAAAGTGTGCCGATGTTGAGAATTTAATGTCTGGTCTCATTTTTTGCAATAGAGTACTAGGCTTTGTTAATGCACCGGCACTAATACAGCGCGCTATTAAAAACGTACAAAATATTTCGGTGGATGCTGAGTTTTATCGGAAGAAACGAGACTTCCTTTATGCAGAGCTAACACGCATTGGATATTCCGTTGTCAAACCTCAAGGAGCATTTTATTTTTTCCCGAAATCTCCTATTGAAGATGAGGTGATTTTTACTCAAAAATTAGCTGAAAAAAGAGTCCTAGTTGTTCCAGGCCGAGGATTCGGGTCGCCCGGATATTTTAGAATTTCATACTGCGTCCCCGATAAAGTTCTTGAAGGGTCCATTCTAGGATTCGAAGAAGCATTTAATCAGGCTAAGTAAATTATTCATACTCTTCTCTTCCGATTATAAAAGTTCAGCAAAAAATAAAATTAATCGATCTAAGTAAAAGTCCCCTATTTAAAGAAGGCACCTAAATAGAGTTAGCAAAGACATTAATTGATAAAAACCTCTTAAAATTAAAATTTTGAAGACCAAAATTTTTTCTGTTAAAATTAAAGCATAAACTTTAAATCAAAACCCTTTTATTGGATAAATTTTATGGGCTTGTCACAAGATCAGATTGCTCGGTATAGTCGCCACCTTCTACTACCAGAAGTAGGTGTTGAGGGCCAAGAAAAATTATGTAACGCAAAAGTGCTCTGTATTGGAACAGGTGGACTTGGCTCACCACTCAGTCTTTATCTGGCCGCTGCAGGAATCGGTAAAATGGGACTTGTTGATTTTGATGTCGTAGACCAAAGTAACCTTCAACGCCAAGTTATTCATGGAGAATCTACTGTTGGCAAATTGAAAGTTGATTCGGCAAAAAACCGCCTCGCTGATATAAACTCCGATGTAGAAGTCGTCACCTACAATATTCGACTATCTTCTGACAACGCCATGGAAATTTTTAAGGACTACGATATCATCGTTGATGGAACCGATAACTTTCCAACTCGATACTTAGCCAATGATGCGGCAGTCCTATTAGGGAAACCATATATATATGGCTGTATACTTCGCTTTGAAGGACAAGCATCAGTTTTTTATTCAAAAGAAGGCCCATGCTATCGATGTCTATATCCTGAACCGCCGCCACCTGGGTTAGTCCCAAGTTGTGCAGAAGGAGGTGTACTTGGTATTCTCCCAGGAATTATTGGTCTCATTCAAGCGACAGAAGTTGTTAAGCTTATTCTAGGTAAAGGGGAAACTTTGATTGGACGCTTGATGCTTTTTGATGCTCTTGGGATGAAGTTTAGGGAAATGAAACTACGTAAAGATAAAGATTGCCCGATCTGTGGAGAGAACCCTACTATAAAAGAATTAATCGACTATGAACAATTCTGCGGTATTCCTTCGGCAGCCGAAGAAGAAGCAGAAAGTGCCGAATGGGAAATTTCAGCAAAAAACGTTAAACAGAAACTAGATCAAGCAGACAACTTTACTTTGGTTGATGTACGAGAGCCTTCTGAATACGAAATTTGTAGAATTGATGGCTCCATTCTAATTCCTCTTGGGAAGATTGAGGAAATGAAACCACAAAACCTAAGTGGTATCTCCAAAAATGACCAACTCATATTGCACTGCAAAGCGGGGGTTAGGAGTTTAAAAGCAGCTAAAGCTCTTAAAAAAATGGGTTTTGAGAATGTTAAAAGTATGGCAGGCGGAATTGAAGAGTGGTCTGAAAGTATAGATCCTACTGTTCCTCGATATTGAGAAGAAAATAAAATATTTATCAGTAATATTATTACAAGAAAACTAGTAAGTTGAATTTTTAATGTGACTTGACATTAAAAGTATACAAGCTTATTTTGAACTGAGTACTAGACCTAATTAGCACAGCACCTTCATCTTAAGCACTACCTTTGAAAGGAGACTTTTATGAGCCATTCTCACGATTCCGAACCCGAATTCGAAAAATTATCAAAAGCCATAACAGAAGCTGTTATGACTTCAGAGAAAGTTCGAAGAGTAGTTGAGGAAATTCAAAAAAAAGATGAAATCTGCCCGCAGAGCTTCATGGTTTTAGTCCTTAAAATGCAGGTTCTTACTGAATCATTGGAATTAGAAATCGACGATAACATCGAAGAAAAACCAGCCATAAAAAAACCAAAAAGAAAGAAAGCCGCTAAAAAACCACAATACATAGACGGGCAAAAACTTTCTCAGGGTGAAATTAATTTTGAAGAGTTTCGTAACAAAGAATTTAACACAGAGGACTGGCTTAAAGATAATGGCCTTAGCTTCTAATACTACCCCTCATTTATCCAGGACTTGATCTTTGAAGTATTTCTAAGATAAGTAATACTCACCCACCACAATCCTAGGATTACCATACGTAACTAAAAGCAACTTGATAACCTAAAAAAAAATATCCACTTTTTATGCACTCGTAGGATGCTGCATTAGCTCAATCTCATATTTATCTGGGTCTTCAATAAATATAAACCGCGTTCCACTCTCCGTCTGAATTGGGCCTTCGGTAATTGGGACTCCCCTCTCTTTTAATTTAGCCACACACTTATCAAGGTCTTGGACTTCAAAAGCTAAATGCACCAAATCCTCTGGAACCTCAATTTCGCCACTATCAGGGAAAGAGCATAATTCAAGGTCACAGTCAGTTTCAGGTAGTCTCAGAAACACCAATTGAGAGCCGCGAGGGGATATTTTTTCTTCAATGATTTCCATACCCAAAATACCATTATAGAAATTAATAGAGCGACTCATATCATGAACTCGAAACCGAGTATGCAGATATTTTTTCAGCATAATTCCTGACTAAGAGTAATAACAGGTTCGTATTTGGATATCGCTTTGCGAATAATAGAAATTATTTCATCAAGGTGATCAACATTACTTGCTTCAAATCTAAAAACGATAACTGGCTGTGTATTTGAAGCACGGATCAAAGCCCACCCGTTATCAAACTTTATTCTAACTCCATCAATATCAACCACATCATATTTTTCCCTAAAACTCTCTGTAAGTTCACGGACAATTTCAAACTTATTTTCATCAGGACAATCAACACGAATTTCTGGAGTTGCCGCCGTTTTTGGGACATCTGCAAGCATCGCTGAAACTTTTTCTTTTGAGGATGCCACTATCTTAAGAATTCTGCATGCTGCATAAATAGCGTCATCGAAACCGTAGTATTCATCTGAAAAACATATATGCCCGCTCATTTCACCTGCCAGCAATGCATTGGTCTCTTGCATTTTATTTTTAATTAACGAATGACCTGCTGCAGACATTACCGCTGTGCCGCCATGCGCCTCAATATCCATGAAAAGATTTTGCGAACACTTAACCTCCCCTACGATGGTAGCACCTGGGTTACGTTTGAGTATATCTCTCGCAAATATCATTAAAAGTTGATCACCCCACAAGATATTACCCTTTTCATCAACAATACCTATTCTGTCTGCATCACCATCAAACCCGATTCCAAGCTCTGCCCCTTCTTCTTTTACTTTATCAATGAGGTCAACCATATTCTTTGCTACTGTTGGATCCGGGTGATGATTCGGGAATTTTCCATCAGGTTCACAATATAGTTCGGTAATATTTACTCCTATCTTATTTAGAAGCTTCGGACCTACTATTCCAAAGCATCCATTACCCCCATCTACTACAACCTTAACTGAACGTGGAATTTGGACCAAGTCGCAGATGCCTTGAATATAATCTTCTAAAATATTTTTATGCTTCAACGTACCCATTCCGGTTTCATAGTCACTGACATCAATAAGTCTTCGTAGTTCTTGAATCCGCTCTCCATACAAACTATGCAGACCATGACTAATTTTAAACCCATTAAACTCTGAAGGGTTATGGCTTCCTGTAATCATTACTCCACCATCG
>Ga0115000_10004426_pt1 | contig 11505 bp, 12 predicted proteins | sample ArcticOcean_MG_C_6_FD_89690 | JGI IMG/M metagenome (GOLD analysis project Ga0115000, IMG submission 89690) | Marine microbial communities from western Arctic Ocean - ArcticOcean_MG_CB8_128 | ecosystem: Environmental > Aquatic > Marine > Oceanic | place: Arctic Ocean: Canada Basin | collected... | reverse complement strand
TTCTTTCAACTGCATCTGGTTTAATAATTGATAGTGTTTGTTCTGTATTACTCATAATCATCCTCTATTAGTTTGTTTAATAATCTTACTCCATAACCAGTTGCTCCTCCTGAATTTAAAGCTCCACCATATTTTGAAAAAGCCATACCAGCTATATCTAGGTGGGCCCAAGGTGTTTTGTTTAAAATAAATCTTTGTAAAAATTGTGCAGCAGTTGTTGATCCTGCTCCACCTACATAATTTATATTTTGCATGTCAGCATTTTTTGATTCTATAAGTTTATCAAAGTTTTTATGTAGTGGCATTCTCCACAATTTTTCTTCAACTTTTTCACCTGCATCCAATAATTGTTTTGATAATTTTTCATTGTTTGAAAAAAGTCCCGCATATTCTGAGCCTAAAGAAACTATTATAGCACCAGTTAAAGTTGCTAAATCAACCATAAATTTAGGTTTAAATTTTTTCTCAGTAAAAGTTAGAGCATCAGCTAAAACCAATCTACCTTCTGCATCTGTATTTAATATTTCTATTGTTTTACCACTGTAAGATTTAACAATATCCCCAGGTCTTTGAGCATTACCACCTGGCATATTTTCTACAAGTCCGACAACACCAACGGCGTTAATTTTTGCTTTTCTTATTGCTAAATTTTTCATTAAACCAACTACTGTTGCCGAGCCCGCCATATCATAAGTCATATCTTCCATGAACTTTGCTGGTTTTAGTGAAATACCACCAGTATCAAAACAAACTCCCTTACCGACAAATGCCAAAGGTTTAGTATTATCTTTTAGTCCATTCCATTCCATTGTTACTAAGTAGGTACCTCTGATGCTTCCCTGTCCAACACCTAGTAATGCGTTCATTCCTAATTTTTTTAATTTTTTTTCATCATAGACATTTATTTTTAAACCATATTTCTTCAAAGAATTTAATCTTTTTGCATACTCATCTGGATGTAAAATGTTTCCTGGTTCTGATACAAGGTCTCTTGCAAAAAAAGTTCCCTCTTCTAATGCTTTAAATCTTAATTGATTTTGAGTGGATATTCTGTTTTTATTTCCAATGACATTTATAGAAATAAGTCTTTTATCTTTTTTAGATTTATAAATATTAAATTCATAAGATTTTAATTTTAATCCATGTAGAAAATGTCCTACAAAATTTTCAATTTTATTATTATAGTATCCGAGTTTACAAAATACTCATTTTTTTTATCATAATTTATAAAACCATGAAATTCTGCACCTAGGCTCTCTATATCAGAGGTTTCTAAATTTTTTTTTATTGATACTAAAAATATTGTTTTTTTAGAATTAATTTCAAAAAAAAGTAAATTTTTTTTTAAATCACTGTTTTTTAATAGATCATTGATGTAAGAAAATTCTGAGTTAGAAACATGTTTTTTTAAACCATTAATATTGAAATTTTCCTCAACAAATAAGACAAGATTTGTCAAAGGGTTTTTTGATTTACTATTTTTATAGTTAATTTGAATAGACATAAATTTTTAAATACACTCTGTGCGTGTTCGGTGCTATATATGTTTAAAATTAATATATTTCAATGAAAAAATTATTATTTCGAAAATTTGCAAAAGATACTTTTAAATTTTTTACTGTTATATGTATATCTATTGGATTAATTGTTTGGGTAATTCAGGCAGTAGGCTACCTGGATATTGTAACTGAAGACGGTCACAGTATTTATGTTTATTTTTCCTATAGTATTCTTAATTTTCCTAAAATTATTAGTAGAATTTTTCCATTTGTATTCTTTGTGTCTTTGTTCTACCAAATATCACAATATGAAATAAAAAATGAATTACTTATTTTTTGGACGAATGGAATTAATAAAATACAATTCGTCAATGTAATAGTAGCTTATTCAATCATAGTTTTATTTTTACAAATATTTTTAAGTTCATACCTTGCTCCATTTGGACAAAATGAAGCTAGATCTTTTATTAGAAATTCCAATATTGATTTTTTTCCTTCGCTAATTAAAGAGGGAAAGTTTATTGATACTGTATCAAACTTAACAATATTTATTGAATCTAAAGATAACGCAGGAAATTATAAAAATATTTTTTTAAAAGATGACTTAAATGGAAGCAAAAATCTTGCTGCCTCTAAATCTCAAGTTATTTATGCTAAAAAAGGAAATTTAAGTAGTGTTGGTAAAAATAGATTTTTTCAACTATATGATGGAAAAATATTAAATAGGAATAATGGCAAAATTACTAGTTTTAAATTCGATAAAATAGATTTTAATTTATCTAAATACGATTCAAAGACAACAACTTTTCCAAAAATTCAGGAAGTTGCAAGCTCAATATTAATCGAGTGTTTATATTATAATTATAAAAAAAAAATAAATGAATTTAATCAAAAAAATTTTATTTGTAAAAGTCAATCAATAGATCTTATTACACAAGAATTTTTGAAAAGATTTTATAAACCTATATATCTACCATTACTTGCTTTGTTAACCTGTTTGCTTATTTTTAAATCTAAAGAAAGTACAAATTATAACCATTTTAAATTTTATTTATTTACTTTCACTTTTGTAATTTTAATTGTTTCAGAAATGTCTTTACGATATGCATCTTACAACTTACTTGGAATGTTTTTTTTTATATCTTTTCCAATTTTAATTTTTTTAATAACTTATTTTTTTTTATTAACAAGGTTTAGAAATTATAATTAAAATATGATTAAAACTTATGAAAATTATTTAATTAGACTCTTTATAAAAAAGATATTAATAGTTTCTTTGGTATTTTTTTCTTTAATAGTAATTTTGAGTGTTTTTGAAGAAATTAATTTTTTTAAAGGTTTAGAGTTAAATTTTCTTTATCCTTTTTTTATGACTCTATTAAATTTACCTTCCACACTTTTTGAAATTTTTCCTTTTATTTTTTTAATTTCTACACAATTCTTTTTTTTAGATCTAATCAATAAAAATGAATTAGAAGTTTTAAAAGTTAATGGTCTGGGAAATCTGAAAATAATAAAAATATTATTTTTTACCTCTTTTTTTCTTGGTTTACTATTGATTGCTATTTATTATAACTTTTCTTCTAAATTAAAATTCATATACTTTGACCTCAAAAATAATTATTCAACTGATAATAAATATTTAGCGGTTGTAACTGAAAATGGCCTATGGATTAAAGATGAAGTTGATGAAGTCATATACATTATCAATGCTAATAAAATTCAGAGTCATTATCTTAGAGATGTTTTGATTTCAGAGTTTGATGAGAATTTTGATCTAGTTAGAACAATTGATGCAGTTGACGTAGATATAAAAGACACAAATTGGACCATTATTAATCCTATTATTTCACAGGATAATCAAACAAAAAAACTAAAAGAAAATATGATTTTAACCACTCACTTTAACCAAGAAAAAATTGAAGGATTGTTTAGAAGTTTATCTTCTTTAAATATTATCGAATTAATCAAGCTTTATAAGGATTATGAGTCACTAGGATACGATACAATTGAAGTTGAATTTCATTTGCATAAAGTTCTTTCATTTCCAGTTTACTTAACTGTTATGACATTATTTGCTGCTATAATAATGCTGAATATAAAGCGAAATAAACCGATTATTTTTCATATTATTTTGGGTGTATTTCTTTCAGTATTAATTTACTATTTTTACTACCTATTTAGCTTGTTTGGAAAAAGTGAAAAAATACCTCTTTATTTATCAGTATGGTTGCCACTTTTCTTACTATCAATTTTTACGTTTATTGGGTTAATTAGAATAAATGAAAAATAAAATTTTAATTTATTATTGGGTAATTTTTATTTTTTTAAGTATTTCAAATACTTATGCTGATGAAATTACCTTTGATGCAGCAGAAATTAATATTTCTAATAACGGGAATATAATTAGTGCTGGTAAAGGTGTGGCAAAATTAATTGAAGATAATATTGAAATAAATGCTGAAGAATTTAAATATTTTAAAAAATTATTAATACTTGAGGCTTATGAAGGAATTGCAATATCTAATAAAAATAATATCAAAATAAAGGCTAATAAATTTAAATATAATAAAAATTTATCTATCTTAAATGCTACAGGTAATGTTGAAATTAATGATTTAGAAAAAAATATTTTAATTAAATCTCAAAATATTTATTATTATTTAAAAGATAAAAAAATTGAGTCACAATCTAAATCATCTTTTGTAGATAAAACTGGCAATAAACTTACTTCTAGAAATTTTACCTACACTCTTAGTGATGATTTAATTAAATTTAATAAAGTTAAAATAATTGATACAGAAAAAAATACTTTAAATGTTGAAAAGGCATTTTTGAATCTAAAATCAAATAAATTAATTGGTAAAGATGTTTATATTAATTTTGATGACGCTTCATTTCAAAAAAATAGTGAACCACGGTTAAAAGGTAATTCAATAATTTCTGACGGTGAAATAACAATTGTTCAAAAAGGAGTTTTTACTACTTGTAAAAAAAATGATGATTGCCCTCCTTGGCAGTTTTCAGCTAAAGAAATAAAACATGATAAGAAAAAGAAAACAATTTTTTATAAACATGCTTGGTTAAAACTTTATGATAAACCTGTGTTTTATTTTCCAAAATTTTTTCATCCAGATCCTTCAGTTAAAAGACAATCTGGTTTTTTAATGCCAACTTTTTCAGATTCTTCAAGTTTGGGGGCATCTTTTCATATTCCATATTATCATGTTATTACTGATAACAAAGATCTCACATTTAGACCAAGATTTTATTCTAACGAAAAAATTTTGCTTCAAACTGAATATAGAATGGTTCAGGCTAAATCAGACCATCTATTAGATTTTAGCTATTTGCAAGAAGGTAAGGATTCTAGTAAAAGTCATTTTTTTTCAAGAAGTAAAAAAAAATTAAATTTTAGTAAATTTGATGAAAGTATGTTGAGTTTAGATATCCAAACTACTTCAGATCAAACTTTTTTAAAAACATATAAAATAAAATCACCATTAATTAATGATGCAAATCGTTTATCATCTTTTTTAAAAGTTTCTGCTTATAGAGACGATTTGGAGTTTGATGTTGATTTTAAGGTTTATGAAGATCTAAGCAAAAAAAATAGTAGTGATAGGTTTGAATTTATTTATCCTGCTTACAGCGTGTTAAAGCAGTTCGATAATAATCTTAATTTAAATGGTGATTTTTCTTTCAAATCTAATGGATTTATAAAAAATTATGATACCAACGTTTTTGATACAGTCGTAATTAATGATTTAACTTTTAATTCTAACTACATAATTTCTACCAATGGATTTAAAAATGATTATAAATTTTTGGTTAAAAATATTAATACTGATGGTAAAAATTCCAGTGTATATAAAGGTGAAGCTGATAATAAGTTGGCCACTATTATGCAGTATAATTCATCATATCCCTTAAAAAAAGAGACTCTTAATTACAATAATACATTGAAACCAATGATTTCTTTTAAGTTCAGTCCAAATAATACTAAAAATATGAGAAACACAAATAGAAGAATGGACACTAACAATATTTTTAATATAGATAGGATCGCCACTGGTGATACTGTAGAGGGTGGAGCTTCAATCACGTATGGTGCAGAATTTTCTAAAACCAATAAACTTGATAAAGAAATTGTTGGTGCAAAAATTGCTAACATTTTAAGAGTGAGTGCTGATAATCATTTACCAAGAAATAATAATCAAGGTAATAAAACGTCTGATTTTGTTGGTACTTTAGATTATATTCCAAATGAGAATATTAAATTCAACTATGATTTTTCTATAGATAGCAACCTAAGAAATAAAAATTATGAATTGTTAAGTTCAGAATTTAAAGTAAATAACTTTATATCAACTTTTGAATATCTTAATGAAAATGATACAATAGGAAGTAGAAGTTACTTAGCAAATAAAACTAAATTTAATTTTGATGATTCACAAAATTTATCATTTGGAACAAGAATAAATAAAAAGACCAGACTTACAGAATTTTATAATTTAATGTATCAATATACAAATGATTGCCTAATAGCAGCTATAGAATATAATAAAAACTATTATAGTGATAGAGACTTAAAACCAGAAGAAAATATTTTTATAAAATTAACTATCATACCTTTTGGTAAAACGAGTACTCCAAACTTAAAAAAATGAAATCAAAAAAAATATTAAGTTTTGTTGTTATCTTATTAATCTTGCAAAATTTTAGCTCAAATGCAGAAAATGATATTTTTATAGCATACAAGATTGAAAATGAAATAATAACAAATATTGATATAAAGAATGAGACAAAATATTTAATCGCATTAAACAATCAATTAAAAAATATAGATAAAAATAAAATTTTAATTATAGCAACAGAATCTATAGTTAAAGAAAAAATTAAAGAAATTGAACTTTTAAGATATTATAAATTAAATCAAAAAAATCCATATTTAAAAAAAATTATCAAAGATTTTTATTTAAAACTTAATCTAAATAATGAAACAGAATTTGAAAACTATTTAACCAAATATGATTTAACAATAAAAGACGTTTTAAGAAAAATTGAAATAGAAACAGTTTGGAATCAATTAATATTAGAAAAATATAAAAACCAAATAAATATAGATGTAGAAAAGCTAAAAAAAAAAATTTCTAACAAAAAAATTTCTAAAAAAAAAATATCTTATCTATTGTCAGAAATTGTTTTTGAAAAAAAAAATAATCAATCACTAAATGAAATAGTTAAAAAAATTGATTTGAGTATTAATGAAATAGGTTTTGAAAATACAGCTAATTTATATAGTATTTCTGATAGTGCAAAATTTGGCGGTAAAATAGGATGGATTGAAAAAGAAAACCTTATGAAAAAAATATCTGATTCAGTTAGCAAACTAAAAGTTGGTAATCACACTAAACCGATACAGGTTGGTAGTAATTTTTTAGTAATAAAACTTCAAGATATAAAAGAAAATTTAATGAAAATAGATGAAGATAAAGAATTAAAAAAATTTATCGCCTATGAACAAAATAGACAATTAGATCAATTCTCAAAAGTTTATTTCAATAAAGTAAAACTCAATACAAATATAAGTGAATTATAAACCAATTATAGTTATAGCTGGGGAGCCATACAGCGTCTTTTTGGAAATTTTTTTTAAAACAAAAAAATATAATAAGTTTAAAAACCCTATTGTATTGATTGTTTCAAAAAAACTTCTTAAGCAACAAATGAAAAAATTAAATTATACTTTTGAAATTAACTCAATAGATAAAAATAAAGTAGATACTTATAAATTTAATACAAAAAAAATAAATATAATAGATGTAAATTTTGAATTCACAAAAACCTTTGATAAAATTTCTGATAAATCTAACTCATATATAACTGAGTGTTTTAAAACTGGTCTTAAAATCTTAAAAGAAAATAAGTGTTCGGGTTTGATTAATGGTCCTATTTCTAAAAAGAATTTTTTAAAAGAATCTTTTTTGGGCATCACAGAATATTTGGCTAACAAAACAAATAAAAAAAATGAAGTTTCTATGCTTATATATAATAAAAAATTATCAGTAAGTCCTATAACAACCCATCTTCCACTAAAAAAAGTGCATAGGTATTTATCAAAAAAAAAAATAATTAAGCAAGTGAAATTAATTAATGAATTTTATAAAAATAGATTTAAAAAAAACCCTAGAATTGCAATTACAGGATTAAATCCACACTGTGAAAGTAATTACAAATCTAGCGAAGAGGATAAGATAATAAAACCCGCAATTAAGTATCTAATTAGTAAAAAATACAAAGTAAAAGGACCATTTGCTGCAGATACTATATTTATGAGCGAACAATCAAAAAATTATGATGTAATTGTCGGGATGTATCATGATCAAGTATTAATACCTGCAAAAACTCTTTTTGGTTTTAATTCAATAAACATAACTTTGGGTTTACCTTTTATTAGAATTTCACCAGATCACGGACCCAACTCATCAATGCTAGGTAAAAATAAATCAAACCCTCAAAGCTTAATTGAAGCTTTAAAATTTTTGGATAATTAAGTGCATATCAAATCCAAAAAAAGTTTAGGACAAAATTTTTTAATAGATCGTAATATCCTTGAACAGATTGTTAATACTGTTGAAATTAAAGATAAAGAAATTTTAGAAATAGGTCCTGGCACTGGTAATTTGACTTCATATATTTTACAAAAAAAACCTAAAAAAGTTTATGTAATAGAAAAAGATGATGAACTGTCTCTATTGTTAAATGAAAAATTTAATACTGAAATAAATATTATTAATAATGATATTTTAAAAATTTTTGAGGATGAAATATCAAAAGAAAAATTAACTGTATTTGGAAATCTACCATATAATATTTCTACTGAAATTCTTTCAAAATGGATAGTCAATTTAGACAAAAATTTTTGGTTTGATAGTCTGGTTTTAATGTTTCAAAAAGAAGTTGCAGATAGAATTGTAGCAGAATCTAATACATCAAATTATGGAAGGTTATCTATCTTGTCAAATTGGAAGTTAAATATAAAAAAAATTATAGATATAAAACCAAATAGCTTTTCACCACGACCGAAAATTGATAGCTCTTTATTAGTTTTTACTCCTAGAAAAAATTTTTTTCCCCTTAACGATGCAAAAAATCTAGAAACAATTACTCGCATTTTTTTTAGCCAAAGAAGAAAAATGATTAAAAAACCTTTTAATCAGATATTTCAAAATGCTAAAGAAATTTCTGAAAAGTTTAATATTGATTTGAATCTAAGGCCACAAAATCTAAATCCTGAGTTATATTATAAACTTACCAAAGAATACGAATATTTAAGAAGTTAAAACCTCAACATGTCTTCTAATGTAATCTTTGTCGTAATCTTTTGATCCATTATTAATTTCTGCATCAATTAAATTACTAATCTTTGAATAACATTTGTCAATATTGTCATTTATTACTACGTAATCATAATTAATCCAATGCAAAACATCTCTATCAAATTCTTTCATTCTTTCCTCTGCTATCAATTTATCTTTCATGTCTCTATTTGATAATCTTTCAAATAAAATTTTTTTACTAGGCGGTAGAACAAAAAATGTAATTAATTTATAATTTAATTTTTTATTTTTTATAAGATCTGCACCTTGCCAATCTATGTCAAAAACTACATTTTGACCTTTCTCTAATTTTTCTATAACTGGTGTTCTAGTTGTTCCATAAAGATGATCGAAAACTTTAGCATATTCTAAAAATTCTTCATTTTTTATTAGTTGCTCAAACTTTTTGTAGTCTACAAAATAATAGTCTTGATCTGACACTTCGTTGTGCCTTGGTTCTCTAGTTGTATGAGATATTGATATATTGAAATCTTTATTTTTTGATAAAAGTTTTACTAATGTGGTTTTTCCTGCCCCAGATGGGGATGATAAAACTACCATTATCCCATCTTTTTTTATGGACATTTAATCAGCCTAATTACTTTTACCTTCTATAAACTTAACCGCATCACTAACAGTTAAAATTTTTTCTGCTTGACTATCTGAGATCTCTGATCCAAACTCTTCTTCAAAAGCCATTACTAATTCAACTGTGTCCAAACTATCAGCACCAAGATCATCAATAAAACTTGAATCATCAGTAACTTTAGCCTCATCAATACCTAGGTGGTCGGCAACAATTTTTTTAACTTTGCTTGAAATATCATCTGACATATTGTTCCTTTTTGTTATAATTCGTTAATAGATCAAAAAGTAGTTTTGTCAACCCAAATACATGCCTCCATTAACATGTAAGGTTTCGCCATTAATATAGTCAGATTGATCAGAACTTAAGAAAAGTACAGCGTTAGCTATATCCTTAGGCTTGCCAAGCCTGTTAGAAGGAATTTTTGCTATTATTGCCTCTTTATGCTTTTCATCAATTTGATCCGTCATTGGTGTGCTTATAAATCCTGGAGATATACAGTTAACATTTATATTTTTCTTAGCATATTCAATTGAAAGACTTTTAGACATAGCTACTATACCAGCTTTTGACGCTGTGTAGTTTGCTTGTCCCGCATTGCCTGTATGCCCAACTACAGAAGTAATATTAATAATTTTGCCAGCTTTATTTTTAAGCATTTTTTTAATGGAATATTTGCACATTAAAAAAGTAGATGTTAAATTAATATTTATTACTTTTGTCCATTCTTCTAAGCTCATTCTAATAGTTAAATTATCTTTTGTAATACCAGCATTATTAACTATACAATCAAGTGATCCACCTAACTCATCAGTAGCATTGTTTATAAATTCTTCAATTTTTTCATGTTGAGAAATATCGAATTTTAATATTTTTATATTACTAAAATTTGATTTTAATTCCTCTAGCTTATCAATTCTTGTTCCAGTTGCTAAAATGTTAGCACCATCTTTATGTAATTCTTCAACTATTGAATTTCCAATGCCTCCAGAGGCACCTGTAACTATAATGTTTCTATTTTTTAAACTACTCATTAATATTAATTGACTTTATATCTTCTTCTGAATTTATTGCACTAACTTTAACATTTTTATCAATTCTCTTTATTAAACCTGATAAAACTTTACCTGGTCCAATTTCTATAAATTGCGTCACTCCTTTATTAATCATAAATAAAACACTTTCTCTCCAACGGACTCTATTTTCGATTTGTTTAACCAATAAGCTTTTTAACTCTTTTACGTTAGATATTTCTTTTCCAGTTACATTTGAAATAAGAGTATTGTTGGGTTCTTCAAAATTTAGTTGAGAAATTTCATTATTCATAATCATCGTAGCTTTACTCATTAGTTTACAGTGGAAAGGTGCACTTACTGGTAGCCTGATATTTTTTATATTATTAGATTTCATATCTGTCGTCATTTTTTCAAGATCTAGTATATTACCACTTAAAACTATTTGTCCTTCTGAATTATCGTTTGCAATAAAACATTCGTATTTATCTTTATTATCTTCAATAATTTTTTCTATAATTTCTATCTTTGAACCTAATACAGCAACCATACCACCCTCACCTTTTGGGACTGAGCTTTGCATTGCTTTGCCTCTAATTTTTAAAATTTTTAATGTGTCTGAGAAATTTAAAGCTCCTGCAGATGCTAATGAAGAATATTCCCCTAACGAATGTCCAGCGAAATAATTTGCTTTATTTAAATCAATATTAAACTGTTCTTTAGCTAGTTTAAAAATTGAGTAGCTTAATAAAAAAATTGCTGGTTGAGTATTTTCTGTCAAATCTAGTTTTTCTTTTGGGCCTTCTAAAATTATCTTTGATAATGAAAATCCAAGTGTTTCATCAGCTTCCTCGAATAAATTTTTGACTAAATCATACTTTTCATATAACTCTTTACCCATTCCTACTAATTGTGACCCTTGACCTGGAAAAATAACAGAAAACATTTAAATTTCTAAAGTTTATTATGCTTTTAAGTGTTGTAATTAAACAATTATAATAGTATATCCTCACTTTTTATTAAAG
>Ga0115000_10004417_pt1 | contig 11514 bp, 10 predicted proteins | sample ArcticOcean_MG_C_6_FD_89690 | JGI IMG/M metagenome (GOLD analysis project Ga0115000, IMG submission 89690) | Marine microbial communities from western Arctic Ocean - ArcticOcean_MG_CB8_128 | ecosystem: Environmental > Aquatic > Marine > Oceanic | place: Arctic Ocean: Canada Basin | collected... | reverse complement strand
TTTGTTAGCGGTTTTAACATCTACATATTCAGCAGATAGAATATCGGTTGCAGCCTGAAGCTTACCAAGATCTATATTGATATGTTTTAGTTCACCATGAGTTGGTAGTTTATATTTTGTTCTCATGATTTTATTTATATGACTATACAACATAGTCGTGGTGTTTCCTTAAATGTGATTTATACCATGTAGCAGTTCTTAATAGTCTGCGTGGCTTATCTTTTAATATATCTGGTCTTCTATGTATACCTATTGCCTGATCAAATAAACATATGTCACCTTCTTGCCATGTATGTTTATATATGTATTGTTCATTACACACATAATCATTCCATAATTCATTAAACAATTCTTCTGAATGTTCATACACTTCACCATCTTTTAAAAATGTATGTACTTCATATGGACTAAAGAATAAACCTTCTACACCTAATGGATGATCAGGTACAAGTTTATGGTTATTCATTATACCACGAGATGCAGCAAACTTTTCTTTATTTTCAGGTTCCATATTTAAAGCATTAAATACCTCACGAGTATTTCTATTCTTTTGTATCTCTCTTAAAACTTCTTCACCATATATCTCTCCAAACTTAGGTTGCCATGCCTCTTTTATTAAACCTAATGTTCTTCTAGGGTCATGCACAACTGTGAGTGAACGTAATAAGTTTTGTTTTTCTTTAGATAATTGACTGAAGTATGTATTTGAAACAGCAAACCATGTCTCAGTGTCATATGTGATTGTCTTTGCGTATAATCCTATTACTTCTTCTGCGTCTGCAACTGGTGTCATATTAGTATGCCAATCTAATTCATAGTCACCAAATAATCCTTGGTTTCTATCATCTACCATTTCATTTGTCACAGTCCAAAATAAATCTGAATGTTCTTTATCAGTACACCATATCTCTGGACTTAAGTGATAACCTAAATCTAATGACCATTCAGCATATGCCTCAGGCGATGCACCGCTATCACGTATAACAACCACACCAGCTTTCGCTACCATCTTTGCTATATTGTTTGCGTCTAATTCTTCTAGTGGAATTCCTATATATTGTGGTGTTACCATTCTGTAATTGAGGTTAAACAAAGTCTTGCTACTGGATTACCTTTTGCTCGTCTTCTTTTTTTATAATATGGATCACCTGATGTTGCAAGAAAGAAACAATCAGATGGTACTAAACTAAATTGTTTACACAAGTTTATTTGTTTTTGTCTGTGTGTCTTAAACATTTCATCGACCGAGTAGTTACTCATAATAAGATCCATTGTTTTAACAGATGCATAATTCCAATTCTCAAACTCTTTTAATAAATGTAATGTCTTATGAGGTTTCTTCGTATAAACTAAACCACATCTATTACCTATCATACCAAATCCTTTTGAGAAACTAAACATAATCTGTTCAGTATTTTTTGGTATATGTATTTTTTGTATGCTTGTACTACTTATATATGTACAATCCAATATAACTGGACACTCAACATCCTTGAGGTCATTATGAATATTACCACAACGAGCAGATGGATTAGATAGGTATAATACTTTGTGTGGATCGATATCATCATCAATCTCTGTGCCAGCATCAATCATATTAGGATACTCGTATTCACCTTTAATATATTGCCATTGACGATCTTCTTTAAACAACCATTGATGGATAGCATCAGTAGTACCATTCGTAACATAACAATAAGGGAAATCACTTAGATCAACAATCTCATGAACCCAATTGCGGTGTTCTGCCTCAACCCAATCTAGTTCTTGAGTTGCTTGGCCAGAGCCACGCTTATAATAAGTATCAGATATACGTTGTTCCTTCAAAAGATGCCAAACATCTTCGGTCATAGGAACATCAACCCATCTATTATTTCTTAATTCTTTTTCCAAAACCTATTCGCTAAATGTCCACCTAAATCATATTTACCTAATATTAATTTACGTGGGTGTGTATGATGTTGTTCATGATAACCATCACCACCTAATATCCAATTCATCCATGGTCCATCTTTAGGGCCTTTAGGCCAATGACCAAATATATTTAACATACCAAATCCTATCTTCGCAAACATGAATGGCATAAAGGCTGCACCCCACCAGAAGTATGGAGATATAAACATACACACTGCCCAATATGTGAATAAGAATGTCTTCCAATTGTTATGAGCCCACACAAGTCTTGGGTTATCATACAGATCCTTTGCAAATTTAATTGGTATTTTTGGTATAGTCCAAGTAGTTGTAGCTACTTTCCACTTACCTATAGCTTTCCAATTATGTGGATCGAGTGGTCCTTCTGTATCTGCATGGTGCATTCTATGACTTGCCACCCAACCAATAGGTGTACGAACACAAGCAATAAGTATGCCTATGATAAATCCCCATTCGTGGATTTTGCTTGTTCTAAATTGTCCATGAGCAAAGTATCTATGTAATCCTACAGAGACAGAGTAATGAGTTATTATCTGACACCATAAAAATCCTAATCCTGTTGCCCACAAAAATAATTCCCAGTTCATATTTGTCAAGTTAGTTTAAATTATATACCTATTTATACAGTTATAAATAGAAGTATAATTGAATAGTTGACAAGATATGTTAAACATAGTATGTACGAGTAAACCAGGAGACGGTTTATTATTTTATAGTTATGAATACTGTTCCCATCTAAATGAGAAGGGAATAAGTGCACAAGTATATGTAGTAACTCATCGTGATTTTACATCAGGTGATTATACTCAGGCTATCTCAGACAAGTATATTCATTGTGAGAATATAGTATTTAACAATGATTACGTTGATGATAATTGTATGTCATTAATTATGGGTAGAAGTATGTTAACTCTTGCTCATATGACATGGAATGATTATAGACCAGTACAACAAGAATCACTTAAGAAATTATTTGGCAATAAACTTATTTCTGTTTACTCAGAAAACCATCCTGAAAAATATCCATTAGCTTTAGAATTCTTTAATCCAAAAAAGGTTACCGATTTATGTGATACTGATGTTTATCCTAATGGTATCGGTGCACACTTCGAAAAGATTATACATTTCCCTATATACAAAGAAGTCAAAGAAGATATTCAATTTGACCATTTATTCTTAGGCACAAATTTAGATTATTATAAAACAGTACAGAAAGTAATTGGTGAATATCCAGACCATGGCATATTAACTTATCCACAAAAGTATTTAGACTTAGAGAATAATAACCTGCGCTGTCCAGTTGATAACCTGTTAGGTAAATTCAAAACATATGTTTATACAAAAAACACATTTGACCCTGCACCTAGGTTGTTTCAAGAGGCGAGATGGCTTGATAAAGAAATAATCTATTTAAGAAATGATGATGTGAAAGACGGTGGTTATTGGTATTGGAAGAGAGGTATAAAGCAACAAGACTTATCACAGCTTATAACTGCTATTGATGAAATGAATGGTAAGATAGCATTAGAAACCGATTTGGCTGTAAGAACACTCGTACAACAAATTGGCCAATTAAATGAAGCTGAGAATATAGTAATTAGTTATGTAAGAGAACGCTTATTAGAAAAAATAGAAAATGAAAAAGTTTGGTTTTGTAGTATTCCATGGCTTATGGCATTTACTGATGAAGAAGGTAATTACGCTCAATGTAATTTTGGTGAAAGACAACAACTTGCTCACGGAGAATGGGGTTTAAAAACTAAACAGGGAAATACATTACATGATACTTCGATTAAAGAATGGATGACTGGTCATGTAATGGAAAAAATTCGTTCAGAAATGGTAGATGAATCTTCTGATTTTAAATATGTTAATCATCATTGTAAAAAATGTATAAAAGACGAAGCAAATATAGGTAGATCACGAAGAATGATTGCTAATGAAATTTATCAAGAAGAAAATAAAACAAATCAAACTCTTTGGCCATTTATTATAGATGCTGCAGCGAGAACTGCAAAAGGTGAAAAGTATAGATTCGAAGGAAGGATTTTAGAAATACAGGTTAAATCATTTGGTATAGAATGTAATTTGGATTGTCAGATGTGTCATCATTTTAGTTCTTCAATAAGAACTAAAATGGCATTTGATAACGGTGTATGGAATGATGTTGTTTGGGGTGATAAAGAAGAAGCAAGAAAAAAATCAGAAGTTGCAATGTGGCCTAAACCAGTAGGTAAAATTAATAAACAAATTTTAGATCTTGCTCCATACATTTATAATTTAAAAATTATTGGTGGTGAGCCATTAGTAATGAAAAAACATTATGAACTATTACAACAAATAATAGATATTGGTGAAGCTAAAAATATGCAGCTTAAGTATCAAACAAACGCAACTACATTAGCGGCCGGTAAACATAATATACTTAAATATATTCCTCATTTTAAAAGTGTTTTAGTTGTTGTGTCATTAGATTCTGTTGGTAAATCAAATGATTATATTCGAAGAAGATCTGATTATGATACGATTGTAAAAAATATAAGAGAATTTCAAAAATATCCAAATGTGCAAGTTGATATTAATTCTCTTGCTACTTTTTTCAGTGTCTTTAATATGTATAAAATTAGAGAAGAATTTCCAGAGATTAAACGTGTAAATTGGTGGCCAATAGATAATCCTCATCAAATGAAAGCAAATAATTTACCAACGAATTTAAAAGATGTATTAATTGAAGAATACAAAAAATGGCCAGAATATTCTGGTATTGTCGATCTTTTAAGGTTACCACAAGAACCCGACTTTAATGCTAAAGAATTATATAAATACTGTATGGATATGGATAAATCCTATGAGGGAACTAAATGGGAAATGAATTTATTAGATGCATTTCCATTATTAAGAAGACATTATTTTGAAACTCATGAAAATAAAGGATGGAATCCAAGAGAGTATGCTATAGAATTACCACAAATAACTGGTGTAGTAGAATCAGTTAAAAGTACTGATTGGTATAAGACGATTTTAAAAGAAAAACCAGTAGGTGAATTATGGTATGAAGGTATCACTCATCATAGGATACCTGCAGATCATCCAATATATAATGTACTTAATAACAGTTTAATGGAAATGGGTTCGAGTGATGCATTTGCTGTCGGAGTACAAGACCCTACTAAAATAGATGGCATGAAAGCAGAACCTCGTGCTTACCTAAGTCATCAAAAAGCTGGTGTAGATTTTATACCACATATGGATACTGGGTATCATATGATTTTTCCATTTAAATTAGGGAAAGATTATGCGTTACAATATTTAAATCATGTTCATGAAACGATCTATGAACACGAATATAGAGAAGATGAAAATGGTGATGTAATTGGTATTTTACATAATGGACCAAATCATAGACACACCGTACGCTGGAATGAACCAGCAGATAAATGGTGGGTTCAAATAATATTTAATCCAAAGAATATGGATTGGAAAAAATTATGCGAACGCGCTGAAAACAATAATTTATTTAAAGGAGAGAAACATGGATCAATTAGAATTACTAGATAAAAGACGTCACTGTATGTCTTTTACTGATACACCCCCAGATAAAGCACTAATAGAAAAAATATTGTGGAAATCTTGGAAAGTAACACCGTCAAAAAATAGCTTTATGCCTTACCACGTAAATGTGTTAGGACCAGATAGAGCAGCTGAGAAAGAAGCTATATGGCAAAAGTCTCAAACCAATAATGATACAATGAACGCAAAGAACTTTGGTGCACCTAGTTCAACTGAGAATAATCGGTTCTTCGAACATCTATCATCTGCACCATATCTTTTAGTTTTTTCTCAAAGAGTATGCGAGCCAAATGGTTTTATTGCTAAAAATGTAGAAGGCGGTGCATACTATGAACAAATGCATGAAGATGAAGTAAATAATAATATGCAATCAGTTAGTGTAGAAGTTGGTATGTTTCATTCTAACCTAACAGCATTTGCACTTGAAGAAGGATTAGACACATCATGTATCCTTTGTTTTCCAACAGATGAAGCTTCATGGTCAGATATGTCATGGGTAGAGCATAATGTTATATTACTTATGACAATTGGATATTGTGAACAAGCAAGAAGAGATTTTATAACTACAGAAGAATCAGAAATAGATAAAAAACCTGAGTTAAACGAAGTAATTCGTTGGATATAAATATGTACAATAGATAAAAATATGATATAATATATTATGGCATTTGAAAATAACAGAACATTAATTATCTTACCGCATATGGAAGGGCATAGATCACTTGGTAATCCAGAAATGAATGAAATGCGGTTTAGTTATTTAAAACAATTAGCATTCCCTTGGAGTAGTCTTTTAACTCGTAAACCAGCAGTCATGGTATCTTTTCATGATTATGATATGCACCATACACGAATGTGGGAATATGATGAAATGATAAAGGTAGAAGATCGAGAAGGTGGCGATGTAAAGATGTTACAATATAATGCTGAGGCTAAGCCTTCTATTCAAGATATTATAGATAGGGTTGAAAGCGAAGGAATGGAAGTTATAAAAAACACTAGAGAAACTCCTATTATTTTTGGTGGAACAAATACAATAGGTTGTGTTACAATATCTAAACCATATTCAGCGTTAAAATGGGCAAAACAAGGATGGTATGTAGAAATATTACTTCCTATGTGTGCTGATTATCAAACAAAAGGTAACACAAATACTGAAATATATATGGAAACATATGCACAATTATATAATGAAATTAAAATGGCAGGCGTTATAGAATACGTAGATATTAAAACAACTATAGAAAGTCAATACCAAGATCATTGGAAAAATATATTTGATAAGGAAAATAATGAATAAAAAATCGCATACAGATGTAACACCTTTACCAGAGTTTATGACAAAGGGAGGACCAGGAGATAAATCTAGTGGAGGTAACGTAAACACAGATTCGTGGTTTGTAGATCTTACAAGAACACATGATAAGGATGGTCGTAAAAGAAATGAGTGGAGACTAATTCCAGATGTACTTGATAAAGGAACAATCGCTCAACAAGCTAAAGACCAAGAACTTTTCTTTTGTGATATTCCATTTACTCAGTTATATATGGAGATAGATGGTAATTATCAACCATGTTGTTTTGGTAAACCCGATGGTAAATCTAATATCCTAAATACTACAATGAAAGAGTGGATGACAGGCGATGCTATGAATGGTATTCGTAATGATATGCTCGATCCAAATGTAGGACGAGAGGGTGAATACGTAAAGAAACATTGTACACGATGTTTAGATGATGAAGATCGTTATGGTAAATCAAGACGTACAGCTTGTATGAAGATACATAGCAATGATGCATCATTCTGGAGTAAAGTTAATCGGGCTGTTCAAATGTATGAAGCAAGTGGATTCTTTGATTTTGATGAAAGGATTATTGAGGTACAATTAAAAGTTTATGGTTCTGAATGTAACTTAGATTGTTATATGTGTACTCATGCTAATTCTACAATTCGCCAAAAGGTTGCCTTCGAAGGCGTGTGGAACGATGCAATATTTGGTAAGTTAGACCAAACAGCAAAAGATTTTTATAAGTGGGTAACAAGAGATAAAACTGACATATTAAAAGAACCTGATGTAGAGCAAGATAAAGATGGTGTGTGGACAATACCTATACATACTGAAACCTTTCCTATAACAAATACTAAATCTATGGTTGACCAAACTATGCAGATGTCAAAGTATATAAGAAGTATTAAAGTTATTGGTGGTGAACCTCTTATTATGAAGAAGCATTACGAATTACTTGATAAATTAATTGAATCAGGAGATGCTGAGCATATCTATCTTAAATATCAAACAAATATGACAGAGACAAAGGCTGGTAAACATAATATCTTTAATTATATACCTAAGTTTAGAAGAGTATCGATGGTTGGTTCGATTGATGGTATTGGCCAAACTATTGAATACATGAGAAGAAGATGTAGTTGGGATAAGATTGTAAAAAATGCTGAAATTTGTGAAACATATCCTAACGTTGATGTTGATTTTAATGGATTAGTTTCTTTCCTTAGTGTAATGAGATTTTATGAAGTTATTGATTGGTGTTTAGATGAAGGTAAAGAGATGATTGACCAAATCAATTGGGCAATGCTAGAAGACCCAATGCACTTAAGAGTAAATAACTTACCAGAAAAAATAAAGGAAGATTTACTACCTAAGTATGAGGGCTGGCCAGATATTCAAGAAGCTTTACGTTTACCTCGTAATCCAGAAGTAGACATGCAAGAAACACTTGACTACTTATTAGATGCTGACAAATATTATGAAGGCACAAAATGGGAGCTCCATTTATTTGATGTCTTCCCAGAATTGAAGGAATATTATATACCAAAAGAAGATAGATAATGGATAAACTGACTAAAGGCGGACCAGGAGATAAATTTCTTGGTGGTGGAAAGGTAGATACGAGTGAATGGTTTACAGAAGACCTACATTTATTTAATGCAGTAAAAAATCAAGATATATGGTTTTGTCCTGCTCCATTTAGTTTAATATATACTAATACTGATGGTCAATTACTTCCATGTTCTTGGGCCAAATCTGCAGAAGAAAGAAGTGATGTGCCTTTTGGACCTAATATAGAAGATGTTACTCCTGAAGATTATTTTGTTAACGATGAAGTTTTAAACCAGCTTCGTTTTGAAATGTTAACTCGTGATTCTGATCTTGAAATGGTGGATAAGGTGTGTGCATCATGTAGACACCAAGAAAAACATTATGGGAGATCAAGACGTCAAGCATCTTTAAAAATTATATCAAATAATAATGATCTTTGGCCAAGAATCGACATGATTGTACAAAGATTTCAACTTGCTGGGAGTAGACTTGACAAAAGAAAAGACGCATTATTTTCTGAAAGAGTACTTGAAGTACAAGTAAAAGCTTTTGGTAATAAATGTAATTTAGATTGTTACATGTGTTTACCATTTGATTCAAGTGTTCGTACAGAAACAATGCATGGAGAACATATGGAAGACCAAAACGTTTTCCAAGGAGGCCAACTAATGAAAATAGGTACTGTCTCTTCGGATAAAGTTGATAAATTTATAGAACAAATAGTTGCTCTTGGTCCATACATATATAATTTAAAATTAATTGGTGGTGAACCATTAGTAATGAAACCGTTTTATAAACTATTAGAAAAGATGGTTGAAACAGGCGAATCACAGAAGATGTGTTGTAAGTATCAAACTAATATGAGTGTAATAGAATTTGATAGAGTAAAGATTTCAAAATTTATACCTGACTTTGAAAGATTTGAATTTACAGTATCATTAGATGCTTATGGTGAAGCAAATAATTATATAAGACGTAGATCGAATTGGGAAGAGATAGTTAGGAATATAAAACATGTTCGTAAATATCCAAATGTATCTGTGAATATAAATGGAGCTATATCATTTTTATCTGTGCTTCGTTTTCATGAATTAATAGATTGGTTTAACGATAATAAAGATTTATTTGACCAAATAAACTGGTCAAATATAAGAGGACCAGAAAAATTATGTGCTAATATGTTACCAGCACCAATTAAAGAAAAGCTTATTCCAAAATATGAGGGATTTCCAGATATTCAACAATTATTAAAAGAAGAACCTTTCAGGCGACATGGTAAAGAGTTAAATATTAATGATACATTTGAATATTGCCTTATGATGGATAAGCGTTATAAAGGTACTAAGTGGGAAATGAATTTATTTGATGTCTTCCCAGAACTACAAAAGTACTATAAACCAGACATGAGCCATATTCGGTTTATGCATAAATCAAACATACAGGAGATAGAGTTATGACAGATATGATAAAAGAAGCAGTAGACACTGCAAGAGTCGCGCAAAGAAATTATAATTTAGATAAAGAAATTCCAATGAAAGATTTAGATACATTAGTTTATGCAGCTCGTAATGGACCAAAGAAAGCAATGGAAAATCATTTTGCTTTACATGTTTATACTAATAAAGATTTAATTAAACAAATTTATGATGAAACAAAAATGTTTCTTGTACCACCAGATGAGTGTGAAACGTTTGATGATTTGCCTGATGATATGTTTGAAATGAGAAATGGTAGACCATGGCAAAATGATGATAAGTATGCTGTAAAAAATTCTCAAGTTATGGCAAATGCTATATTTGTTTTTTCTCAAGGAGAAAATGATGGAGAAGCAAGAGGTGGTACACATCAAATGGCCCACGAAGAAGAACCGGGTTCTGCTCTTACTACATGGGAAGAGCAAAAAGCTTTTTCAATTGGAATAGCTGTTGGTAATTTAACATTATCTGCTGCTATGCTAGGATATAAATGTGGTATATGTTCAGCATTTAGTCAAGATAATGTCGGTGATATACTTCTTGGTGAAAAAACAGAGCCAGGTGAACCTAATCCAATGGAGCCTAAACTTATTATTGGTGTAGGATATAAGAATGAGGGTGTTCCACGAAGACAACATCATGAAACTTTAAATTCTGAATTATCATATTTAACTCAAAGAAACCCAGATGAAAAATTTATATTTCCTAAATTAACTGGTGAAACAGACTTATATATAAATGGAGAGAAACAAGAATGAGTTCGTCAGAGGCAGCAATGAATAAACAAAAAGAAGATCAGGAACAAGAGCTTGATATAGGTGAATTTAAATTAGAGATTAAACCTAGATGTTTAACCTTTGACCCAAAAGCTTATCATAAACCAGCTGCTTATACATCTGATGGATTTATGTTGCCATGCTGTTGGTTAGACGATCCAAAGAATGATTATGGTGTTGAATACTTTGGATTAAAAGATGAACACCTTCGAGTTAATAAGGTTAATGAATTAAAAGATATATTTCTATCAGATGAATGGGATCATTTCTTTGATACACTACTTAATAATCAAGGGCAAGCAATGAAACATTGTAAATACAAATGTGGTAATCTAAAAAAAGATAATAACTTATATCTACAATCTACAATATAATGAGATTTACAGAACTACAACCTACAGATAGAATTGCAGATTGGTATGCACATAATGAAGTATGGGGATCACCTAATATTGATTCATCACATCGCTGTATCTTAAGGTGTCCACAATGTTTAAGACAAAAGAAAGAAGGTGGACCACGTATTAAGAGAGCATATGATTTAGAGAAGAAAGATTTTCAAAAGCTTATGGATTACTATCAGCACTGTATGACATTCTGTGGTCAACTATCAGATCCAATATATAATCCACACTTTCTAGAATTCTTAAAGATGTTAGATGGTACAGGTAGAGGTATAAGGATTGCTACATGTGGTCAATCAGTTAAAGGTCGTCATACTCGTGAATGGTGGGAAGAAGCATTTACTTATGGTATGAATGAGAATGCATGGTACTTTGGTGTTGATGGTATAGATGAGAAGAGTGAACTGTATCGTATTGGTTCTAACTTCAAAGATGTATGGGAGACAATGCGATTAGGCAAATCAATGGGAGTAGCTATTGTTTGGCAGTTTATTATCTTTGGTTATAACGAACA
>Ga0115000_10004415_pt1 | contig 11516 bp, 8 predicted proteins | sample ArcticOcean_MG_C_6_FD_89690 | JGI IMG/M metagenome (GOLD analysis project Ga0115000, IMG submission 89690) | Marine microbial communities from western Arctic Ocean - ArcticOcean_MG_CB8_128 | ecosystem: Environmental > Aquatic > Marine > Oceanic | place: Arctic Ocean: Canada Basin | collected... | reverse complement strand
ATCCTCCCCAGCAATAACCGTCGTCCCGTTGTTCGGATAGTTCCACGAGCTAAACATCGTTCGAAGTAACGAAAGCACCGGCGACGTCGGAATCTTACTTTGATTTTGAGTATTCGCATACGTCGTCGACGATGATATTTCTGGCGTGAACGTGTTCTTCATCGCGCTTCTCTTCGTTTCTTCTTCTTCTTCTTCTGTTTCTCTGTCGTCGTCGTCTCTCTTGTTATTATTATTACCGCGTTTGTTCGTGGTCGTCATCGTGTCGCTTTTCTCGTCGTATCGCCCAAACACCATCGAATTATTTCTTCTCGTCGTATTATCACCACTCGTTGCATTAGTCTTATTATTCAACGAAGGCGAGGCCATCAAAATCGCGTTCGCGTCCAAACACTTCAACGGATAATGATGATGATGATGATGATTTTTAGTCGTTGTCGTCTGAATCGTCGATAATCTGCTCTTATTCGGAGAGTTTGGCGTGAATACAATCTCCTTATCTCCTCCGTAATACTGCACAAACCCGAACGGTTTTTTAACGGCCCCCATCGTTCCATCACGCTTAAGCGTTGGTGATGAATTCGTCGCAGAAGTCGTCGTCCCCAAAAACCGATCTCGCGCGACGTTGTACTCCGGCGAGTCGTCCACGCGCTTGTCCACGATCGGGCGCATTATTTTTCAAAGGTGTTTGATCTGTTATAAAGTTATATACGAGTTATATAACGAGTGAAATGATATTCGCAAACGTTTGATATTTTTATGAGGAGGAACTTTCCCCTTTGCTTTGCCCGTTCACCCGCGTTGAATTTTTTGTCTCGTCTGTCTCCTCAATTTTTTCTTCATTTCTGTGACGCCGAGACATCAAAGGAAAGAAAAAATGAAGAAAAATACCATTGAGCAATTCAAGCGATGAAAAAGCAAATTCTGTTATTACAACTGATGATGATGATGATTCTAATTCGTGCGTAACGTTCCATGTTCGTATCGCCAACCGGATGGTAATGGGCAGTCGTTGTCGAGGAGGTATTGTACACATTCGGCGTGGTTTTTCTTGTGCGCTCTTCGTACCGTCCAAGAGTTCCACGACGCTTTGGCGCTTTCGTGTAAGTACTTCAAACAGTCCAAGTGGCCGTTCATGGCCGCAAACTCACACGCATATGTTCTATATTTATCAAACTTACGCTCAACAAGATATTCGAGTATGTGGAGATGACCATTTTTAGCCGCCCATTCGGCAGTATAAGAATTCCAAGGCGCTTTGACTTCTTCGTGTAAGTATTTGAGGCACTCGAGACGACCTTGTGAGGCAGCACCTGCACACGTTTGCCAATCAATAGGACATTCATTTGCAACGCAATACTTTACCATTTCCAGATTATCTTGACGTGCGGCCGCTTGAATCGTCCTTACATCCCACTCACACTTTTTCTCCTCTCGCGCCCACTTGAGCAACTCGAGTTTATTCGTTCGAGCAACTCGATTGCAGAAATCTGTTTCGTCCCACCGACTCGGCCACAACGATTTATTCTCCCACGCAAACTCCAAAGTCGATATCGAGGACATCTCTTCGACCTTAAACTTCTCTTTCAACTCCCCCTTGCGAGACGATCTCTTAATCAACTTTCTCGTTTCGCTATTCAACCCGTACAAGAATTTAAGATCGGTCCCATTCAATCTCGGAAGAATGTGTTGGAAACAAATATCGTCGTCATTCACGATCAAACCCCACACATCTCTCTCCCCGATCCGCCTTTTCTGCGTTTCTCTCGTCGTCACTCCCGAAGCACTTTTAGAAGAGGTTTTGCGCATCATCATCGCAATAACTTTTTTTTATAATTTTTTCTCGTCATTATTATTGAGATGATCTTCGGTTGTTTTTTATGCGTGTCTTTTGGGTCGAGTTTAGGGGGAAATGAATTTTTGGAATGACGACAAAAGAATGGTATTATAGTTTGACGCGACTGCTATCGCCGCTCGTAAGACTTCGCTCGGCTAAAAAAAAGGCATCGAATATTTATCGACGAATACCCACAACGGGGATCGAACCCGCGGCCATTCGCTTAAGAGGCGAACGCTCTACCGACTGAGCTATGTGGGCCCCGGAAGGGGGTGTTCTCACCTTATCAATGAGCACATTCAGTCGTTTTTTTATTGGGGTTGGAAATTGAAACTAAAACCCAAAAACATTTTAGGGTGTCTAAGGAAAAGAAGTGTGCTTTCAAGTCCCATCCTTGGCACATGAATCTCGAAATAAACGCGGTCGATATGATTTATACGTCCTCATCTATGACTTAGGGACGTTGGATGGTATGCGTACGAACGGATGCACACACCAGAGGATCTCGATTTTTTCTTGTTCTTTTAAGTTGTTTTTCAAAAATTTTCCACTTCTCTTCTTGCGTCTACTTCTACTACTACAACTACTACTACAACTACCAGCTACTTCAAACTATCACAACACCATTACTTACCTATTGGAGAAGGCTATACTATATTATTAATTACAAAACTCAATCACCGCCTCTTCAACTTTCGTCGAAATCTTTTCGCACGTCTCCGCGTCCGAGGCTTCGACGTACACTCTCACGATATCTTCCGTCCCGGAAGGACGAACGAAAGCTCTTCTGTTGATGTTTTTGACACACGAATCCAACAAAAGTATCTCATCGATCCTTTGTTGTAACCCTTCCGGTTTCAAGCACTTCCTCTCGCTGTCGAAACACTCAATCACCGTTCGATCTCGCACCTTCACTTTGGTTTGTTTCGTGGGCAAATCGCGGTACATCGCGTGCCACTCCTGGAACGGCATGTTCCCTTTCTTCCGCAAAATCCCTTCAATTAACAATACCGAACTTATGGCATCGCCGATGGCTGGATTTATCGTTTGAATGGTTGCTTTTAACGTCAATAAAGCCTTCAATTTCGTCGTCAAAATGACACTTTGTATGTGTTTTTCTTCTTCTTTTCTCAAGTGTTGTTCTACAGACATGCGCGTTAACTCATCCACCAACTCCTTTTCAATCACTTTAACAGCCTCGTCGGAAAACAAAGCTGTCCCGTGGCCGTTGGACTCAAAGTACACGCCAATGTCAAAGTGTTCTTCGGCGGCTTTGTGGACGTTCTTCACGCCCGTCTTTGCGCACACGGTTTCCACGCCATTCTTCTCGCAAAACTTCGTAAACGCCCCGTTGCTATACGCCGTGTGTGCAATTCCGAGCGATATCTTGTGCGCCAATCCTGCCAAGAAGAGTTGTTCGATGAGAAAGAAGGCGATTAAAATCGACAGTTTATCGCCATCGCACAACATAAAATTTTGTTTCTTTGATGAATTTTCTCCTTCTTTTCCTTCTTCTTCTTCTTCGATTGAAAAATACACCAATCGATCGCAATCGCCATCGACGGAGGCGCACCTTTGATTTACGAACGAGAGACGCGTCGATGATGTTTCCGGCGCTCGTTGGTTCTTTTGAACGAAATCAGACCCGCAATTGAGATTAACTGGACCATCGTTCGGACCATTTTTCAAAACCAGCGCAATCTCTTTCGTCGTCGTCGTCGTCGTCGCGCTATGACGACTATTTTCACTACTACTGCTATTCTCACGAATCACGTCAAACAAAGCCATCAACTTTTCAAACGCGACGAAACCAACGCCATTGGCGCAATCTATGTGTAACGGAGGCAAGCTCGTCGCGTTCGCTCGTAAACCCTCGACGACATTTTTGCCCTTCTTCTTCTTCTCTTCGTCTTCCTCGATCAAGCTCAAATACCCAACCGCCAGGCGCTTGAAATACGCCAACTCTTGCGTCGCCGCGTCAATCTTTTCCCACAACAATCTCTCCGTCGCATCTTCATCGTTCTTCTCTTCCTCCTGAAACTTATTTTCATAAAACGCCTCCACCGCTTTCCCGTGCGCGTACACGAAATAGTGCAACATCGGCGTCGTGACGACGCCTCGATCGCAAATCTTCACCGCGACGCCGGATGATCTTGCGCCGAGCGCTCTCGCGCCCTCTTTCGCTTTTTCCACCAGTCGTTCCCCGCTCTCTCTCGTGTCCCGGCCAAAATATACCACCGACGTCTTTTTCGCGTCCTCAAAGTTTCTTCGTTCGTACAACTTTTCCTCGAAACAGTCTAAAGCGTTCTCCAACTGCTCTTCCGTTTTCGCGTTGCAAATCATCTCGCACGCGTGTTCGTACTCTTCTCCCAATACGTTTCCGTTGCCGTCGACTATTTTCAGACCGTTATCGGAAGCCTCGTTGTGCGACGCCGTGACGCAAATCCCCGCCGCATTAAAAGTAGCATTCGAGTTCGTTGTTGTTTGGGAAAACGCGGCGACGCAACTCGCGATGAATCCGCACCGAAACGCGATTGGATCCAACTCAGCGTGATGGCATCGAAACCCAGCCGTGCCGTAGGAGACATTCGAAGAAGAACACGTCTCGTTCTCCTCTTTCCTCCCATCTTTGTCTTCTTCCGAGAATAAGCAGAGACGGATAAAGTTCCTCCGCGTTTCCTGATTGATGCATTTTGTCCTCATTTTTTGTGCGGATTTGGAGGAAAGAGATGTGTGGTTGTTGTTGTTGTTGTTGTTGTTCGGGGAGAGCGCTCTCCGGCCTATCCGCGACGACGACGACGACGACGATGAGGACGAGGACGAGGTCGATGATGCGTGAGGGGAAAAAGCGATTTTGGAGAAAGAAGAAGAACACAAAAGTAATACTAACGGCATTAACCGTTGTGGGTGATGATGATTTTGATGATTCCCAAGAACAACAAATACAAGTTAAAAGTAGCTTTGATACTAATATCGCGCGGCTGAAACCACCGTCTATTGGGTCATCATCTTTGTCCTCCTCCCCCTTTAATTCCTCCTTTACGACAACAAAGAAAACGAGAACGAAGAAGAACGAAATCATCCAACTCTCAATTTCCTCCTCCGGAAAGAAGACAAAGGAACCGATGAGTTATTCGTACGACGAATCGAACGTGTTCGACGGGACCACCATCCTTTTCTCTTTGATCGGTTTCGATATATTCTTCCTCGTCGGTTTAACCGTGTGGGTAAACGGCTTGAAACGGAGGTACGAAAACGCGATATGGAAGATCAAACGGTTGGAATCGGAGAAGCGAGACTTAGCGGTGGCGTTTAACTTGGAGAAGGCGGATTTGGTAGATCCTTTGAATACGAATGCGAAGAACACGAACAACAGTAGGCGAAGAATAGCTCCCTTACAAACGCCCCCGACGGTACCGCCATCTCTTGGAGGAGGAGGAGGCCAACCGGGGCCCGCGAGCGCGAACGACGTGCTCCTCCAAGGCTTGAAAGCCGAACGCGACGCGTTGAAGCAAGCGCTGAAATCCGTCCAAGGCGAGATGCAACGGTACGCGAAGGAAAACGCGACGTTGGAAAATGAGCTCGAGAGGGCTTTGTTCGAGGTGGAGAAGTTAACACCGATAGATTGATAATAGTAGATTGATGATGTATCTTTGATGTTTAAAGGAGATATATCGCCGCAAAAGCGCATATCAAGTTTGTACTTATACTCTATATTATATAAGGACGAGTGAGGGAAATTTTTCCTTTTTGTTGTAAATCTCAAAGTCTGCTTTTTTCTCTCCATAAAATTTCACTTAAATAACAAAAAAAATGCCCGCAGCTTTACCAACCGTGACGGTTCAAAACGGGAACGGCGCCTCGGTCGCGCTCCCGGAAGTTTTCACTTCGCCGATCAGACCGTACGTTTCTTCTGAAATCGTCTTTTTTATGGTCGCGTCGTTTCGCGCGGTCATCTGTTGCGTAAATGATGCGCTTGTTTTTTTTGTGGGGTTTTCGATTTATGCGGAAAATTTCGCGAACGAACGCGCGCTGGAGCGATGATACGCGACCGCGTTCGAAGCTTTTAAACGATCGAATCGCGCGTCACAAACACTATTCTAACCGATTCTTTCCTTTTCCTTTCCAATTATTATTATTATTAAACAACAACAACAGTGATATCGTCAATGCCGTGCACACCGGATTGAACAAAAACTCGCGTCAAGCGTACGCCGTCTCCTTGGAAGCGGGTCACCAAACCGCCGCCGAGTCCTGGGGTACCGGTCGCGCCGTGTCTCGTATCCCGCGTGTTCCGGGTGGTGGTACTCACCGCGCCGGTCAAGGGGCCTTCGGTAACATGTGTCGTGGTGGTCGCATGTTTGCGCCGACCAAGACGTGGAGAAAGTGGCACCGCAAGGTGAACTTGAAGGAGAAGCGCTACGCCGTGTGCTCCGCGTTGGCGGCGTCGGCGGTGCCGGCGTTGTTGATGGCGAGAGGTCACAGAGTCGAAAACGTGCCGGAAGTGCCGTTAGTGTTGGACGATTCCTGCGAAGGTACGACCAAGACGAGCGAGGCGATTAAGATTTTGAAGGCGTGCGGCGCGTTTGACGACATCGAAAGAGTCAAGGCGTCCAGAGCCGTCAGAGCGGGTAAGGGTAAGATGCGTAACCGCAGATACGTCCAACGCAAAGGTCCGTTAGTTGTATACGCGAACGATTCGGGTATGACCAGAGCGTTTAGAAACATTCCGGGCGTTGAGTTGTGCTCGGTTGACAGACTCGGTTTGTTGTCTTTGGCGCCGGGGGGTCACTTGGGTAGATTTATCATCTGGACGAAGAGCGCGTTTGAAAAGTTGGACGGTGTCTTTGGCACCAAGGCGCAAGCCAGTTCCTCCAAGAAGGGATGGAAGCCCCCCGCGCACATCATGACGCAACCGGATTTGAGCAGACTCATCAACTCTGACGAAATCCAATCCGTCGTCAACGCTCCGAAGACTGGCAAGACGAGAGCGCACGCGCCGCTCAAGAGGAACCCGCTCAAGAACAAGGCGGCTATGGACAGACTCAACCCGTACGCGAAGGTTGCCGCGGAAATGCGCCAACGCGCGGAAGCGGAGAGAGCGAAAGCGAAGGCGGGCAAGAAGGCGGGCGCCCGATCCGCGGTTGGCCAAAAGTTCTACGAAGCCATGCTCGTCGAATCCGAATACCACAAGGGTGGAGACGACGCCGAGTTGTTCGAAAACTACAAATTCTGGTTAGGCGAAGAACAAGTGGAAGCGAAGCCGGAATAAATAGACTTACATCTAGTACCACAATTGTTATATCCATCGTTTATACAACAACAATAACTACACAACTCATCTATCTGCTCGAAAGTTTATCGACGATGGCCGCCGGGTTTGGAATCCAACTCGTCCCGCTAAAGCTATTCCACTCGCCGCTTATGTTCTCTTGCGGATCGAGGATGTCCTCAAACCACATTCTCCTTTTTGAATCCCACTTCGGGTCGAAGCTGGCGATGACTGGAACGATTTCCCATCCTAACTTTTGTCTTATTTGATCCGCTAAATTTCTGGCTCTATTCTTCTCAAACTTGATGCCCTGATCGTAACTCAAGGCGAAACTGCCTCCTTTGGGCGCATCTCTCGCAGCTATTCGAACGTCCACAATCGCGTCGTTGTCTAAAAAGTAAAACTCGGCGTCAAAAACGTCGCTTTCGTTTATGACGATGTCCGGGTCTTTCACCCAGCCCGGAACGTCGAACAATCTCAAAACAATCTTCCCATTGTTCACGTCGTATTCTATGCAATCCCCGAGAGGACCTTTCATTTCCGGCATGCTACTAGTATTTAAGTCTCCTCCACCTTTATCTTCCAACGCCAAATCTCTCAACGCGCTTTCCCGCGCTTTCTTTCGCATGGCTTCGATGCCGACCGACGCGCCGCGCACCGCCGTCGATACTCTCGAATCTCTCCCTTCGTCGTACGAAAAGTACCCTTCCCCTTCCTTATTCCCTAACGCTACCATCACTAACTCTCTCATCGCGTTCGCTTTCGACATGGAAAACCCCCACGGATTGAGAAAATGTGCCTGGTCGTCGTTCGTCGTCGAGACGCAACTTTCGCTCACTTCCGGACAACTGCTCAAATATTGCACGTCTTTCTGAAACGCGTCCGGGTCTTCAAACTTTCTTATTTTCACCGTTTCCGCGTATAAAGTCGTTCGTCGGTCGTCCTCGATGTTCGTCATGTTTTCGTTTGCCAACGCTGATGATGAAGACGCCGTCGCTGCTGCCACGAAGATTATCCTCAAAGCACTTCGGCGGTTGAGATGATTTTTTGCATCATCGTCATCATCATCATCATCACTTTTCGATGATGACGAAGACGACGAAGAAGCTTTCGTCGTCAAAACCGCCGCCGTGCGATGACGACGACCACGACGAACAACAAGGTTGCTCGATAGTAAAGCGACTTTGTTGAAAGAAGAAGAAGAAGAAGTAATCATCGCTTTTTTTGCGTGGTAATAAAACAGAGATTTTATGAAGAAGATTTTTAATTAATTGAACATCTTAAAGGACGAAACCGGCGAGAATCAAAATAACCGGAGCGACTCGCGGAAGCCTTTCTCGAGCGCGTTCGAACCAAGTGCAGTCATCTTGACTTCTCTTGGCATCTTTGCGATTGATTTTTTTAACGCCTGTTGCCCTGTTGTTGTTTTTGTTGTTGTTGTTCTCTTTCGTTGTCGTCGTCTTTGCTGCGCGGCTGCTGATGCGTTTTGCCTTCGTAGTATTGTTGTTAGTCTTCGTCGAAGAAGAAGAAGAAGAAGGAAAGAGCAACCTCCGAGTGCCGAAAGTATCTTTCGGGTTCACTACAGCTGGTCTTTTGAAGTCCTTCTTGTCGACTATTTTCATCTTTTGTTTCGTCGCTTTACTCAAGGAGGAGTTCACCACAAGCGGTTTCTTTTTCGTTTCGTTTCGTCCTCCTCCGTTCTTTCGCCACCGGTTGAACGGACTCGCGCTGCTACTGCTGCTCTCGCCGCGACTAGTATTCCTCGACTTCGAGGCTTCTTTTCTACTACTATTATTACTACCATTATTGCTGTTCACATCATTAGATCGAAACCTGGTCGTCAACCCTTCCAATCCTAGGCCCTTACTCGCCTCTTTTCTCTTCTCTTTTTCCATCGCTCTGCTCGCCACGAACACGGTTTCAATCGCGCGGTGGTTCCTCCCGATTTTGTCATCCAAACTCCACGCCATCCCGGCGGTTACTCTTAACGCGGCGCCAAAACTCGCGCTCGTCACCGCGTCCACAAATCTGCGCATTAACTGCCTTTCTTTCGCGGTTGGATACCTGCCGTCTTTAAACTCGTCGTTCACGTGGCCAAACACTCCGCTCAACGCCAACGCCCCCAACGACTTCAAGTTCATCCTGTTCGTCTCCTCCTCGTCGTAATCGAGATCAAAGTCGTCCGTATCTAACACCGCGTCCGCCGTGAACAACGCTTCGTTCGCTCTCTCTAACGCCGATTTTGCATCGCTCGCGGATGTTTGCGTGTTTCGTAAAAATCGAAGCTTCTCCTTCTTCTTGAAACCACCAAAACCGTTCCTCTTCTTCTTGTTCTTCTTTCTGCGCGATTTCACCGTGTTCGTATTTCTGATCTCTCTGTACGTTTTCATTGAACTCCTCAGACAGTTGAGGAAACACATCGCGGCGTGCGCGAGCGAAAATATGCTTTTACCGGCACTGTCTCCACCCGGAACGAGCGTCGTCGTCTTTTCCAAAATCATCGTCGTCGTTTTGACGATTGATTTCACCGACAACCACGCGGAGAGCGCGTGCAACGACGCAAAGGTTAAGTTTATGTTGTTGTTTGTGTTATTATTATTATTCGATTTTTGCATCGTTAATGGTTCTTTCGTCTCGTTATAACCACCACCACCATCTTCTTCGTCCTCGTCCTCGTACATGTGTGTGTTGTGTGCGTTCTTTGACGTCAAAAGAAATTGGAAAAAGCTCGTAAATAACCAACACCATCGCCACAAAGAAAAACAACCTACGAGACACGCTTCTGCGTGTTGTTTACGTATTTGTGCGTGTGAGAGAGAGACAAAAGGAAGAAAAATGACGACTACTGCCTTCTGTGCTGCTGTTGACTTGGCGGTAGAGAGGAAGGTTTGGCGACACAACACCGCTTGGGGCGAGATGCCAGGTTTTCAAGCCAAACCTATGGGGAATAATCTAAAGATTTGGGAGTGCCTCGTGCCTGGCAAGCCGGGGACGATATTTGCAGACGGGCGATTTCCGGTCCTGCTTGACTTTCGAAGGTCCTACAATGGTCTGCCTACAGTGTACGTTCCGGAGGAGTTTGGCAGCAACCTTGAAAAACGTGAAAAGCACTATTACCAACCGAACGAATTTAGTGGTGTAAAGATTTGCTGTTACGATAGAGTGTGGGGTGCCTACGAACGTGCACTGAGTTGCTTTGTACCGCCGAGGGCACCGGATACATCGATTAAAACGATTTTACTCAAAGTTCAGGAATCTAAGTTTACCAGCTTTGAGAACTATTACCAGGAATTTTATCGGAATAAGGAAGAGTGGACGCATATTATAGCTAAGTATAAAGTGGACGAAAAAGAGGGAGGAGGAGGGAGTCCGAATGCAGTCCTACCCACCACGGCGACTTCAGCGGTTTCAAGCAAGAGAACGAGGAAGGAGAATCATCGGAATGCAACGACGATAAGGAGAGAAGTGCCAAAAGAGTTGTGGGAAGAACAGGCTTTTAACTGGGACGATTATTGCGTGTTGACCTCTCGCGCAGACGACATTGAGAAAATAATGAGAGAGTATCCCAATTTGAGAACGCCTTGTCTTTGTCTAGATTGGGACCAAGTTGAAAGAAACGTCGAAGCGATGTTAAGGCTGATCAAATGTGTTGAAAATTGGCGACCGCACGTGAAAACAACAAAAATGACGCTTGTTTGGAACCTTTTGTTAGAGAAAGGCGTCTTTAAATTTAAATGCTCGACGATCAAAGAGCTGCACTATTTACTTGCTACCATCGAACATCACGAAGTAGCAAAACATAAGAAGGAGACGACGACGACGAAAAGAAGGAAGAAGACAACAGCTTCAACGAAGCAGAAGGACGCATTAAAGTACGATGTTTTATACGCGCATCCGCTCGTTTCAAAAGAGCAGTGTGAAGACGTAAGAACACTCGCGATGGAATATCGCATGGTGAAAATTAACGTCTTGATTGAAGCGGCACCTAGATTAAAAGATACCACATTGTTAAAGCTCTTTCGTGATAACTGCTTAGTTGATTGGACGTCGATGCAAGACGATACCATGTTGCCAAATGTTGGATTTTTTCTCGATTTCAGCAACGGATTCGACCGAACTGGATTCAGTTTACTGGATCCTTCTGAGGTGGACAAGACGTTCTTTGAAGAGCTCATGTCTCACGCTTGGAGTCGAATTCGCTTTTCAGGACTTTCTGTTTATGAAGGTCACATCGATGATTGCGTTGGATACGACAAAGACAAGTTGAAAGCAAGAGAAATGAAATGGAACATCGTAAATTTTCTTAACTTTCATAAAGAGCAACAGTCGTCAAAGGTTGGTAAGATGGTGAAGGCAAACAAAACAGCGGAACCGATTGAAATTGTCACCTCTGGCACTCCTAGCTTTATT
>Ga0115000_10004414_pt1 | contig 11516 bp, 9 predicted proteins | sample ArcticOcean_MG_C_6_FD_89690 | JGI IMG/M metagenome (GOLD analysis project Ga0115000, IMG submission 89690) | Marine microbial communities from western Arctic Ocean - ArcticOcean_MG_CB8_128 | ecosystem: Environmental > Aquatic > Marine > Oceanic | place: Arctic Ocean: Canada Basin | collected... | reverse complement strand
CGGGGTAACACAGAAAGTAAAAGCCTTGTTTTCATTAGAAAGCAAGGCTTTTTTCATTCAAATTGGATATATTAGTTTTCATGACCGTTCGACTAGTTCGTTTAAAAGTTCACCTTGTACTCTTATCACTTTTGACCTTTGGATTATCTCAAGCTCAACAAAATGACTCAATTCATAGTCATGAGCAAAAAGAATTCAAAAAGAATGCCGTTCAACTTGAAATCATGGGCAAATCTGTTTTTGTTGGGTTAGCTTATGATAGAATTATATACCACAAAGCATTTGATATACATGCAAACATTGGTTTTTCCCCACTTTTTTATGGTCTTGACTTTCCTAATCAACAAGTGATTAACGGATCGTTATATGCTTCTACCAATAAATTCATTTTTGATCTTGTAGCCGGCACATCATTCACTTACTGGTATAGACATCGAAGCCGTTACGACGTGGGAACATTCGAAATAACAGGAACATCAATTTTCATAGGTACAGATGTAAGTATTGGAAAAAGGTGGAGTATGCAACTACTTTACACTCCAATGTTTATTACTGAAAAAAGTATCAATTACGATCAACCCGACGCCGACACTTTTGTAGAGAGATCTAGACACAGTGGTTCGGGTTATTTCTGGTTATGGGGAGGCCTTAATACACGATACAAATTTTAAGTAAATAGACACTATTTTCGTCACCACTTAAACTCTTTAAGCTTCCGTAAAACCTCAAGAAATAGGTTCGAAAAGAGCTCGGTAACGTTAACACAGAAGATCACTATTTATAGTGGTCTTTTTTGTTTTCCGCCAAGACGAGAACATTTGAGATAAAGAGGAGAAATATGATTCATTTCGGTCTTCTTCGAACCGAGGAGGAACGACGAACGAGTGAACTGCGAAGCACTCTTGAACTCCCTTGAAAATATAACATCGGTGAATAATTCGAAAAGATAAAATAAGATGAACAAACGACGAACAAGTGAATACCATTGAAAAATTAAAATAGGAATGAACATTCTTGGCGGTCAACAATCAAAATAAAAGCCTTGTATCCATTGTAAAGCAATGGCTTTTTTTATTAAAAACTTCATGAATAAACTATCAATTAATTTATTTTTGCGTTGGATTGAAACAATCTTGTCAGTTTAAAAGAAACCTTCTGCCTAAGATGTAAATGCAATTAATATTATAACATATGAACATAAAAAATATTCTTCACATAACAACGATAGCTTTTCTTGCTCTAGGTGGATGTTCTAAAAAGGAGGGATGTACAGATATAACGGCAACTAATTTTAATGTAGCAGCAGAAAAAGATGACGGCAATTGCAAGTATGATACAATTTTAAATTGCGAAAACACAACAGATACAACAAGTAATGGAGGTACGGTGACAATCACTGACTCTTGCGGAAACAAAGTAGGAGGACCATTGCCAGCTACAACTGTTCTTGGCAATGGTTTAACTGATATCGATGGTAATACCTATAAGTCTGTGATCATTGGAGATAAAGAATGGATGGCTGAGAATTTGAATACTAGTAAGTACAATGATGGCAGTGACATTGCATTAATAGAAGATATTTATGCTTGGTATTCTGATACAGTGGGTGCTTATTCCTACTATGAAAATGACTCTGCTTCTTATGCAAACCCTTATAAAGCTTTATATAACTGGTATTCGGTAAATACAGGGAAGTTGTGTCCTACAGGCTGGCATACACCAAGTCATACGGAGTGGTCAGAACTAATTTATTATCTAGCTGACAATGGACATTTGGCTACAGAAGGCAAGGCATTAAAGGCAAAATGCGGTTGGAATACTAATGGTGAAGACAATTATGGTTTTAATGGTCTTCCTGGTGGTTTTCGCGGTGGCAGTGGCAGTGGCAGTTATCACTATAATAAAAGAAATGGTTTATAGTGGAGTTCTACCGAGTACAGTGCGAGTTATGCACGAGAAATTATGTTTTACGCCGACGTTGATCAAGTGGATAGGAATCATGCCGCAAAACGAGTTGGCTTATCCGTTCGTTGTGTTAAGGATTAATTAGAATTAATACAAAGGGATAGTCCTTATTTATCCCATTTGAACTTTCATTCTCAAATCTAACCCAGGCCAATTTCCACCCCAACGTCCACAAAAAAAGCCGATGAACAATCACCGGCTTTACTCATTTTAAGTACCTAAACCCTCTACTTCTTCTTTTTAAACAACACTACCAGCAACAGTAAAATAATAACAGAACCTGTGGCCAACAAAGCCAGCTGCTTGTTACTACCATCAGCCACATCGGCGCCATACGAACTCATCACTTCTTCTATCTCGTTACGCAATTCCTCTTCTTTTTCAGCCTGCTCTTTTTTGAATGCATACTCCAAAGCCGCTTCACTTCTTTCACGCTCCTGTTCAATGATTACTGTCGCATATGAACTGTACTTTTTAAAGTGATCATGCGCCGCTTTATAATCTCCATTCAATGAATCTAGTTTAGACCAAGTTAAATACAGCTTTTTTAAGGCTAAGTCGGCTTTAATTTCCAAGCCCATATTTTCAGCTACTACCAGCGCTTCTTCAGCCTTCTTTAATTTCCCTTGCTGAAAATATATGTTACTCTTATTCCCATATAGAAATGCAAGGTCCAGTTTATCATTTTCTTTTTCTCGGATAACAATGCAATCTTCAGCCTCGATTAGAGCTTCCTCCAAATCTCCAGATTTCAATAAAATATCCCCTTTGATATTATGCACATACCCTACACCTCTTTGGTCTCCAATTTCAATACAAATCCTTTTTGCGTCAGCTAACTTAGCAAAGGCAGTGTCCCTACTTCCATTATCATTCAAGGCTAGCCCCAAATTTAAATAACTGTATGCTACTCCCTTGCGGTGCTCAATTTTGCTAAAAATATCTAGAGCCTTGTTATCGTATCGGATGGCTCTTTTGTAATCACTTTGAGCGTGAAAGGCAATACCCATGTTTAAATAGGACCATGCCAGCTCTTCATCTGCCTTAATTTCGTCAAATAATTGAATCGCTTGATAATGGTAGATAAGTGCTTTATCCCAATCCCTCATGTACTGGTTTAACCTTGCAAGGGTATAAAATGCTAGGCCTTTTCCTTTTTTGTCTTCCAGCTGTTCTGCTTCTAGTAAAGCCTCATCAGCAACTTTTCCGGCTTTTTTGAAATCTCCAATTTCTGTATACCCTTGGCTAATTTTACATTTAAGTGCAATCCTTTCGCTTGGACTTTCGGTACTACTGTATAGATTCTTAAGTGAATCAATTGACTTGTTTTGACCCAACACTTGAGATCCAACAACAAAAACGAAAAATATTAAAATATTAACTCTCATGAAACAAGCAGGTATTTGATATACATGTAAAGTAGCAAAATAAACTTAAAACATCAAGGATTCATGCAATGGAGAACATTTTAGCGCGCAACAAAATACAGAATATCAAGATAAGCTGCTAACAAACACTTGAGGCACTTGTAAAAAGCATTCTCTACCTCCTTTCATCTCATCTCATCTCTCAAACTTAACTTTTCTTATTCCTCTCCACACAGGCCAGTAATCACGCTTGTACTTGTCCTCACCTTTATCCTTATCAACTTGTTGAACTCTACAATAACGAAGCAAGCCACCTTTATGCAACTGACTCAACAGTACTGGTCTTGAATAAAATACTTGCCCTTTACCTGCAATCTCATAGGTGTACTGAATTTTTAAGTTTGCCCAATCACAAGGAACTTTTATTCTTACTTTGTTGTGGTTTCGTCCGTATACTTTTCCACTTAAATTCAAAGTTTTACAATCATTATAAACCCTGATTTTACCAATCTTTATTCCACTCGAAGCTCCAACCACAGCGAACTTAAATTTAATATAAGCATCCGGCTTCATGTCCCCATTTAACTTTCCAGGGCATTTAACCACGATCTTGTAGTATTGTTCACCGTTCCGATCGACAATTGAAATAGTAAAATCGCCACCAGCATTCCATCCTAATTGATTCATGGAAAAAGATTCCATTTCACCCGAACCATAACACTCTGGTGGTTTAACTTTAAAGTAAACTGTAATTGGGTGGTCTAAACACTTTCCTTCCGGACCGCTAAAACTCATTGAAAACATTCCTCCACTGTATATTGGAATTCCATCACTTGTTTGGCTGAAACTAGTCTCAGCGTTGACCTCAATACTCAAGTCTCTAATTTCCAAGTTGGCAAGTTCACCTTTATCAATTTGCTCAACCAACTCCTTTGGAATAACACATTCCCCTCCGCTTGGTAAAATAATTATGGAATCCTTGTACACTTTTTTTAACGGAACTATAGCAACAGCTACAGAATCAGAATCACTGTTTACTGGCACGACTTTAGTTAATGCTCTACTTCTCTTGGTAATCACCAAAACTCTTCTGTTCAGTTCCTTAGAGCCTTCCCTTTGACCTCCTTCAGCTACTACCTTATGCTTAAAAGACTTACCAGCACAAGCCAAATGCATCAATTTAACTACAGTCAGAATTCTTTGTTTTGCTAATTTCTCATTGTATTCCACAGAGCCTTCAACACTTGTAAACCCATGCATCTCATATTCAATGTTCTCGCACTCTTCACTACTTAATTTATTGATAGTAGACTTTGCTCTTTCAACTTGAGACTTATTTAATGCTGAGGCTCCCATGTCAAAATAAACAGTCAACAGGGTGTCGTTTGACTGTCCTTGCCCAAAAGAAAAAGAGGAAATCAGTACGGAGAATAAAAACAATTGTAATTTTTTCGTGGTATCAAATATACATGGATAATAATGAGGTTGTGACATTTTGTAACAATATCCTTTTGACGAATAGAACTGAAAAAGCTGCGTTTAACGATAAATTACTTTTTTGAAACGTTAAATGCTTGGCACGCATCTTGCCTTCTCATAACCCTGAAGTATTTATCTATATTTTTTATCATCCTTTTCTTTCAAGTAGAAGTACAATCTCAAGCAATTCATACTTTAGTCGCTTATTACACTCCTCACTCTAACCCTTCTTAAACTTCAATAATATGGAGTTTCCAACAACTATCACATCAGAGAATGCCATTGAAAGAGCTGCAACCATCGCTTTTAAAAAGCCAACTGCAGCAATTGGAATTGCTAAAGTGTTGTATGCAAATGCCCAAAAGAAGTTCTGCTTAATGGTTTTATAGGTTTGTTTGCTTAACACGACCGTGCTAGTTATGCTCGAAAAATTCTTATTCATCAACACAACATCAGCTGAGTTAATGGCTGAATTAGTAGCCGCACCAAAAGAAATCCCAACATGACTCTTAGCTAAGGCCGGAGCGTCATTAATTCCATCACCAACCATAATGGTTAGGTCAAGTTCGTTCAGCTTTGAAATTACAGCCAGTTTGTCTTGCGGGGATTGTTCAAAATAATACTCGGTGATGCCCAAGCTTTTGGAAACAGCCTTGCACTTACTCTGCCTGTCTCCTGATAGCATTACCGGACGAATACCATTGGACTTTAACCAATCCACACTTTCTTTAACTCCGGGCTTAATTTCATCGCTGATCCAAAATTCAGCAACAATTGTATTGTTTTTAAACAAACACAAATCTGAATTTAAAATCAAGTTCATTTCTTGGCTTACCTGATTACTCATGGATCTTGAAGAAAACAACCTCCATGAATTTCCATCTACATCAACACCAGTCATACCTTTCCCTTTTTCCTCTCTAACGTCGCTAAATTTTAAAGGCACATTGTCCTCTTTCAATTTACTGTACAATGATTTTGAAATAGGATGAGAAGACTTTGCACAAAGAGCAACCAAGACAGAGTTTACCTCCGCTGCTGTTATTTCATTTAATACCACTTCATCAATGTGAAAATTTCCAGTAGTTAATGTACCCGTTTTGTCAAATACGATAATTTTACTCTTGGCTATTTTTTCAAGCGTTTGCCCTCCTTTGATTAAAATCCCTTGTTTTGCAGCCTTCCCAATGCCTACAATAATTGCCGTTGGTGCTGCTAACCCCATTGCACATGGGCAAGATATCACTAATACCGCTATGCTTTGCATTACGCTTTTTTGAATACCTACATCAAAAGCAAAATAGCTAACCAAGAACGTTAACGCAGAAATCACCAGTACAACCGGAACAAAAACAGCACTTATCCTATCACCTAGTTTTTGAATTTCAGGCTTACTCTCCTGAGCATCTTTAACCAAGGAAATGATTGCATCTAACGTGCTTTTTCCCTTTATCGTTGAAGCTATCATTTGACCTGTTCCACTTATAACCAGCGAACTACCTATGACTTTATCACCCTTTGTTTTGTACACAGGCTCGCTCTCCCCGCTTATCATGCTTTCATCAACCTGGAAGCTACCCTGAATTATTACACCATCTAGAGGGAAGATATCACCATCGTTAACTTGTAGCGTATCTCCAATATCTATTGTTTCAATTTTAACCACCTTTACTTTATCACCTACCACCTTGTTTGCTGTATCAATTTGAAGAGCGTTTAAATCAGATATTGCTGATGTCGTAGCTCTAACCGAACGGTGTTCAATAACATTTCCTAACAGAACCAGAGTAGTTACAGTTGCTGTGGTTTCAAAAAATAAGTAATTGTGTAAATCAGGGGCTCCCCAATACAAGTAAACTCCATAAGTACTGTAAAAGAAGGACGAAAGAACACCAACACTGACCAGCACATCCATGTTAGGAACGCCCACTTTTAAAGAACTGATAGCACTTTTCACAAAAAACAATCCACCTGAAAGTAATACTGGGATCGTCAAACAAATCTGAAAAATAGGATTATTTAAAATTGAGTCATGCGAAGCAAACATGTGCATGAACAAGGGAATAGTAAAAATTAAACAAAAGACAAACAGCTTTTCCACTGTACTGTACTTTTGAGAGGAGACACTCTGAATTACTTTATATCCGCCACCGTTAATACCTCCCTTAATATCCGAATCAACAGAAGCATTATCCCGGCTGTACTTTGCCTCACCCGTCGAAAAATTAACATGAACGTTCTCACCCCCATTTTTTTCGATGATCTTCTGAACACCTAGCGCACAGTTAGTACAGGTCATCCCTTCCACTAACAATACTATTGGTTCTTTATTGGCCATCTTTGATTAAGTTACTTGATATTATTTCAGCGAGGATATTTTACTGATAATCCCTGCATAAAGGTAAAACATTCTCTACATTTTTATCTACATTTAGGACTTAACTCAACGCACAAAGAATTGAGATTCATCTATAAAAAGTAACAGCATGGTTTTAAGTTTTGGAGAAGTATTAATTGATTGTTTACCTGATGGTAATGTAATTGGAGGAGCTCCATTTAATGTTGCAATTCACCTCAAGAGATTAGGCGAAGAAAGTGGCATCATTAGTAAAATTGGAACTGATGAATTGGGTGATGAAATCAAATCTTTTTTAGTTGCTGAAAACGTAGATGAGCAAATTCAAATTGATGATAAATTGAAAACTGGTTACGTAACAGTTACTTTAAACAACGGACAACCTTCTTATACTATCCATAGAGGATGCGGATGGGAATTCGTTGATTACAAATCAGATAACTCAAATCCAAACTATTTAGTTTTTGGAAGCTTAGCATTGCACTTCCCTCACAACAAGGCGTCCTTCGAAAAGTATTTAGCACTTTATCCTAATGCCACAAGAATTTGTGACATCAACTTAAGAGCTCCATTTTACGACAACGAAACCATTAATTATTGTTTAGAAAAAACAAATATTTTAAAAATCAACGACCAGGAATTAGATCACTTTGCCAAAGAAAATAACTTAAGTGATCCAATCTCGTACTTGGCTGAAAAGTACGACATCAACAAAGTGATTCTCACCAAAGGAGCAGACGGTACCGATGTGTATTGGGAAGGTGAAACTTTCAGTTGTGATGCCGGTGCAGTTAACAATCTAAAAGATACGGTTGGAGCAGGTGACTCATTCACTTCCATGTTCATATACGGCCTTCTTAAAAACGTCCCTGTTGCCGAAAATCTAAAAAGAGCCAGCGACTTTGCTGCATACATTTGTGAAACAAGTGGAGCAATACCTAGCGACAAGAGTGTTTACGATCAATACAAGAAATAAGAACCTAAACTTCTAAATTCACATTCTTCTACCAAACAGTCACATCATGCCATCTGGCGTCAGATGAGATTGGTAGAGCCGAGGAGGAACGACGAATGAGTGAATTCGAAAAAATGATATATATGAACAAAACAAGTCCTGTGCGTTTGAAAAATTAACAGACTGTTTGAACGACTGCAAGGAGGGAGTTTCTGTTATGCGCGGAGGGGCGAAGTTTTCAAGAATTTCATGTGCCAGCCTTGATTTTTTTGCTTCGTTTTTTTATCAAGAGCCTAGGGAGAGGGACGAACAAGTGAATTCCTAAAAAGAATAGAAAAAAATGAACAAAAAAGTAAGGGGCCAACTCCTGGCCGAGAGGAGTCCATGCAACCGAGCATAGCGAATAACTGAATTTCAGAAGTGCAGCATATGAAGAATGGAAAATTGCACAACTAACTTGATCACTCCCTATTTAACTCCCTAGCCAAAAACACCCCCATACTAGCACACCCCTGTATGAGGTACCCTCCTGTTGGAGCATTCCAATCTACCATTTCTCCGACGCAGTAATTGTTAGGCAATTCTTTTATTTCAAAATTTGACTTCAGAGCTTCTAAAGCTATTCCACCTGTTGTTGAAATAGCTTCATCAAGTGGAGCAGCTGAACCTATTGTCAAAGGGAATTTTTTTATTTTTTGAGCTAAGACACTGTGGTTCGTGAACTCCTCCTTACTTAATAAAAACCTCAATAAATCAATTTGCACTGAGCTTAACTTTAACACCTTTTTCAAACAACTAGTTGTGTTTAAACCACTGTTTTTCAATTTATTAAAAACACTTACTTCATCTAAAGATTTCTTCAAGTCAATCTCTATTTTAGCTTTCCTACCATTAGATAATTGTTTTTGAATTTGAGGTGTTAATCCATAAATAGCATTTCCTTCCAGTCCAAATTCCGTCACTACAACCTCGCCTTTTTGAGTTGTTCCGTCGCACGAAATAGTGATGTTTTTTAAAGCCTGTCCTTGATTTTTTTGAACAAAAGTTTCTGGCCAACCAATATCAAACGCACAATTTGCTGCATCAAAAGGAGCGGTCTTTACTTTGTTTTTTGAGAATATTTTCAACCACAAATCATTTGAACCTGTTACTTTCCAACTACCTCCTCCGAGAGCAAACACATTCACACTCGACTTCACTGTTGCAGTATCCTTGTCAGTCTTAAACTCCAGCTGACCACCAACGCTCCACCCTGTCCACTTGTGATTAAATTGAATACTCACTCCCTCCTCAATTAGCTTGTCTTGAATAGCCTTCAAAACAGCAATTGGTTTAATTCCTTTTTCCGGAAAAACTCTTCCACTTGTTCCAATAAAAGTCTTGATACCAATACTTTCTAGCCAAGAGATTAAGTTCTCGTTTGTAAAATCAAGCAAGGCTTTTTGCAGAACACCCTGCGGAGTATATCTTTCCACAAACCTTTCAATTGGCTCAGAGTGCGTCAAATTAAACCCACCATCACCAGCCACTAAAAACTTGCGCCCCAAAGAACTATTAGCCTCATAAATAGTTACTGTATACTTCTCTTTGTCTAAAAAAGAAGCTAAAAATAAAGCTGCTGTTCCTCCCCCAACAATTGATACTGATTGTTTCATTGTAGTTAAATATTTCTTGAAGTTACCTATTTTTCAAAATGGTTATGATACTGTACAAATCAAAATTAAACTACCTTTATCAATCCCAAACCACCTTATGCAAAAAACATCATTTTACTCACGATTTATACCTATCCCATTACTTGCTTTTATTGTAAGTTCTTGTTGTGGAGCTTATCAAACAGAGTATGTAGACCCACTCTTCGGTGAGAAAAGAGGCAAATTTGAAAAATGTCCAATGTCCCCATGCCCTCCCGATTCCGATAATAAAAATTGCAAAGTAAGACCTTGGTTAAATGTAGAATACGAAAAGAACGACATTCACCTATTTAAAATTGGAGCTGCTTACCTTGGCTACACACCAAAATTCATGTACGTAGCTGGCGCGAATTACTTATACAGCCCCTCGGATATAAACGGGATAAACGCTGAAGTTCAAGTGGGTGCATTACCTTACAAATACATATACACTACCTTTTTAGGGGTTGATTATGGCAGGTGGAATAAAAACGTTAACAGTCAAGTTGTGAGCCCTCATGTAGGCCTGACCATACCTTACTCTTTTTTAAGGAACACACAATTTAAATTTGGATACAACATTGGATTCAAAGACCCTGTTTACAGTGGTTTCTTTGGAGCAATCAATGTAAAACTACCTTTATTTCACTTATTCTAAGGCAATCAACATCCAACTTATTAAGGGCTCTCGAAGTTTCTTTGAAGAAGTTCTATTGTACTAATTAACTGCCCCCCTATTCACTTTTAATGGATACCTCATTTTGGAATATTCCGTTGCTTGTAAGATTTAAAGTCAGGTAAGGTTCGCTCATATTCATTTCCAAAGTTTGGAGAGCTTATTAAAAAATCAGCTGTAGCTTCATTGCAAGCCACTGGAATGTTCCAAACAGATGAAAGACGAATCAATGCCTTAACATCTGAATCATGCGGCATAGCCTCCAACGGATCCAAAAAGAAAATAAGCATATCTATTTCACCTTCAGCTATTTTCGCTCCAATTTGCTGATCACCTCCCAAAGGCCCACTGTGCAGCAATTTAACCTCAAGACCAATCTCGTTTATGATTGTTTTTCCAGTAGTTCCAGTGGCATAAAACTGATGACCTTTCATCTTATCAAGATTCTTCTTCAGCCATTCAATCAGTAAAAATTTCTTATTATCGTGCGCAACCAGCGCTATAGTTTTATGTGCATTTACCTTCATAGGATGATCTATTTGACTGTCAGTTAATCAAATATATTGTTTTGCATTTGACTAATCCACACACCTTCGGAAATTTGAGCAAATAATGTAAATCAATGTCAAGAAAAACCTTGTACGTATTAATTCTATTTACTAGTTTTGCGCTCGCTTGCGCAAGTAAGCATTGTCCAAAGGAGACGTGGGAGAGTGGCTGAATCCACCAGTTTGCTAAACTGACGTACGGGCAACCGTACCGGGGGTTCGAATCCCCCCGTCTCCGCAAAACTCCTAGAGAGTCTTTTTAATCCCTGAGCCCCAAGGCTTGGGGATTTTTTATTTCCACCAATTGGGAATTGCAAATTCACAGAATTGGGAGGAAATAAAAAATCCTCAAAAAGATTCTGCAATAATTCAGGGATTAAAAAGACTCTCTAGGAGTTTTGCGAAGCGACCCCATCCGGATGGGCGACTGCAAAGAGCCAATCCCCTTTAGCTTCACTCAAAATCGGAGGAAATAAAAAATCCTCAAAAAGATTCTG
>Ga0115000_10004412_pt1 | contig 11518 bp, 13 predicted proteins | sample ArcticOcean_MG_C_6_FD_89690 | JGI IMG/M metagenome (GOLD analysis project Ga0115000, IMG submission 89690) | Marine microbial communities from western Arctic Ocean - ArcticOcean_MG_CB8_128 | ecosystem: Environmental > Aquatic > Marine > Oceanic | place: Arctic Ocean: Canada Basin | collected... | reverse complement strand
TTATCTAATCGTATTGTTAATAATAAAGCAATTCAAAGGCTTGAAGCGGCGGATATAAAAGTACATTCTTTAAAGTCAGATAATTTTTTTAATTTTTTCCAATTATTTAAATTAATAAAAGTACTAAAAATAAATGATATTGATATTTTGCATACACGATTAAGACGATGTGATTTTTATGGGAATATTGCCAGTATTTTTTATAAGTGTTCTGTTGTTAATAATGTTGTAGATAACCAAAAAGATCATTTTTATAAGTTTCATAACATATTTTCATACCTGTTAAGTAGTCTATATAATTTTTCTCTGAGATTTTCTAAAATGATTATTGTAAATAATAAAGAAAATCTATTTCACTATAGTCAATTAGGACATAATACTCATTTCATTTCAAATGGAGTTCAAATGGCTTTTTTTTCGAAGAGCAAAGATAATAGAAGTATCATGCAGACAAAGCATAGTATAGATCCGATAGCATTTAATGTTGGATTTGTTGGCGGATTTAAACAAGTAAAGGGCATAGAGCTTTTATCTGAAATAATAAGAGAATTTAAAAATATTGATGATATAAATTTTATTATATGCGGAGATGGTGATTATAAAAAAGAAGAATTTTTAAAGGAATTTTTAGAATATAAAAATGTATATGTATTGGGATATATAAAAGATATGAATCAATATTATTCTTTATTTGATACACAAATTTATACATCGTATAGCGAAGGCATGCCTAATACCTTATTAGAGAGTCTATCATGTGGCATTCCAGCAATTTGTTGCGATGTACATGGTTATACTAACATAGTTGATAAGCAGATTGGATTTATAGTGAATAGGTCATCTAAAGAGTACGCTGAAAAGATTTTATGGTTAAAAAATAATCCAGGTCCTAGTAAGAAAATATCAACACTATCAATAAGCACAATGAAAACGGAGTATAATTTTAAAGGAATTAGTAAAAAGCTTACAAAACTTTACTTATCTATATAGTATGAAAACGGCAATTATTATAGTAAATCACAATCACAAAGATTCAATTCTTAAGTTAATCGAATCATTATACAAGTTTAATGCTATGGAAAATTCAAAAATTATTTTTATTCAAAATACTCCATCTCCATTTCTAAAAGATCACTTCAAATCTCTTGCAAATATTATTTTTATCCAAAATGAAGTAATTAAGGGTTTTGCAGAAAATGTAAATTATGGCATAAAGACTGCAAAAGAGAGCTTTGATCCCGAATATTTCTTATTACTAAATCCAGATGTTAGATTAACTGAAGATCTTTCTACTCCATTTAAAAAAATAATAAATAACGATAAAGAAATTGGTATCGTTGCACCAAAATTGCTAAACGATGATGGAAGTATTCAATACTCTTGCAGAAGATTTTACAGCTTAAAATATATTTTGATAAGGATGTTTAGATTAAATTTTATTTTTGGGTCTAGAATAGAAGATAATATATTAATGAAAGATTTTAATCATGATAAGATATCTAACGTTGACTGGGTATCGGGAGCTGTAATGTTTTTTACTAAATCTTTCATCGATAAAGTTGGATTTTTTGATAGTAAAAATTATTTTATGTACGCAGAAGATCAGGATATTTGCTTAAGATCTTGGCATAGTAATTTAAAAGTAGTTTATGATTCAGAAGTTCAGTGCTATCATTCTTATGGAAGAAAAGGCTCGTCTTTAATACCAACTAAGCATAGTTTTTATCAATTATTAAGTACAATAAATATGTTTAAAAAATTTAACTTTAAATTAAAGAGGTAGCATGGCCCCATTATATAATACATTATTTACAAATATATTTGATAAAGCAATTTTTAGAGCAAAAAATTATTTTTACTTTGGCGCAAAACCAAAATTTATTAATCCTATATACTATTCAAGAAGATTGAATGAGAAAAATTCAGAAAAAGAATTTAAAAAGATTGATAATGGAGAACTAAATATGGTAATAAGTGCATTATTGAAAAAATCAGATTCTACTGGATGTGAATATTCTGACTATATGTCACTATGGAATGGGTTAAATAAATTTAACCCAACATGCATATTAGAACTTGGCTCAGGAATAACATCAGCTATAATTGCATACTATATTAAAACGCGGTCTAAAAATAGTTCTGCTAAATTTATATCTATGGAAGAAAATGAATATTACTTTAATAATATCAAGTCAATATTCCCAAAAAATCTTGAAAATTATGTTGAGTTTCATCTTTCTGAAAGGGTAGAAAAAATATATAATGGACTTACTGGGTGTCATTACAAGATAGTACCAGATCTTAATTATGATTTTATGTTTATAGATGGACCGGTTGATAGAGCAAAATTTAACGATCCTAATTATCCCAAAACTTTTAATTCTGATTTTGTGAATTATATTTTGAAGAAAAAGAATAGTGTCAATGCCATGCTAGACCAAAGAATTCTGACATTAATGGCTCTCAAGAAACTACTACCTAAAGCTGATATTAAATATTATGCATCAAAAAAAATTACAATATTAAAAGATGTGAATCAGTCTCAACTCAAATTATAAGCGAGTAGTTAAGGTATATATTTTATTTATTTAATGGTTTTTGAGCTACAACCATTATACCTGAAACTGCCCAAAATGGATTTATAGATTTCAATATTGCTTTTGTTATTCTGCCTAAAAGATTTAATCTATATTTAACTTTCCTATCTCTTAACCAAGGCCAGTCTGTATACATTCCAAAGCTATATTCATTTGAATCTAATCTATAATCATTTGGTAGGCTTTCTACTACATCAAAACCACCATCTACCATAAACTGCCTTAGCTCATGCCTTTCAAACCGATATTCAACAAAGTGTAATTTTTTACCTAATATCTTAAAAAATACATTGACCATGTCTCTTAAAGGATGCTTGAATAATTTTCTTATGAGATGATTGCACGGAGTAGATACTAGAAAATAACCACCTGGCTTTATTACTCGATAAGCTTCTTTAATTGCTTTTTGAGGACCTTCTTTCCAGTGCTCTATAACGCCTAAAGATAAATATGCATCAAAAGTATTATCGTCAAATGACATGTTTAATATGTCATCTTTCATAATGTTTAATTTTTCTTTTTTTGCAGTCTCTAATATCACTTCATTAATATCAGTACCAACACAATTGTAGCCTTTGTCATTTAGGTATTTTACCCAAGAACCATTTCCACAACCCCCTTCTAAGATATATGCATCATCTTTGAGATATTTTGAGAATAAATGTGTAATTGTACGATTAGGAATAAAATTATTAATTAATAAGTCAAATTCAGCTGCATCCCACATGTATGCATCTTGTTCTTCTAAGTTTCTAGGTGAATATTTAGTATATCTCATATTTTGTTAGTCCTCATTCTTAACAACTGATCTTCCTTGAAGCTTTTCCCAATCTTTTTCTGGTCTTACTTTTAAGTTGGTATCCCATACTCCATTAAGTGTATCCATATCTATATCTAATGACTCTCCAAAACTAATCATAGCACGGACATCTTTAGGGAAACAGCTTCCACCAAATCCCCATTTTCCATCTGGACCTGGAACTTGAAGATGAGAATGTCCAATTCTACCATCTCTAACAAATCCCTCAACTGCAAGGTCCCAATCTACACCTGATTTATCTGCAACTAATCGCATTTCATTTAAGAAGGAAACTTTTGTTGCGAAGAAACAATTGCACATGTACTTAATCATTTCAGCGGTGTTAAAGTTAGTTTCAATTAGGGCAATTGATTCTCCGAATCTTTTTCTAAATAATTTACCAACCTTCTCAGAAGATTTTTTATCTCCTCCAACTATATATCTTGATTGGTTAATAAAATCAAATTTTGCAGAACGTTCAGTCAAAAATTCTGGATTAAATACTATATTTAATTTAGGATATTTTTCAGCAAGTTTTTTACATGTTCCTGGGACAACGGTAGATCTTAAAAGAAAAATATTATCATCTCTTTTGTTAACTTGATTTATATCTTCAAAAACCTCATATATGATATCAACATTAATAGAATTGTCATTATTTGACGGCGTTGGAACTGATACAAAAATAAACTCAGACTCATTTACTGTTTCTTCTAATGAATGTAAAGATTTTGAAGGATTTTTATCATGAACTCTTAATGTAGCCCAATCACAGCCTGTTTGAGCGCTAAACCCAAATTCTACAGCACTTCCTACAAACCCTCTACCTATTATTCCTATATTTTTCATATACAAATTATAATAAAAAAAATCCATTTATAAACGCTTATTATTCATTATTTTTGCGACATGAAAAGAAATATATTAGTAACAGGAGTCGCTGGATTTATTGGAAGCAATTTAGCTGATATGCTATTAAAGAAAAATTTCAATGTTATTGGTATAGATAACCTATCCTATGGAGTGTTAGAGCAAATACCAAAAGGAGTAAATTTTTATAACAAGGATATAAGAAGTCAAGATATACACAAGTTGTTTACCGATATTGATTGTGTTTTTCATCTTGCAGCAAAAAATTCTCTTATAGATTGTGAAAATAATCCATCTGAAACCGTAGATATTAATGTCAATGGTACAAAAAATATTTTTGATGCAGCACAAAAACAAAATGTTAGAAAAGTGATTTATGCTGAGTCGTCAGCGGTATACGAAGGTTCACAAAATTTACCAAGCAATGAATCTGATACTGCTCCACAAAGCGTATATGCAAAGTCTAAAATGGCTACTAATGTTATTGCTAACGATTTTGTAAAGTCTCATGGATTAATTAGTACAGGATTAAGATATTTTAATGTTTATGGACCAAAACAAGATTATCGTAGGACAATCCCACCTGTTTTCAGTGCGTTTATTATAAAATTACTCCAAAAAAAAGCACCCACTATTTATGGAGATGGATCTAAAAAACGAGATTTTGTTTATGTGGATGATGTCAATAACTTTCATTTAATGTGTATTGATAATCCTAAGACCAATAATGAAGTATTTAATATTGGCTCTGGAAAAAATTATTCTATCAAAGATATATATGAGCAAATACGATTAATTCTTGGATCCGATATTAATCCATTATTTGAGGCTAACCTTGATTTTGAAGCACAAGAAAATTTAGCTAATATAGATAAAGCAAAACATATTGGCTGGAACCCAAGCACTGATTTAAATAGTGGATTAAAAAAATCTATAGATTATATAAAAGAACATGTAATTTAATTGTATGATCGTTTCAAGAACACCATTTAGAATTACTTTAGGAGGAGGCGGAACTGACCTTCCCAGTTATTATGAAAATCATGGTGGATTTATCTTTAGTTTTTGTCTTTCTAAATACATGTATGTTTGCTTAAATCGTCCATCAGCTGATGATTTAATTCGATTAAAATATAGTATATCAGAATCAGTTGAATCTGTTGAAGAGTTGCAGCATGATATTGCTAAAGCATGCCTTAAGAGAGTAGGTATTAATTCAAAGATTGAGATTGCTTCTTTGTCAGATATTCCTGCAGGCTCCGGTTTAGGGAGTTCTAGCACCTATACAGTTGGTTTGTTAAATGCTTTGTATTCAATACAAGGTCATTATAAAAGTTTAGAATTCTTAGCTGATGAAGCATGTACTATAGAAATGGATATTTTAAAAAAACCTATGGGAAAGCAAGATCAGTATCTGGCAGCACTTGGTGGGTTTGTAAGACTTGATATCGATAAAAAAGGGGTAGTTACACCAACAAAAATTAACATAGAAAAGTCGATTATGAATGAACTCAATAGAAATATGCTAATCTTTTATACGGGGCAACAAAGAAAAAATAATAAAATCTTGAACGAACAAGATAGCTCAACAAAGAAAAATAATGAAGAGGTACTTAATTCTTTGCATTATATTAAAGAGTCTGGGTATACAATTTTAGATATTGTTCAATCTGGGAAGCTAGATAATTTAGGTCTAATGTTTAAAGATCATTGGGAAATGAAAAAAAAATTATCTTCCGGAGTAACAAATGATACTATCGACTCCATTTATGATACCGCTTTAAAAAATGGTGCAATAGGAGGTAAGATATCAGGTGCAGGTGGTGGCGGATTTTTTACTTTTTACTGCAATAAAAATCATGCTTCTTTAAGGAGTGCTATGGCATCGAAGGGTTTAAAAGAATTAAATTACTCTTTTGACTTAGATGGATCAAAAATTATTTCTAATCATCGATGAAAAAAATAATAATTCTAGGTTCATCAGGCGCTATTGGGTCTTATCTAACTAAGACATTAAATAAAAATTTTCATATTATTGCTACCGTTAGAAAATTATCTGATTTAGCAGTATTTGATAGTGCAAAGAATATATCATCATTTAAAGTAGATTTTTCTGACAAAAATGATATAAGAATTTTTTTAAAAAAGTTAAAAAATGAAAAAGATATATATGGAGTTATTAATTGTTATGGTATTCAAAATCCTATAGGAAAATTTAAAGATATTGATTTTTCGTTATGGGAAGATAATTTAAAATTAAACTTCATTAATTTTGCCTTTTTTATACACAAATTATTATCCATAAAAAATGATATCAAAAAAATTATTGCATTTTCAGGAGGAGGAGCTACTTTTGGAAGAGAAAATTTTTCAGCTTATGCTATAGCAAAAATTGCATTATATAAATATCTAGAAATCTTGTCGATAGAATTAGAAAAAGATAAGATTGATTTAAATTTAATTGCTCCGGGAGCAATTAAATCAAAGATGACGGAGCAGATTATTGAAAGAGGTTCTTCTTTGGGAAAAGAGTATGAAAGTGCGTCAGATATCATAGATAGCGGAGGACAGGATAAAGAAAATATCTTAGATCTATGTCGATTACTGCTTTCTAAAAAGAGCAATGGTTTATCAGGGCGTTTATTTGCAGCTCAATGGGACAATCTAGATAATTATGATATCAATGAATTAATTAATGATAAAAACTTGTTTACACTTAAGAGAGTTGACAATAAACACTTTATAGAAAAAAATAAATTATGAATGTTGCTATTATTGGTTGCGGTTTAATTGGACAGAAAAGAGCCCTAAGTATCTCATCAAGAAATATTCATACTGTATGCGATATTGATATTATTCAAGCTGAAAAATTATCTAAAAAAGTAAACGCAGATTTTACGAATAACTATAGTGACATTATAAATAATAACGATATTGACGTTGTTATTATTTCTACACCCAATTACTTGATTAAAAAAATTGCTATCGAAGCATTAAATAGTGGAAAGCATGTGTTATCTGAAAAACCTTTAGGAAAAAATGTAGCTGAAAGTAAAGAAATGACAGAATGTGCAAATAAAAATAATAAAATCTTATATACTGGGTTCAATCATCGGTTTCATCCTTCTATTTTAAAAGCAAAAGATTTGGTTGATAATAATAAGATAGGACATATTCTGCATATACATGGACATTACGGTCATGGAGGTAGGCCAGGAATGGAGAAAGAGTGGAGAATGGATCCAGCTTTGAGTGGAGGCGGAGAATTATTAGATCAAGGAGTACATTTGATTGATTTAGCTCTTTTATTTAAAGGCATTCCTAATAAAGTGTTTGGGACTACCGGACAATTAGCCTGGAAATCTAAGGTAGAAGATTCTGCGTCTTTTATGCTACTATACGAAGATAATATTAATTTATTATTCTCTGTAGGGTGGATATATTGGAAAAATAAGTTTGAATTTAATATCTATGGCTCTAATGGCTTTCTAAGCATTAATGGTTTAGGAGGTTCTTATGGTAAAGAAAAACTTACCTTGGGTATTAGAAATATGAAAGGTGGGATACCAGAAATACAAAAATTTTCTTTTTCTGAAAATGATAATTCTTGGAAAAAAGAATGGAAATTTTTTAAAGAATTAATTGTTAAAAAAGAACAATCTGATAACGGCTATCAAGCCAACCTAATCGTAGACGCTATATATACCTCTAGCAAAAAAAATCAACCAGTAAATGTATAATAATAAAGCAATTTTTTTTGATAGAGATGGAGTTATCAATAAGCTCATAGCTAGAGATAGTGGATTTTTTTCTCCTAGAACATTTAATGAATTTGATTTTTATGACGATATAAAGCTATGCATTGACTTCTTGGTTAAAAATAAATTTTTAATTTTTATCATTTCAAATCAACCAGATATATCGAGAAAAAAAATGTCTATTAAAGAGCTGAATAAGATAGATATAGCAATAAATAAAAAATTACATATTGACGAAATATATTATTCTTTTGATAGCGAATTCTCTAAGAATGGAAGTAAAAAACCTTCTCCAAAGATGCTATTAGAGGCAAAAGAAAAATGGAAAATTGATTTTTCTAAAAGTTTTTTTGTTGGTGATTCTATTGCAGATAGAGATTGTGCCAACAATGCCAATGTTCCTTTTATTTTAGTTTCACGCAGTCATAATAAAGAGCTAAACTACCCCCGTAAGATTGATAGCTTAAATCAAATAAAAGAGATAATTAAAGATAAAATATGATTGAAAAAAATAAAGTAACAAATACTTTTCTATACTATGGGGTCAAAAGATTTTTTGACATTATATTTTCATTACTTTTACTTTTTTGTTTAGGGCCTATTTTTATATTGCTCATTCTTTTAGTTGGACTATTTAATGGATTGCCAATTTTTTATGCATGGAATGTACATGGCATTCAAGGAAGAAAGTTTACAGGATATAAATTTAGAACCATGCGTAGATTTGCTGATCAAGAAAAAGAAAAATTAGAAGCATTAAATGAAATGGACGGTCCAGTTTTTAAAATCACTAAAGATCCTAGAGTGACTAAGCTTGGCTACATGTTAAGAAAGTTTAGTCTAGACGAGTTGCCACAAATTTATTCTGTTTTAAAAGGAGATATGAGTTTCATTGGACCAAGGCCTGCAGGTTTTAATGAATTTCCTCACTATGAAGATTGGCAATATAGAAAATTAAGTATTAAGCCAGGCATTTCTTGCCTTTGGCAGGTGAGGGGTAGAAACAATATAGCAAGCTTTGATGACTGGGTTAATTTGGATTTAGAATATATAGACAATTGGTCTTTATGGTTGGATACTAAGATTTTTTTTAAGACAATTATTGTTGTTTTTAAGGGATCAGGTAAATAACAAAAATTGTTATTACATCATTGATAGAATATTAGTAAAATTTTCAAACACAAATAATGAATTTAGGGAAATAATGAATTTTTCAAAAAAATATTTAGAAGAATGTATAGAGATTTGCAAAGCAATTAATCCTGACAAAATAGAAAAGATGGCAGAATTAGTTAAGTCTGTTCGCGAAGATAAAGGAAGAATATTTTTTTTAGGAGTCGGTGGTGGAGCTGGACATGCTGGACATGCTGTTAATGATTTTCGTAAAATATGTTCTATTGAAAGCTATGCACCCACTGATAATGTATCTGAACTAACTGCTAGAGTTAATGATGATGGATGGGATACATCTTATGTGAATTGGTTGAAAGGTTCTCATTTAAATAGTAAAGATATGTTATTTGTTTTTTCTGTTGGTGGTGGAAATTTAGAAAAAAATATTAGTGTTAATATTTTAAAATCATTACAACTTGGACAAGAAGTTGGATCAAAGATATGTGGAGTTGTAGGCCGTGATGGTGGGTATACCGCTCAAGTAGCTGATGAATGTATTGTCGTCCCAATTGTCAATGAAGCAAATATTACTCCCCATACCGAAGCTTTTCAGGCAGTAGTATGGCATCTATTAGTTGCACATCCACTATTGTTAGCAAATGAAATGAAATGGGAGTCAGTAAAATGAAAGATTTAGGAATTAAGATTTATTCAGACGGTGCAGATGTGAATGAAATTATTAAAATGGACAATGAAAATGCAGTAGATGGATTTACTACCAATCCTACTTTGATGTCTCGTTTAGGTATCACAGATTACCTAGGATTTGCAAAAGAAGTATTAAATACCGTTAAAGAGAAATCAATATCATTTGAAGTATTTTCTGATGATATAGATGATATGTATAGACAGGCATTAATTTTGAGAGATTTAGGAGATAATGTTTGGGTTAAAATACCAGTAACCAATACGCAAGGCGTAGTTACATACGATTTAATTAATAAGCTTAGTTTTGAAGGCGTTAAAGTAAATGCAACAGCTTTATTTACTAGAGATCATATTCAAAATGTTTATGATGCTTTAAATCCAGAGGTGAATGCTATCATATCGATCTTTGCTGGAAGAATTGCTAATGCAGGTTTAGATCCTGAGCCAACTATGCAATTTGGATCAGATTTATCAAATCACAATCCATTAATAGAAACTTTATGGGCCAGCTCTCGTGAGGTATTTAATATTATGCAAGCAGCTAGAACGAATACTGATATTATTACTTTGCCTCCATCCTTAATTAATGCGTGTAACAAAGAAGTTGGAAAAGACTTAGATGAATTTTCGCTAGAAACAGTTAAAATGTTTTATAATGATGCCAAGAAATCTGGTTTTTCTTTATAACTAGATATTTTCTTCAATATACTTTGAGATAATATGTCCTACAAGAATATGCATTTCTTGTATTCTTGCTACATTACTATTAGGTACTTTAAGTTTTATACAATCCATTTCATTAATTTTTCCACCATCTTCACCGGTAAATGCTACAACAGTCAATCCATTTGATCTTGCACAATTAATAGCATTAATTATGTTTTTACTATTTCCTGATGTTGAGATTGCAATTAATAAATCACCTTTTTTACCTATAGCTTCAATTTGTCTTGAAAAAATATATTCAAACCCAAAGTCGTTAGCAATTGCAGTTAAGTTAGATGGATTGGATGATAAAGATATGGAGGGAAGAGCTTTTCTTTCTTTTTCAAATTTTCCAACTAGTTCAGAAGATATATGAATGCTATCGCTGGCACTACCCCCATTACCACATAATAAAATAGTATTACCTTCTTGAATTGTTTTTAAAGACAAAGAACAAATCTCTTGAATCAGATCACTATCATCTAATAGATTATTAGCAGTAAGAATATGTTCATTTATAATATTTTTAATATCGATATTCATCTTTCTTAAATGGACCCTCAACCTTCACACCAATATAGTCTGCTTGATTTTTTGTCAAGACTGTCAAATCAGCATCAAGATGTTTCAAGTGTAATCTAGCAACTTCTTCATCTAACTCTTTCGGTAAGTTGTATAATTTAACTTCAGGCTTTTCTTTTGCTAAAAATAGCTGCGCTAATACTTGATTTGCAAACGATGTTGACATAACAAAGCTTGCATGCCCTGTAGCACATCCTAAATTTACTAATCTACCTTCTGCTAGAAGAAATATTTGTTTTCCATCAGGAAAAGTATATCTGTCATACTGAGGTTTAATTTGTTCTCTTTTTGCATCTGAATTATTCAAAGCATCAACTTGAATCTCATTATCAAAGTGACCAATATTACAAACAATAGCTTGATCTCTCATTTTTCTGATATCTTCA
>Ga0115000_10004410_pt1 | contig 11521 bp, 6 predicted proteins | sample ArcticOcean_MG_C_6_FD_89690 | JGI IMG/M metagenome (GOLD analysis project Ga0115000, IMG submission 89690) | Marine microbial communities from western Arctic Ocean - ArcticOcean_MG_CB8_128 | ecosystem: Environmental > Aquatic > Marine > Oceanic | place: Arctic Ocean: Canada Basin | collected... | reverse complement strand
TCTAAATTCACCTATATATTTATCTCTAACAACTGATGCTCTGTTTTGTGCGGATGTTGCTTTGCGTACTTTTCGAGTTCTGCTCTAAAGTTCTCGTTCTCGTTCTGATTCCAAATTCACCTACGAGTACCTCGTGTAAGTATTCTATTTTATCTCTAACTGATAACGATGCTCTCTGTTTTGTGCGGATGTTGCTTTGCTTATACTTTTCGAGAAGCGCACTGTATTAATAATCTCGCTTTTTCTCGGCGTTCTCGTCGACGTCCTCGTCTTTCGCAATATTCGTATTAGTATTATTAGTAGTATGTTCGCTCTCTAAAACTTCCACGATGGTATCGACCAACCCTTCGGATTCGCGAACGACGTTCAAACCAGGATCGGCAATCTTCCGGAGCAGAACGTCTTCCAACTCTTCGCGCAAGGATTTGAACAAAACGGCGACTCTAGGCGCCGCGCGAAACTTAATCCAGTTGTCGCAGCTCGCGCGGAACTTTTCGTGCTCGACTTTGATTTTACCTCCGAAGAGGAGCAACGGGAACGCACCGATGGCAGTGGCGTCACGGATGTAGGTTTTGCCAGTTTTCATGATTTCGTGGTAGAGGAGGTATGGTTTTGAGGAAGACGCGTAGCCGGCGCAGACGGAGGACGGGTGCATGTAGACGTCGTCGGACGCGTCTCGTTTCGTTCGGACTTTGACAGTTTGATATGGAAGTTGGACGGATTTGGCCGCGTGTAGGTCGTCAGAGATGGCGACGTTAGGGTACAAGCCGCCGCAGACGACCGCACGAACGAGCGTTTCGTTGGAGGCGTTGCACGAGGCTTCGCGGAGCGCGGATTCGGTGCGTTGACGACGGTTGGTGGTAGTTACGTCCGTTTGCGCCGCCTGGTGTAAGAAACCCATTTCGTCGAGTAATTCGCAATACTGTTTCCGCACGTCCGCAATCTGCCGCAAACTTACCGCCGATAAGAAGTGCGTGCCGCAATACTTTCTCTCCCCTGAAGCGCCAAATTTTTTCTTCGCCTCGAGCCAACCGGCGAAGGCTTTCACCAAAGTCAAGTGATCGCTCGAACCGTCCGGGAGACTCATTTTTTTCTTCGCCGCGTCGGCTTCGTCTCGTTTATCCATCGGTGAGATAAACGGCGATTTGAATCCTACGCACGCGGCAATGGTAAGAATGGGATCTAAAACGCCGAATGCGCACGCATAGACGAGCATTTTGCCGAGTCTCGCGTCCACGGGTAACCCGCCGAGATGGACTCCTAATGGCGTGACATTTTCGCGATCGTCGATGACGTCGATTTCTTTCAAAGCTGTCATCGCAGAGCTGATGGCCATTTTAGACGGCGGTTCTATGCATTTCGATAGGAAAGCTCTCGGGTCGCTAAATCCCAAGGAGTAAATTTGCAAAACCAACGCGTCCAAAGGCGCGCGGGAAATTTCCGGGATTGCGAAATCCTCCAAAACTTCCGCTTCTGTTTTGGAGGAATACAAGTGGAAACAATAGCCGGGTTTGACTCTTCCGGCTCGACCCCTTCTCTGCTTCGCCGAAGCTCTAGAAACCCACGCGGTTTCTAACGACGACGTGCGCGTCTTCGCGTTGAATCGAGTCTCTCGCACTTTACCGGCGTCGATGACGTACACGCAATCGTCGATTGTAATTGACGTTTCGGCAATGTTCGTGGACATGACAACTTTTCGAACACCCGGCGCCGGTTTCGAAAAAGCTCTTTTTTGCTCCTCCGCGGTCAGCGTGGAATGCAAAGGTACGAGTAAATACTTTGGTGGCGAATTCTTCTTTTTGTCGTCGTCGTCGTCCTCGGTTCGAACCGAGCTTGGAGCGCGGTGCTCGCTTTCATATAGCGACGCGCGCAAGCGATCGTGCAACGCTTTAATCTCGCCCATCCCCGGTAGAAAGACTAGAATGGCGCCTTCCTCGTAATCTTCGGCGATGTGCGTGACGAGCTGTTCGATTAAATCCAAGTTCACGCAATTCTCGTCGACAATCTGCAACTGACGCATCGTGATTTCGTCGTATTCGCAGTAATATTTCCTCGTTTTATCTGTTATTATTGATTCATCGACGAAACTTCCCGCGGCGTCGGCGAGTGCTGCCATTTGCTTTGACCTGCGATTACCTCCTCCCGAAGCGCCTTTCTTCTTCGCTTGTTGTCCTGAAATTGAAAATTCAGAGTTTGGTTCGCATACGTACCCGCACGCTTCGATGGCATCTTCCAATCGGTACTCTTCCACTGGGAACGTTTTGCCTTGCATCGCGACGCTTGGAATTTCACCAGGGACGACTTGTCTGAAGTAATTCCCAAACAAATCCGCGTCGACAGTCGCGGACATCGCGACTAGATGAAAATCGTCTCGTCGGGATGCCACGTCTCGTAAAATAACGAGAAGGAAATCCGAAAGTGCATCTCTCTCGTGGACTTCATCGACGACGACGTGCGAGATGCAGGTCAAGTTTGGATCTTGTTGTAAACGCCTCAACAGAACGCCCGTCGTGCAAAATAACATTCGCGTCTTGGCGCTCTGTCGAGACTCCAGACGAATTGAATAGCCCACGGTATCACCAATCTGTTCGTCACGTTCGTCCGCGACGCGTTCCGCGACGGCGATGGCGCTGATTCTCCGCGGTTGCGTGATGATGATTGATGTGTTTGCACCGTTTCTTTCGTCGAGTATGGCGTTTTCGTAGATGAACTGCGGCACTTGCGTAGTTTTACCACACCCGGTTGCTCCCGAAATGACGCACGCGCGCGACCGTTTCAGGGCTGAAATAACTTCCGATCGAGCTTTTCTCGCCGGTAGGTTTTCGCGAATCTTTTGCATCTGTTTCCACTTCGCGGACGATCTCTTCGCGAGCTCTTTTTCGTGAAGCGCGTTGGATATTTCCCTATCCCGTTTCTCTCTTTCGGCTTTTTCTTGAGCCGAAACGTCTTTCTTCGCGGCGAGGGAGACTTTATCGACAATAGCCGAAGCGATTTCGTCCATATCTTCTTCATTTTCCTCGTCTTCCATCACGTCGTCTGAAGCGGCCTCGCGAGCGTCGTGTTGCGTTTGCTTAATTTTCTTGGCAAGCCACGACGTTTTCTTTATTATTGGTTTCGTCGCCTTTTGTTGCTCTTCTTCTTCTTCTTCTTCTTCTTCTCGTTCCTTTTGTTTCCTCAACATTTCTTCGCGTTTTGCTCTTTCTTTCGCGGCGGCAGCTAAAGCCGCTTCTTCAGCTTTCTTTGCCGCGTTCGGGACGATTTTCTTCTTTTTCTTCTTCTTCAACATCGATATGGCGTTCAAATCGGACGCGGATGACAAATCGACTCGAACCGCGTCTTTCGCGAGTATTTTTCTCTTCTCGTGTTCTCGCTCCCACCGTTCTAATCTCTCGTCCATGGTTTGTGGAACAGTTGGAGCTATCGCAGGAACACAAAGTCTCCTCTCTTCTTCCTCCTCTTTCATTTTTTCCTTCTTCATGAGCTCCGCGCAATAGGCGATGCGTTGTAATCGTTCCTTTTCTTTTTCCTCCTCTTCCCTCTCGGTATTTTCTAATCGAGCGTACGTGCGTTGTATGTGCGCACCACGACCGGTCAATCGAAAAGGAACATCCTCATTCTCTCCATTCTTGCCATTATTACTCTTGGACGCGACTATCAATCTTGAACCTCGTTTCGCTCGTTTAAACTTACCCGGACATTTTGCTTTCAAAATCGCAAATAGGTGTTCTCTCAACCACGAGCATAAGTCGTAAATCACCGGTTCACCTCGGTTTTCGATAACTTTTGCCGTCGCAATCGACGCGAGAGCAGAATTGATCGCTCTCTTGGCCTCGTTTGGTAAATATGAATGGCGACACTCGCAAATAGCCGGTTCGAACGGGTATCGACTGTTCTCCGGAAAGTAAACGTCAAGCTCGGCGTTTGGGATTTTGATCCTCTCGCTCTCTTCCACGAGTTCCTCGCTGTTTTTCTCGTCGTCGTTTTCTATCGCTATCGCTATTGTCCACGTTTGCACGTGCACTTCGTGCGGTCTATCGTTACTAATTTTGAAGTTCTCCTCGCCTTCGATGGATTCCAACGCAGCTTTCTCTTCGCTTCGTAAATCTTGCACGCTTTCGAGTTCTTCTTTGATTACAGTTGTACTCTCGTGCGGAGGCTGTAAAGACCTCAATAAATCTAAAAACGCGTCTTCCTCTATCCATCCGCTTTTTTCTAAGGCTAACATGGACTCCGCGGTGCCAAATCCAGAGTTTTCGCACCGTTTTGCCATGGCTCTTTGGAATAATTTCACGGTGGGATCGTCCACCATGACTTCCCCGTTGTATTCGTTTGATCGATCGACGACGTTGTTTAAATTTCTCGCGTTCACGTGTAAAGGCGTCGGAATAATCTTGCTGTGTTGTCTCTCGGATTTCGCATCGAGTAACGCGACAAACACAGCCGGCATTTCCTCTCGAGGTACGCTGAGACACAAAAAATCCAACACGTGCGCAAACCGCTTCGTTTGCGACACCTTAATTTTTTGCGCGCGTAAAGCTTGTCTCATTTTCTTCGCTTTCTCGTCCTCCTCGTCCTCTTCTTCTTCCTCTTTCTGTTCATCGTCGCTCAACTCTTCGGGATGCGCCTCCATCGCTTTCTGCACCCACTTCTCCGAAAACCCCTTCTCCACCGCTCGATCAAATACTCGCCTCTCTCGATTTTTCTTCTCCCTCACCTTCTTCAAGCGTTTCTGCGCCTGCTCGCGTTCTCTTTCCGCCTGCCGAAAGGCCTTCTTGGCGTGTTTTTCGTGTTTCTTAATCAACTCAACCGCGTTCACGCTCGAACTACCCCTGCTCACATCGCCACTCTTGTTACTACTGCTACTCATCAAACCTCTCGGCACGGCGTGTACGCTCGCCTTGGACAAGTCCGCCGCGTTCCGCTCGTCCTCTTCCGCCTTCATTCGATCATCATGACCGTTCGTCGTCGTCGTCTCCTTTGCGTTCTTCTTCTTTTTCTCTCGCATATCTCTCACCTGCTTCGCCATTCTCTCTTGCACCGTCTCGTCCGCGTCTAAAGTCGCCACGTCCGACACCGCGTCGCTCGTCGTCTTCGCCAAAGAAGGCGTTGTTCTCCTCGAAGAAGAAGAAGGAATTATACCTAATCCATCCGTCTCGAAATCATCATCCTCTTTATCATCTCCTCGCCACCCGCGCAATGCAGCCGTCTCGTCGTTTTCGTCGTTGTTCGTTTTACTCGATTTATTCTTTGTCTTCTTCATCTCGTCCTCGTTCAAACCCACATTCATCATCATCTTTACCGCTTTGTTCATGATTTCGATGGTGCCTCCTCCTCCTCCTTTTCCCGAGCATCCTTTCGTAAACGTCGCTTTCTTCGGCTTTTGCGGCTTCTTGCGACCAATTTCCGGCTTCGTTTGCGAATTCATCTTAAACTCTTCCTTTTTCATCGATCGATACGGGTGAGTCTTCTTTGTATTCTAAAAGTAATCCGCTGATGAACAGGAAGAATGTTCTGAGGGAAAATAACGAACTAGTTGTGAGGAGATACGCGAGCGAAAGAGCTTAAGATGAAAGCAAAACACGCAAATACAGTATTAGTATAGCGAAGATGATGAGATTACAAACGCGCGTCTTCTTTTTCGATTAAAATAAAGCAGAGTTTTCACCAAACCCGTAATAATTGTCAGCCGGGTGGTCACAGCTGCAACCGCTCCCTGGCGACTTTCGCGCTCCCCTCGACAAACGCTCTCTCTCGTTCCATCTTTTCCTTCCTTTGTTTTTCGATTTCTATTTGCGAATAGTTCGCCGCTAACTGCTTCGAGGCTCTTCGTTTACCTTTGTTCAAGCTGAAGAGCAAGTTGGAGAATCTTCCGGTGACGATCCAGAAGAGCAAACGCATCGCGTACGCGAACGTCCAGAATACCATTCGAAACGGCGTCGAGAGGACGAAGAAGGACGCTTTTTCTACGGAGACGGTGGCGGCTTGGAAGCGGACGGTCATGAACCACCGCTCGATAAAATTCGGCTGGCGTTCAAAATCGCTGGAAGTGATTTGAAATTTCTCTTCCTCCGCCGCCAAGGCGGCTTTCTGTTGCCTCGTTAACGGTTTCTCCGAGAAGCTGAATAAAACGGACCCGTCCGCGAGATCCTGACGCTCGCACTCCAACGCCACCATCATGCGCTTCTTGATGTCAGACATTTGCTCTTCTCTTTTTTGTTCTAGTTGTTGTTGTTGTTGTTGTTGTAATTCTTGTTGCCCGCTCGTGCTCGCTTCTTCGTCGTCGGGAACCATGCTCCCGTACGCCGCGCTCCCTCCGTTCGCGTAAGAGGAGGACTGTTTATTGTTAAAAAACTGTCTCGCTCGCATCGCGTTTTCTGCTCTCGATTTCGATTCTCGCAAAGGATTATTCACAGTGCTACTTCTCCTCGTCGTCGTCGCAATTTCCGGTTTTTGTCCGTCAAAGTCCTCTAAAACGGAGGAGCCACCAAAGGCGGAGGAGTTTGAGCGTAACTTCGAGGACTTTTGAGTGTTGTTTGCACTGGTATTGTTGTTGTTGTTCTTAATCCAATTTCGATCGGATGGATGATGATTTTTCGTCGTCGGATGATGAAGAGAGTTAGGACGCTGGTAATGCTTCCTCATCGAAACAGAGGACAAATCGTTGGAGGAGAGTGGTTTCGTGCTGACGCTGCGGCCACTCAACAGCGAAACGGTCAGTGCGGACATGCTTTATGAGTGTGTTTACGCGCGTGTCTTTCGTGGGTGGATTTGTGAGAAAAATTTGAAAAGATCTCCCTTTTGAAGGAATGAACCAACAAAAGGATGGAAAAATGGTACGACGCGCTCGCTCGCGTCTGTGTCTATGTCTCTCTCTCTCTCTCATTCGTTTTTGCAGAAACTTTATTTACGCTTACCAAAAACTCCCTGTCGACGCGGACGCGCGACCCATTTGTTCTTTCGCGCCAGTGAGCGGAACGTACGTGACGCCCATCGCGTCAAACTCGGTGACGCGACCTTGAGCGTCTTTGTCGTAGACGCGCAAAGATTGCCAACCTCTTCCGACCGGGCAAACCAATCTTCCGCCGTTTGCGAGTTGTTTGAGAAGTTTTGTCGGTTTTTCCGGCGAAGCTGCGCCGACGTGGATGACGTCGTACGGCGCGTACGGGGGGTACCCTTCGCGACCGTCGGCGACTTTTAAGACGACCAGAGGTTCCGGGCCTTGCAAGTACTTGCCTTTACCGTCCTTTTTGGTATTTTCGATGGAGAAATCCACGAGATCTTTGATGTGTTCCACGCCGACGACGATTGGGTATTTCGTATCTGATAAGCCCGGCCGTCTATCCTCGACCTCTTCCGCGCGAATAGAACCCGCGGCGTACGAGTCGTGGTGATCGAGCATAGCCGCGAAACACGAAGTGAGGTACCCAGATCCGCTTCCAACGTCCAAAACTCTCGCGTTTTCCGTCACTCGATCGTGCACCAATTCCAAACACGCCGCGTGCATGTGCGGCGCAGATATAGTCGCGTTGGAACCAATCGGAAGCGGATGGTCCTCGTACGCCGACTGTCCGGAAAACGGTACACAATAGTTCCCACGATCTACCCTTCGCATGGCATCGATGACTTTCCTCGTTTTCAACACTCTGTTACGCACCAAAGCGTTCACGAGAGAATCGTTATCGGTCCCGTGCGATCGCCAAGCCATCCCGCGAGGTATAATTCGTCGAGTTATATCTCTCGAAACTCTCGATGCCCCGCTGTTGTTGTTGTTGTTGTTGTTAGTATTGTTATTGTCCCAGTTCCCTACGGGAGCAGCACAAGTTGCGTCCGAAAAATTCGCCTTTGACGGAGAAGAAGAAACAGAAGATGAAGAAGCGGCTGCGGCTAAAGAGATGACGACGAGTTTCAAAACCGTCGCGCGCTTTAACGAGAGAAAGACAGGCCCCGCGTTTGAACAAGAACAACAACTGTACATGTACGGATAAATGAAGAGTTTAGATACAAAAATTTTCTACGCGTATTTTTCCCACAAAAGTCCTCATTGGATAAAACGGGAAACCATTCATATTCTGAGTGTATACAAACGACTTGAGATATACTTAATATACTTAATACATTGGAATTCCTTTGGAGTACAGGTTCCTTTAACTCTGCTGTTATACTACGACGCATTTAATACGTAAGCGATCGTTTTAAGTACTGTCTTTAAACTTGCACACTACTCATTTTTACACAAAGATGTCATCCGAACAACAACAACAAGAACAACAACAACAAGAGCCGAATACTACGACGACTCATAATAATGAATTCAACGCAATCATCGGCCGTCTGAAAACCGCCGCGAAATCAGACCAGGCAAATTTCAACGCGATCTCTGCCGAGGAGTTACAGGAGCGATTGCGGAAAAGCCGTCAGATTGGATTTAACGTCCAAGCGAGTTTGGAAATCGAACAGGCGAGGAAACGACAGCTCGTGGAGACGTTTTTGAAGAGAGAGATGAAATTACCCAACACCGAAGAAGAGGAGGAAAAAGAAGAGGAAAAAGAGAAAGCCGGAGAAAAAGTTGTTCTGTCGCCGTTGGAGGCGAGTTTAGCGGCAGCCAATGATACTAATGATAACGACGCGGGTGGCGACGAGGAAAATGAAATCTCGCGATTGAAGAAACAACTGGCGGCGTCGCAATTGGACGCGAGGAAAAGTTTGCAAATCGCGAAAAAGACCAGGGCGATGTGCGATAGGATGGTGGAGATGTTGAAGGAAAGTGGGGTGGAGCAGTTAGAGCCGCCCAGGTCGATTTGATTTGTGTGTGTGTTTGATCATCTCTCTGATATTATATATTTACATTTAGTTTATTCAATTAAAATCACAAAAAGTAGTTTCACCAAATTGGAGAAATTCTTCATTACATTCTCTGCTTGTTTTGTGTGTCGTTCGCTTTTGCCCGCGCAAACGCGGATAGATAAGAGAGAGAGGGAGAGAGCAGAGAGCGCAGAGAGAGAGCAGAGGGAGCAGAGGAGAGAAATGTCGCAACAACACCAACCTAAATGGAAACTCCACAAAGGCCCGTCCAATCCTTCAATCTTGGTCGGGGAAAAGGGGTTCAAACATTACGCGCGGAATGAATTCATCGACTCCGAAGACGTCGAAGAAAAAACGACGTCGTTTTACCAAAACAGAGCGATAGAGGCGTATTGGATGCACGAAAATCAACTCGCCAGAGAGATAGGGAGGGGGAGGATACGTGTGAAAAATGAGAACAGTAACAACAACAACAGCAGCAACAACGTTACCGTGCAGTCTCGAGTGGAAGCGATGCGAAATAAGACGAAACACAAACATTTTCAGTCGAGTTTGGAGGAGGTGTTGAAAGACCCGCTTCCTCCTCCTCCTCGTCGCTCGTCGCTGTCGGAAAAGAAGATGCAGAAAGAGAAGGAGGAAGAGGAAGAGGAGGAGGAGGAGGAGCTCGAGACAGAAGAAGAAACAGACGAAGACGTGAGAAAGATGGTGGATGAATTGAAACGACTGAGGAGTAAAGCGGCGGCGGCGGCGGCAGCGACTGCGACTACGACATCGAATAGAGGGGAAAACGACGACGACGAAGAGGAACAACCGTCGTGGAAAACGTGGTATTTCCCGCCAACGCACGAATACGGTTCGTTCATACCGAAAGTGAATAGTAAGAAGAGTCCGCTCGGTTGGGTTGAGGAAATTCCAGAGAGAGTTGTGATTAATAATAATAATAATGATAATAATAACAATAGTGTACACGACGACCGGGAGAACGCGCTTCGCGAGAAGAAGCGGTTGGAGAAAGCGAGGCTGTACCAAAAATCGAGGAACTTAGAGACGCACAAGTTATGGTAAAATTTCTTTCTTCAATCAATAAAATCAACGGTTAGTATATGTAAATAATAATAACAACAACAACACAGTGTAGAACAATAATATATAGTTTTTCTCTCTCTCTTATCACGCGTACGACTGCCTGGCCCCGTTCAAGCATCCGTAGTGATACCTCGGTTTCTTCGCCCTTTGCGGCGCTACCCCCCAATCTACTATTTCCCACCCTCTACTCTCCGCGTGTTTCAACAACCTCGGATCTGGATTTACCGCCACGGGATACCCGACGTGCTCCATCAATTTCACGTCCGAATACGAGTCCGTATAAAAATAACACTTTTTCAAATCCACGTTATTCTTTATCGCCCACTCTTTCGTTCGTTCGTATTTTTCGTCGCCGTAGGCAATCTTGGCCAACTTCCCGTTCAAAACCCCTTCCTCGTCCATTTGCATGTGCGAACAAATCACGTCGTCCGCTTCTGTTTCAAAACCAAACATCTTCGCCGCGGTTTCCGCCGGATGCTGCCACGTTGACGTGCACATAATCACTCGTTGACTTCTGCTTTTATGCGCTTTCAACACCGGCACGCACCCGGGTCGTATTCTATGCTTCATCTCCTCGTCAAAAAATGACTCCACGTCTCCTCTCAACTTATCCGCGTGGACGCCTTTATACGTTTCCGCGGCATCTGCCCCAGCTCTTTCCGCGCCTGCGCCGTACCCTAAAGCGTACCTCCCGAACCAGTAAATCGCCGTCAATATCATGTGCGCGCCGACTCTCCCCGAGTTCACCTCGTGTTGCACCCACAACCACGACGAGTTCGTATCCACCACCGTGTGGTCTAAATCAAAAAACGCCACCGAATCGTTCTTATCGTACGGTAAATCCACGTCCGCTATATCGCTCTCCATCAGTAATTCATCGATCGTTTTCGCGTTGTCTTTTTCTATCTGCTCGCATTCAATTTTCGTCGGCGAAAGCAACGCATCCGTCTTGTCCATCTGCCGCGCAGGAGAGGGAGGTTTCGTCCACACCGTCTTTGTTTTCGTCTGAATCGTCTCATCGGTCTCTCCTTTTGCTTCTTCTCCCGCCAAATCCTCCTCGTTCGTTTTCGTCGTCGTCTCTGGAATCTCCACGCTCAGGGGGTCTCTCTTCTTCTTCTTCTTCGTCGTCTGCTCCTTCTTCGGGGAAGAAGAGATGCGGAGATTTTCCATCTCTGATTGTTGATGAGAAACGATGATGATGATGTTGTATCAACAACAAACGACGCGCTCTGTTGTCTGCGGGTGGTCCGTCCTCTTTTACTCTCTCTCTCTCTCTCTCTCTGTGTGTGTGTGTATGTGATATATATATATATAACAACAATACGCGTTCCTTCCTTTCCTCTCCGTGTGTTCCCTAAAGGGTCGCGCGTCCGACAAAGTGTGGCGTAAAGGACATGTGCACCACAAAAATCTCAAACATATGAACTCTCGTGTGTGTGTGTGTCTCGTTTCTCTCTCTCTCTCTCTCTGGTTTGGTGTCGTTGTTACTTTTTCGTCGTTGCTTTTTCAGCTCTGTTTTTTCAGCTCTCGTCTCTTTGCTTTTTGGACGGTTTTTCCCCAACACTCAAAAGGTGAAACGTCGTCAAAGTCTCTTTCTCTCGCGTGTTGTTGTGGTTCTTTTAGTACACGCACC
>Ga0115000_10004408_pt1 | contig 11522 bp, 8 predicted proteins | sample ArcticOcean_MG_C_6_FD_89690 | JGI IMG/M metagenome (GOLD analysis project Ga0115000, IMG submission 89690) | Marine microbial communities from western Arctic Ocean - ArcticOcean_MG_CB8_128 | ecosystem: Environmental > Aquatic > Marine > Oceanic | place: Arctic Ocean: Canada Basin | collected... | reverse complement strand
TTTACCGAGTCAAACTGAATGGAAGGTTACTGGTAAAGCACTGGTAACCGATGTTCCAATTACATACTTGGGCTATGTTAATCGAGATACAGGGGAAATAGAAGAACCCGGTCACCCCTTAGATGGAATTCTTATAGAAGATACTATCTTAATTTATCCAAAAGGTTCAGGTTCTACAGTTGCGCCATTTGTTCTTATGGGGCTTATTTACACTAATAAAGGCCCTAAAGCAATAGTAAACACTGATGTTTGCCCTTTAACTTTGCCTGCAACTTCTCTACTAGACCTTCCTTATGCATACGGTTTCACCTCAGACCCAACTATTGAAATAAATACTGGCGATGAAGTAGAAATGTCCCTTAAAGAGGGGATTACCTGTCTCAAAGTACTGGTTAGAAATAGCGAGGATTGATGACTTAAAACCTCTTCTCCCGGTTCGTGGCCGCTCCTCCTGCTCCTCATCCTTGCCAAGAATATGATCTGGGAAAATTCGAAATATTGGCTAGAGACGGTGCTTCTAGAATTGGAAGACTTCATACAAAGCATGGTCCACTAAACACTCCTATGCTTTTGCCAGTCATTAATCCCAATATCAGGACAATTGAACCCAAAGAAATGTGGGAGAAATTTGGAATTGGAGGAATAATAACTAATTCCTACATAATATGGAAGCATGATAAATTAAAAAATTTAATACTTGAAAAAGGTGTACATGAAGTACTAGATTTTCCAGGGGTAATTGTAACTGATTCAGGTACTTTCCAATCCTATGTATACGGGGATGTGGAAGTAGGAGTTTCTGAAATAGTACAGTTTCAGAAAGATATTGGAGTAGATATAGGCACAATGCTAGATATTTTTGGACGTCCAGATATGTCCAGGTCACAACTTGAATATGCCGTCGAGGAAACAGCGAATAGAGCCACCGAATCTCTAAAAGTTGCAGGAAATAATTTACTCCTTAATGGACCAATTCAAGGTGGCTTAGATGAAGACCTACGTGCCCTTTCAGGATCTCTGATGTCATCAATAGAGGGAGAACATCGTAATTTTGCTATACATCCAATTGGAGGAATAGTGCCATTAATGGAAAATCAGAGATATAAAGAATTATTTCAGATTCTATTATCTTCAAAATCTGAAATTCCTGCTAATCGTCCAATTCATTTCTTTGGTTGTGGGCACCCGCTATTATTTCCTCTTTCAATCGCTTTAGGGGTTGATATTTTTGATAGTGCGGCTTATGTATTGTTTGCAAGAGATGATAGACTTTTATCTCCTACAGGAACTATCAAATTACAAGATATCAATGAATGGCCGATATCTTCCAATGCGCTCTTTAGTACAACACCCGAAGAAGTAAAAAATATGGATAAAAATGAACGTACTTCATTACTATCACGTCATAATTTAGAAATTACTCAAGCGGAACTCTCCAGATGCAGAGCCGCAATCCGCGATGGGAAGATATGGCAATTAGCGGAGCAAAGAAGCCACTGTTCACCACAACTAAGGACAGCATTCCTATGGGTTCTTGATCAATTAAACGAGGCTGGAGAAGGCCCGGTAGGTGAGTCAATTTTGGATATTATATCATCTACTAATCCAGTAAGGAAAGGCGGTGAATCTCTAAGTCATGATATAGAATTAAGGCCTCATATTTTACACCTACAAGCACTCTTGGCCACCAGATGGAAAAGTCCTGGGTCATGGTGGGATGGTTCAACATCTGATCCAAAACGCTTAGTCATAATTGAAAAAAAAGCACCACCATGGAGAATTTCTTCCCTACAATCAATCATTTCATATCTTATTGAGGAGCCTAATACTATCCCTCTAATTGTTACTCCTTTAGGGATAATCCCTTTTTCCTTAGAGGATTTATCGCCATGGTGCCATTTAGATGGATCTAATGAAATGTGGAATATCAGTTATGATGAAGACGAAATTTTTGAATTTCTAGTTGATTTAGGGTTAGAGGAAATACCTTACATTATGGTACCTCCAGAATCTGATTATGATGACGATACTCCAAATAATGAACAAATAATGGATTGGCTTGATAGATGTGCTATAGTAGACAAATTAGCCCTTTTGTGTTCCATAAGTCCAAGCAATGGGTGCAAGTTTACTGAGGGTATGTCAAGTAGACGCTCAAATACCAACCGAATGGTAAATGTATACGCTGATGGTAAACATATATTGTCTCCTAGATTATCAGATGGAGGAATTTCATTAACTCTTGAGGGTGCAAAAATTCTAGCTAAAATGTTCCCAGAAGTACCAAATTTTGAAAAAGAAGCTAAAGATTTAGAATATTCTGGAATTCCTAAAATTTGTATTATTGACGATGCAATACCATTTGTCGGAATAGGGAGAAATGTTATGCACGGATATATTTCAGGTGCCGATGAGCACATTATCCCTGGGCAGCCTTGCTTAGTTGTGGATTCACTGGGAAATCTTGTAGCCCATGGTACAGCATTAACAACTTCAACAGAGATGCGAGTTCTTAAAAAAGGAATTGCCGTTAAAATCAGAGGTGGGGCATTAAAGATTTCATAATAATCATGAACGAGTTAGGGATTATTTGAAATGACTAGCGCCGAATGCATGTTTAATAATTAGTGAGCAGGTGCAACTAAAATGTCAGAAGATATTAATCAAGAATGGGCTATAGAGACTAAAAATCTCTGTAAGATGTACGGCCCACACTTGGCATTGGATGATGTAAATTTACGAATTCCAAAAGGTGCAGTAGGCGTACTCGGGCCAAATGGAGCTGGAAAATCAACTCTTTTCAAGTGCATACTGGGTCTTATACAAATTACTTCAGGAAGCGGAAGTGTCCTTGGCTTTGATATTAGGACGGAAGGTAATTTGATTCGTTCAAAGATTGGATATATGCCAGAATATGATGCACTAGATCCCGGTTTATCTGCTATTGATCAAGTAAGGTATTCTGGAGAAATACTTGGTATGAATACAGATATTGCTACACAACGTGCCCACGAGGTATTGGAATATGTTGGTCTCAAAGAACAGAGATATAGGAAAATAGATACTTTCAGTTCTGGGATGAAACAAGCAACAAAGTTAGCCTGTGCATTAATACACGATCCTGAAATATTAATTTGCGATGAACCAACTAATGGTTTAGATAAAAGAGCCCGCAAATTCATGCTAAATACTCTTAGAAGAACTGCTGAAGAGGGAGGTAGAACTGTATTATTGAGTAGTCACGTTATGGAAGATGTTCAAGAAGTATGTGATAGTATTTTGATGATATATAAAGGAAAAGTAGTTCTTCAAAAAAGTATCGATGAGCTTGTTGAGCAGGTAGATTCTGAAATTGAATTAACAATATGGGGCGGTGCGTCAAATATGGAAATTCAACTAATTAAAAAAGGCTATAATGTTAGGAGGCTCGGTCGAATTTTAAGGGTGTCTTTAATTGATGAAGATACTATTTCTGGAATTTTAAAAGTCGCCGCAGAGTGCGGAGTCCAAGTACGCCAATTAAAAGAATATAAGCCAGATTTAGAAGATATTTTCCTCTTAATAATGGATAAATTAGGGGAAGAAATTAAAGTGACTTCTGATTTAATGACTGCCGAGCACTCAGGAGGTGTTTCTAATGCCTGATGATATTGACATTAGAAGTTCACAAACAAGAATGGAGGTCGCATATGGCTCCGGAGATGGCGACGAGAATATGGTTGCCATAGTTGCAAAAAAAGAAGCAAGTCTAGGTACTATTTTTGATCAATCTTACAAGCCGTGGGATGGGGAATTAGGGCCCAGATGGATGCGTAATTACTCAATTTACCGACATCATGTATACGGCCTTTTCACAAGTAAAGGCCATAGATATTATCACCCCTTCGTACGACTCACTATCTTGGTAATATTTTTAGCATCTCTAACGCCAATACCAATGTTATTCCTTTCGTCTCTTCTGCCGGGCCAGGATGGAGATATTTTATCTAAAATGTGGGGAATTAATAGGTTCAACTTATGGGGGCAAATTTTAGGATATTTCCCTAGAAATCTATGTATGTGGCCTCTATTAACAGCATTAGTCGTTGGGGGAATGATATCTGACGATAGAAGAAATGGAACTAGTGCGATATATTTTTCTCGCCCTATAAATCGTTTTGATTACACTGCAATGAAATTTCTAAGTGTATCTGTAATTTTAGGTTTTGTAATACTATTCTCATATTTTGCATATTATACTTCCGCCATAGTTTTCCGTGGAGAAGGTTGGGCATATTTGATAGACACATTGCCATTATTCATCGGTGGAATGATATCTGGAATCATTTTGATAATAACATATACTTCAATTGGTTTAGCCTTATCAAGTATTAGCCAAAGTCGTTTTTTTGCAGCCATCGGTTTCCTTAGTGTCATATATGGGACTAAAATTATAGCTTTATTGATTGATTTGCAATTCGACACCTCAATAATGTATATTCTTAGTCCGTATGATTGTTTAGCACATTTAGGGCAGTTCTTACTTGGCTTGGAATTAAATTATAGTCACCCATTAGCATTTTCTATAGTATCTTTAATATCTTTTAATATTATTTCTATGGGTATTTTGATATCTCGTATCAGCTCAATGGAGGTTACCAGGGAATGAGTGATTTAAATAAAAAAGCACCTTCAATATTACTTGAAGGCGTCTCAAAATGGTACGGCGAAGTAATTGGAATAAATGATATATCGTTGGCTATAGAAGGAGGGGTGACTGGCATACTGGGTTCGAACGGTGCCGGGAAATCTACTATATTCAAATTACTCATGGGCCGCCTAAAACCGAGCCAAGGAACTATCAGATTGTTCGGTATTGATCCATGGAAGAGCACTGCTCCTTATCGCCGTATAGGTTATGTAAGCGAATCTGAAAGAATGTATGATTGGATGACTTCTTTAGATTTTATTTCTACTCTGGCTCGGCTTCATGGTATGTCTAGAGAGGAAGCCATCAAAAGATCGAAGCATGTTTTAGACTTCGTCGGCCTTGAGGATGTTCATCATAAAAAAATAGGAAAATACAGTAAAGGCATGAGGCAACGCGTTAAGATAGCTCATGCATTAGTACATGATCCCGATTTAATAATTTTAGATGAGCCTCTACATGGTTGTGATCCTATTGCAAGAACTAGTATAATGAATGTTGTTAGGGAGCTTGGTTCACAGGGTAAAACTGTTCTTATTTCAAGCCATATATTGGAAGAAATAGAGAGAATAACTGAGCAAATAGTTATTCTACATAATGGAAAGTTACTCGCTATTGGAAATTTACATGCAATTAGAGATTTACTAGATCAACATCCTCATCGAATCCTAATAAAATGTGAAAATCCAAGAGATTTAGCAAAATTATTTATTACTTCAGGACCAATATATGGGGTACGTTTTCCAGATGTCGGCCAATTGGAAATTCAAACAAATAATTTATCCGCTGCACATGATATTATTCCATCTACATTAGTTGAATCAGGGCAAAAAATAACTTCAATTGAGAATCCAGATGATAATTTAGATTCATTAATTGGTTATTTATTGGGAGGGATTAATGATGGATGAAAAAGGGTTATCTTTGAGAGAAACTGTTTGGTCGCAATTAGATCGTAAAGCAGGTGCAATAATCGAACTAACAATCAGGCAACTTAGAAATCGAATTTCTACTTGGGTAGTACTTGGAGTAGGTTTCTTGCTAATGATATTACTACTCGCATTTTATGTTGATTCTGTGCGGGAAGGATTCGAATCAATTGATAATGATGGAGATTCCGTAGATATGGATGGCGATGGTTACCCACTTGGCCAAGAAATAAAGTATGGACATAGTGATTGGGATTCCAATCAATTTCCGGGTTCTAGTGAATTTATTCAAGTTAGTGCGATAGGATATAATGACCAAGTTAGGGCAATTTCTGGTAATTATACATGGTCTGGTGCAGGCACTCTTAATCCAATTTGGATAGATAGTAATTATGTAGGGCAGCAGTGGTCTGGAATTATCAATTGGTTTGATGTTGACAATACATCATGCCCTTTGGGTACGGTTTATGAGGATTGGTGGCCACAATATTTTGGATATGGATGCCACTATGAGAATAATGAATATTTTGTTTATGGAAAATTTACAGCATCAGGAGAAATTGTTGTACCAGATGGTTCTGAAATGCTGTGGGGCTATAATACTGAATTATTTTATGTAGAACCAGATCCTAAATCAATGTATATAAATGAAGACGATATAGATTGGAATGGTATTTTATTACAAAAAAGCCAAGGTTTTGACGATGATGGAGATTGCCTTAGATATAATTGGATACTAGATAGCGAAGATGGTTCATTTTATTATGATAATGATGGCGAACCGTTTGATAATGATAAAAATGACAATGGAATTATTTGTGATGTATTATGGTTACTAGACGATGATCTTGATGAAATTGAATCTATAGAGCCAGATTCAAATGTTGATGAAGATCCTGATGATGAGAGATATATGGGGGAGTCCAGCCATAGGACTTTCATTATTGGAGTTGGTAAAATGGCGTTTGTTATAATGATAGGTTTATTCTTGCCATTATTCCTTGCATTAGGTTTAGTAAGAGATGAAACAGAAAACGGTACATTACATTACCTACTTTCTAAACCTATTCATCGGGGGGAATTTATATTATACCGGCTACTTGGATACCTGGCAGTAACGGGAAGTTATGTATTTATGTTGTCTTTATTTGTAGGGATACTTACTGCGATTTTAGGGCCAGGTGAAGGAATAATCAGATTATCTGATATTCCTGTGTGGTTAGGGATAGGATTTGCTACTTTTCTTGTCTTAGCCGCTTATGGGGCTCTATTCAATACATTAGGATTAATTTCTCCAAAATATGGTGTTTATATTTCTATAGTTTTTGGAGTATGGGAGTTTGTTATGGGAATTTTAACAATAGCAAATCCTAATTGGACACTATCTGCAATTTCTATAAATCACTGGGCTCTTCAAATTATTGATTCAGTGGTTTTACTTGCATGGCCAGATACCCTTCAATTACAACAAATGGCCTCAGCATTCAATTTAGATACCGGTTTAGATATTTTTTGGAAACCACCCGCGCATACTCTTGGGACCGCCAATCCTACAGTTGCAATATTAGTTAGCATATTCGTTTTATCAACATTTACAATTCTAATGCTAGGAATCGGCCAATCTGTATTTAAGAACCGAGAGATTATGTGAGGTATTGAAATGGCATCAGAAATGAATAAATTCAAGGGTGATTTCACCTCTTTATGGAGGCTCGATGTCCTGCCCTCTATCCCTCGATTATCGTGGTGGTGGTGGTGGGTAATAATTTTCATACCTGATAATGATAATCCAGGTCGGTCTAAACAATTAATGGTACTTTGGTCTACTAAAGAAACTCCTGCAATAAGGATGACTGGCCACTGGTGGCTACCCGGCTCTAGGATGAATATAGATGAAGAAGGCGGAATTGTTTTTCCTGGAATGGTATGTTCTTGGTGGTATGATGGAAATAAAATGTTTGAACCGCTGGTTATGAAAGAGTGTAGAATGGCTGCTATTAATGACCAACATTCATTATGGCCAGGGGAAGGCGACGGCAAAGGTGCAGGAGCCGTAATACCTCTTCTACAAGAGGATTTATCATTTGGAATGAGTCCAGGAAATGATAAATTTTGGCTAAACCTCATGTCTGATAAAGATGCAAGGAAAAAAGGTGCACCTTCAAAATTTCAAGCTGAATTGACTCCCTTGGCCGGCCCTCCAAGTACTCTTACTTACAAAAATAATATTATGGCAATGAATATGGGTTATGATATTTTAAGATTACAAGGAACAAAGTGCAAACTTGTAGTTGATGGAGAAGAAATGCACGGCACTGCTTATTTTCAAAAAGTATCTGTACAAGCCCCCACTGTCCCTTGGTTTTGGGGGATGCTGCACTTTGATGATGGCTCCTACCTCGATTGGTTCTTACCTCACATATCTTTTTCTACTACTTCTCAAGACTCAACTCCATGGCGGCTGAGGGATGCATTCCGAACACCTTCTAATGGGACTGGACTTTTCCATGATTCCAAAAGAGGTAGGTCTGAGACTTTTGCTAGATGCGAAGTAGAATTATCTGAATCTGAATCTGATTTAAGGGATGATGATGGTAATCTTCTGCCTAGATTTAGAATTAGGCTATGGAATGGCCGGACACAAATATCAGTTGAAGTAAAGGCGGTGAGTAGGGCAAAATGGGCCTTTGATCAGCCAACTAGGGCTGGTATTGTTAGCCACTTGACATATAATGAATATCCCTTAGAAGTGGAGAGAATAGCAATCTTAGATGAACAAGGTTTGAGGTCTATCAAAGATTATTCTTGGATACATGGAAATGCTGAACACACATGGGGATTATTACATTAATAACCTTTTTTTTAAATATCTAGATAATATTCATCTCTTAGTTTTTGATTATAATGCTCACCTAAGACTTCATCATGTGCCAAAACCTCTAATGTTTTAATATGGGTTTTCTTAATCTCATCCATGGTATCTTTATCAAAATATTCAATATTCATTATTTTCCCTGCAATGGCTTCTAATTCAGTCAACTCCTTTTTGAACCTATCAAGTTTCTGAGGGTGGAACATTTGTGGCCTCTTTTTCTTTAAATAATCCAATTCAACCTTGAGTGCCATGGGATTATTTTTATTTAGCAATAGCGAATTTTTAATCGCATCATTCATATTTCCATCTTTATTCCCTCTCATTCTATGGAATATTGCAAGTCCAGCATATATGTCAGATAGTTTTTCATTGGAATTACTGGTATCTTTAAGTTTTATTTCTAGTCCTTCAATATAGTCATCAGCATGGCTGGCAAGAATATTCCCGTTGTTAATTCTCTTCTCCAGATCCGGATTAATAATTTCAGTAAAATCATATTTTTTACCACCTATGTCAAGTATATCTCTCTGTAAATCGACAGATATTCCTCCGCTTTGCATTTCCAATGCAGCTTCAACTTTTCTTTGTAAATCATCTTGTTTAATTCGGTGCTCTAGTTTAATATTTTCCTTTTTTATGGCTTGTTTATCCTTTATTCTATCTATCGAACCTTGATGGGTAATTTTTGTACCTCTTTCTAAGATTTCAATTTTTTCAATTTCTGATTCCATTTCTAAGATTTCCAAATCTATTCCGGCTTCTAATTCCACTCTATCTAATTCTGTTTTTCGATCAATTTCTGCACTTTCTGATCTATGCTTTCCTCTCTTTACTAATTCCTTAGCAATTCTTATTTGTTCCTTTTCACTGAGAACTGCTTGTAATTTAGAATCTCCCTTTGCTGCTGCTAAGGCACCTTCTCTAGTTTCTATTTCAAAATTTTCCAATCCAATTTCCAGTGAGCTTTTTCTAGATTCATTCTTCTCCTCTTCTGTCATCTTATATTTTATCTCAATACTCTTCAAATGAAGTCCATACTCACCTAGTAATTCTCTCATTTTATTTTTTGCTTGCTCCTCTAACTGCCCTCTAACCTTCCTAAAATTGTCATTACTCATTCCTTTAAAAATAGTTTTTCTTTCATTATCTAACATCTCCTGTACAAACACGTGTACAAATGAATCATTGAGTTGGCTAATTTCTACATGATTCTCAAATATTGTTTCTACTAATCTTATTGCACCTATGTCTCTTGAACCCGTTGTACTACTTCCAGCCTGATCACCGATTGAAATTTTCAATCTAAAACTTCCAATTATTACAGGAGAGGAGGGCGATGGAAGATATTTGAAAGGCATTTCCAAATTTAAAGAGGAATTTCTATAAAATATGATTCCCTTATATCTGTCTCTAAATTTTGATTTACTGAGATCTAATTGCCTATTTTTTGGCCAAAACTCAGTTTTAGATGAAAATAGTATTACGTTTTCCATGTCAAAATCTATTTTTATCTTAGTCTGTAATTTCTTTGGTAAATCACTCATTCTATAATAACTCGCAATTGGGCTGCCTTCAAGTTTCCAATCATTGGCCCGGGAAAACATGTTTATCGTAACGTATCTCTGTATTTGAACTATTCAAGGATTAATCCGTATGAGTAAAGCACTACAATTGTCACTACTTCCTCGATTCAAAGCTTCATTAACTAGTAAATCTACAAAAATTTGATTATCATGTTCACCTTTAGGAATCCATAATCCGTTCTTTTTATGTAATGGGGCCCAAACACCATCACAACATAATAAATATGAATGTGTAGAATGGAATTCTAATGTTGATATATCTGCTAATGAGCCATTTATATCTCCAATACTACGGGTGAGACTATTATTTCCGGGAGTTTCTGAAATTTCATGCATCTCAATATAGCCCGCCTTTACCATGTCTCCTGTTACTGAATGATCTGAGGATAACAACTCTGCACAATTATCTCTGACGCTGTAACATCTGGAATCTCCTATGTGTATCAGGTCAACATACGCCGGGGCTTCTCCATCATAGGTAACCACTAATGCTGTTAGAGTAGTTCCTGATAGTCCAGGGGCACCTACTATTGAATTAACTCTCGAGTGACACATTCGGATCAAGTTAGCATAAACTACATGCCTATATTTTTCTGATTTCCATTCCTCACTTCTCTTTTCCAATATTGATTCAATTCCTTTAGTGAATGCTGAGCCTACTTCTTTTGAGGCTATTTCACCATTTCTACCTCCGCCCATTCCGTCACATAATATCCCAATTTGGACATTTTTAATGGCAGTACACTGGATATAATCTTCATCTTTGTCCCGTTTGCCAGTAAGTGAGGAACCAAACATTCCATTTGTTCCATGAATTTCTACTCTGTCCATACTATCACTCACTATTTTTGCCCTCATCCTCTAATAATAATCTAAATTCAAATACAGATTGTATTCTTTTGAACCATCACTGGAAAGAACCCTATTCTTTCCTAAATTCATTGTCGGCATTATTCTGTTGTAAGGATATTTTGATTTAACTGTTACATAGGTTTATTGTTTTTCGAATAAATTTAAGATAGTTTTAACCAATATGTTCAGTAAGCACCTCCTATACGGCGGAGTGAGATAGATGACAGACTACATTCAAGATTTTAAATCAAAAATTGATGAAACATCTGTAAGAAAAGATTTTCCAGAGATAACAGATACTGAAATCCCTGTTTGGCAAGGTAATCCCTCATTCCTTTCGATGGTCGATAAATATGTTTTAGCAATACTAGTCTTTGGGTTACATATTTTATTTTTTATTGCAGAACAATTTGACTCTCCCGAAGGAGATGGCCAACTTAATGCAATAGTTAGTTTAATGAGGGCTATAATAAATGTTTCTGGAACTATGGGATTTGTTATTGCAGTCTTTTTCCTGGCAAAAATAAATCATTATGCAAATTTTTCTACTTCTGGTAGATGGACTACAACTTGGTTAGTCATAACAGGATTAGTAC
>Ga0115000_10004406_pt1 | contig 11524 bp, 9 predicted proteins | sample ArcticOcean_MG_C_6_FD_89690 | JGI IMG/M metagenome (GOLD analysis project Ga0115000, IMG submission 89690) | Marine microbial communities from western Arctic Ocean - ArcticOcean_MG_CB8_128 | ecosystem: Environmental > Aquatic > Marine > Oceanic | place: Arctic Ocean: Canada Basin | collected... | reverse complement strand
TATCGTTGTTCAGAGCGCTCTCTCGTTAGACGCCTTCGACGACTCCGTCGACGACGTGAACGACGCCGTTTGAAGCCATGACATCCGTGGCGATGACTTTAGCGCCTCCGATGTACAAGTCATCTCCTTTTTTCTCAGCAACAACTTTTGCACCAAGCGTGTCGAGTTCAATTGGTCCATCCGCCACCGCGGCCAACGCGTCCTTTGCCAACAACCTGGTCGCGAGAACATGTCTCTTGAGAATGTCTGGGACCGTTGGCAACGCTAACGCTTCCTCCGCGCTCAAATTATTCTCTTCCAACCAACTTTCAAACTCAGAATTTACCGGCGCAAAAATTGTAAACGGACCATCTCCTTGAATCAACTCCACGATGTCCGGTTGCGTGGAGACTGCTGCGTTGAGCAAGGTAAAGTCCGGATTCGAACTCGCGATTTCCAGCAACGACGGTAAATCTTCGGAGACTGGCATCGGTTCGAGCGGCGGCATCGCTTCCTTCTCCATATCGTCGCCACTTGCCACCACTTCTTCTCTTTCCTTCATTTTCTCCTCGTACTCTTTACAGGTCTCCGCATTGGCTGATTTCTGTGTATATTTAAAGAGAGAAAGTATTCGTAAGTTCGCCGGAAATATTCGCTCGTAGTTCGCGTATCTTATCCTCTCGGAAAGAACAACGCAACAGAAATTTTTGCGCGCTTTGCGCGAATCAAAACAGACGACGAGAAAACGAATCGTCAGCACTTACGTCACAGAACCATTCCACCCACTCTTTCCTCCAAGTGTCGATGTTTTCTTTCACGTAATCTAACCATTGATCCGGAAAGCGCATGCGAGGTGAAATCATGCGATAACAAGATAATCTTCGAGCTCGACGAGTTATTGAATCCACGTGGTTGTGAATGCCTTCAATGTGCGACATGACGTGATCGTGAACCATCGCGTGATGGTCGGCATGTCTCGATTCTTGCGCGTAGACGAAGGAAACGAGGAAAACGGCGGCGACGAGCGCGCGTGCGAGGCGATGTTGGAACATAGCGTGTTGTTGTTATATTCTCGGATCGAGTATTTTTATGACGTTGTCGATGTCACATGTTTCTCTCTGCGACGTGTCACGTTTAAACGAGAGGCTAAGAACTACTCTAATATATTCTCTCGGAATGCGCTGATCTATATTATTCTTTTTCTCTAGGGATACCCGTAATTTGGTAAAGATGTAGGCGAGTGGCACCGTTTCCTTCCCAACTCGATCGCGCCCTTCTTGCGACTCCCTTTACTAATTTTCACCTCGAACACGCGTCTCCATTGTTTCCCGGTGACGAAAATGCGGTCGCGTCGTTCGTCGTACGCGATACCGTTCATGACACTTCCAACGTTGTCTTGTATTTTCTTCAACCCGGTAAAATCGATCTAACCGAGAACTTTTCCGGTGAGTTCATCGATTCGCGCCACGCACTCTTTTTCTAAAATGTTTGCCCAAATCTCACCTCTCACCGCTTCGAGTTCCTTCGGGAACCTCTGTTCGACGCCGTTATCGTGAACTGTGATAAAGCCTATGGATTCACCTTTGTTCATATCGAATAATGTCAAATGCGCGGTGCCGTTCGAAATGACTATAACCCCTTCTCTTTTCGACGAAGTTACGCCCCATCCGTCGCGTAAATCCGTGTTGAACATATTTTGTTCGCCGCTTTCCTCTTCGAACAACAACGCGTTGTTCTTATCATCTACCTCTACTTCTCCTCCGACGTCCTTAATCTCGTGAGTAAACGCTCTCGAACTCTTCCACATTAACTGAACTAAACTATTCTTCTTCGCACTTTTCGTCTCCTCCCTCATAAAAACCAACCCTTCTCCAAACGCCGATTTCGGTATCGTCTTCAATTCCAACACTTCGCCCGTCTCGATATCCGCGCGTCTCACATCCGATAACTTCCCGTGAGGCACGGACCCAGTGGACTCGAGGAAACTCTCACTCGCAGAGTGAAACAAAAACCCTTGCGTGAACGCGTTCGTGTCGTGCGGATACGAATTCACGATTGAATACGTGTGATATTCGATATCCGACGAAATCTCTAAATCCTCCTCGAACGCGTCTCGTAAAAACTGGTTCGTCACGTGTTCATCCTCCTCTTCCGATGATGATGATGATGATGATGATGATGATACCGAACGCGGCTCTCGACGAAAAGCGAAAAGGAGTAAAAACGTCGCGACGACGAGCGAAAGAACCGCAAAAGTCGTTTTAAAAACTCCCCCACGTCGCTTCGAAATCGTCCGGATTGATGATGTCGTTGATGATTTTTTCCTCATCATGGATTCGTTTCCTGGTGTCAAGAAGTCAAGAAGAAGAAGAAGAAGAAGTCCCTTCTCACGGTTCACGCTCAACAACAACAATAACAACAACAACGACTCATCATCATCATCATCGTTCAAAACGAGAGAGAGAGAGTTCTTTAACGTTGTTTCTCTGGCGAACACGAGTGACGAAAGATCTTCGTTTTTGTGAGGCGAGTTGCGTCATAAAAAACGCGCTCAGAGAAGTACTTGAGTATTCCATTTATTCATCTCTCTCTCTCTCTCTCTCTCTCTCGTTTTCAATTGTCCGCGACAAACAAAAATATGGTGCTCCAGGAAGAGCACTGCGCGTGCCCGGACATCACTTGCCCGCCGTGCGTCCGAAAAGTCGTCTATAAACACGTCCCCGCTTTGACGAAAACAATCCTCCACGACTTTCCGAGATTTGAAAGATTTCTCATCGATTTAAAATTGGACGAGTACACTTACGTGGATTTTTTGATGATTGCGTTGAGTTTCATTCTGGCGTTCGCGGTGTACCAGTCCGTGGAGAATTACTTCTTCATCCCGTCGATCGAGGTGACGTTGACCGACGAGGAAAGGAAAGGGAAAACGGGGAAGAAATGGGTACCAAATACGCCTTTTCCTGAAAAATCTGTGCCGTGTTACGACCCAGGGTCTCTGGACGTTTTAGGTCCGGATTTACCGGCGATGACGAGAGAAGAGGTAAAAGAGAAGATTCACGCGGCGTCAAAGGCGCAAAAGGAGTGGGCGAAATCGTCGTGGAAGCAACGGAAGTTTTTGTTGAAGATTATCCGTAAATTCGTCATCGAGAACCAGGACGATATTTGCGTGGTGAGCGCGAGAGATTCCGGGAAGCCGCTGGTCGACGCCGCGTTCGGGGAAGTCATCACGACATTAGAGAAGATTCGATGGTTGTTGCGAGAAGGAGTGTATTGGTTGAAGCCGGAGAGGCGAAGTTCCGGGGCGATGATGTTTTACAAAAAAGCTACGTTGGAGTTTCATCCGGTCGGGGTGATGGGCGCGATCGTGCCGTGGAACTACCCGTTTCATAACGTGTTTAATCCGTTAGTGGCGAACGTATTTGCCGGGAACGCGTTGGTGGTGAAAGTTTCCGAACACGCGAGTTGGTCCAGTCAGTATTATGGTCGGGCGATTAAGGCCTGTTTGAAAGCGGCGGGCGCGCCAGAGGATTTGGTTCAAATCGTCACGGGGTACGGCGAAGCCGGAGAAGCGATCGTCAACGGCGGATGTCAAAAAGTTGTCTTTGTCGGGTCAACGACTGTGGGGAGGATGGTCATGAAATCTGCCGCGAAAACGTTAACGCCGGTTGTTTTAGAGTTGGGCGGTAAAGACGCGTTTATCGTTTGCGAGGACGCGAACTTGAACCAGTGCGTGCCGATGGCCTTGAGAGGGGCGTTTCAATCGTGCGGTCAAAACTGCGCCGGCGCGGAGAGGTTTTACGTCCACGAGAAAGTCTACGATGAGTTTGTTTCCCGAGTGGTTCAAACTGCGAAACAGTTGAGACAAGGCCATGCGTTGAAAAACCCTTTGATGACTGATTGCGGCGCCATGTGTATGCCGAACCAAGCGAAAGCGGTGCACGCGTTGATTGAAGACGCGAGGTCGAAAGGCGCTACTGTAGCCGTTGGCGGTTACTTGCCGAAAATCATGGTCAACGTCGACGACGTCGACGAAGATTCCGAAGAGTTTGGGAACTGGTTCGAAGAAAACATCGTCGAACCGGTAAAAGGCCAAATCGAACATATCACCGGGTCGCCGTTAACTCGAGACTCCATGAAAAAAGAGCGCCAACAACAAAAAGCCAACGTCGTGAAACCACCTCCACCGGGTGCCACCAAAGAGATCTTAACAGGTCAATTCTACCCGCCAACCGTCCTCTTAAATGTCACGCACGACATGAAAATCATGAGGGAAGAAGTCTTCGGCCCGGTGTTATCTATTTGCAAAGTCAAATCCGACGAAGAAGCCGTTCGATTAGCGAACGATTGCGACTTTGGTTTAGGTTCAAACGTTTTCGCCGGGAGCAAAAAACGCGCAGAACAGCTCGGACAACAGTTAGAAGCCGGCATGACCTCAATTAACGATTTCTGCTCCACATACATGGCCCAATCGCTTCCGTTCGGCGGCGTCAAAGAATCGGGCTTTGACCGATTCGCCGGCGTCGAAGGTTTACGCGGATGCTGCGTCCCCAAGTCCGTCGTCGTGGATCGATTCCCTCTCATCAAAACCGACATCCCACCTCCTCTGCAATACCCAGTCAAATCCAACGCGTTTGCCTTTTGCAAATCCTTATGTCGAATGTTCTTCGGCGGAAGCGTTTTCGAAAACGCTCGAGGCTTGATGCAACTCATCGGGTGCTTCGTTTTCGCGCAGAAGAATCCAGTTTTGAGCGGGAAGAAAGGACGAGGACACTGATTCCACGCACACATGCATATATATATTTATTTATTTAGAGAGCGAGAGAGTAAATCGTTTTAATTAAGTATGCGTACCGAGCGGGTTATTTTAATCAGGATTGGCGCAGCGTCGTCGAGGTTGCGAGAGATATGACGGTTTTTTCTTTCTCAGTTACTCAACTTTCTTTTGAGTAAATTCATCACTTTTCAACGCACACACATCACACATCACACGAACGCCAGGAGTGAGAAATGGTCGTCACCACCCCGAAGGGATTCAAAAAATCCCCTCGCAAGCAATACATGTTCGTCTTTTTCGTCTTCGCGTGCGGTTTGAGCATGTATCTCTTCATACTTTCGATCGCCAATCGAGACAGTCGAGACGTCGGTCCCGGGGACGAACTTCCCGGCGATTTTCTCAGTCGAGAGACGTTTGAACAAAACCAACAACTTCAACACCACGGGATGGGCGGGATGGACAACGATCGTGGGGATTTTGAGAAAGGGAATTTAGACGCGTACCACAGAGAATTAGAAGTCGAACGCGCGCGGAAACGCGAAAAGGAAAAAGAAGAGTTGAAGCGACTCAGAGAGAAAGTGGAGGAAGAAAAAGTTCTCAGAGAAGTAGCGGAGAGGAAGTTACGCGAGAAGGAAGAAGAAGCTTTGGAGGAAGAGAAGAAGACGGAAAAGATGAGAAAAAGTAGCAGTAGCAGTAGCAGTAATAGCGGTGATGACGAGACGAGCGAACATGAGAAGGAGCTGTTCGAGGGCGGGTTTTACGAGAAGCCGGGATTGTCCGTCGAGCGATGGCGCCAAACGAGAGACGGCGAGACGAAGGAGCGCTACGCAGAGTGTCACATGATTGAAAACTCGGAATATTGGGGTCCAACGCCCGTGGCTGGAGATTTATCCTCGGATAACGGCGCGAGAAATAGAAAAGAGACGTGGCAAGAGTGCTGTGAGTCGTGTAAAGAGCACTCGAAGGAGTGCAACACGTGGAGATACGACCCGAGGAATAAAAACTGTTGGTTGGCGAAGAACAAAAACGTGTGGCAACCGCCGACGTATGGGAAAGGCGACGCGATTCCGTATACGAGTGGGATGTTGCATCCAGAACCAGTACAATACGATCCCGTGGAAGAAGATGCGTCGCCGCCAACGTGCATTACGACCATGATTACCAGTAATGGCGGTAGGTACATGAATTGGCAAACTCGATTGGTTTACGCTTCGTGGAAAAACGTGGCGATGAAACACGACAAAGCTGGAATCATGGCGAGATTCATTCGCATTTTACACAGAACGAAAGACGATGAACTCGTAGATATCGTCCCAACGTGGAGAGCGGATCCATGGCATCCAGACTGCGACAATTCGTGCAGCTATTCGGTCAAAGATCGCGCGAGAGCGATTTACGATTGGAGCTTAACGGAAGATGCGAAAAAGTGTTCGCACGTGTTGATGGCGGAGGCGGATTATATTTTCGTCAAAGCCCCGCCGCCGTCGGTTATGTTACAACCAGGGCACAGCTATGGGTTTTTATTCGGTTACATAATTCCAAGTCACGCAGACGCGATGCCAGCCTCGAAAGTGTTTCACGAAGGGTACGAAGACAAAGTGCCGTACGCCGATGTGGCGCAGACGGGGAACGCGCCGCAAATAATGTACACGAAAGATTTAACTCGAGTCGCCAAAAGATGGAAAGAGTTGATGGTTGTGTCTGAAGAATCCGCAGTCATACAAAAAGTTTTTGGTTGGGTGAGAGATATGTACGCGTTTAGCTTTGCCGCGGCACAGATTGAACCGCCGCTTCAGTTTCGTTTACCGCCCGTGCCTTTCGCGGATACCATGGTACAAATTCCAGCGGACGTCCAGTTGGGTAAAGCGATCGCCATGCATTATACGTGGGGACCTGAAATCAAAATAGGCCCTAAACCGAGCCATGATGTCGTGTGGGCGTTTGATAAGAGACGATGGGGCGGTGCCGGCGGCGTGGGACGTAAGTTTGAGAAAATCCCAATGACTCCGACGTGGGACAAGTCGAAGGACTATCGCTTAAACGCGGACGAGGTGTTACAAGAGACGCAATTGGAAGTGTTGAGGATATTCGCGGAATACTTCAACGACGCGGTGGAGATGGCCAATCAGGAGAAGGATATCGTAAAATCAACCTCTTAAAATGATATGTATAGCGAAGAAGCATGAAAGCGTAGCAGTAAAAGTGTATTAAAGTAGCAGTTTTTAGGAGTAAATAGGCAAGCCGTTTGATATTTCAAACAAAGGTTTCATCTACATTCGGTTTCATTAATGAATCCGTATATTTCTCTCTCTCTCTCATTCTAAATCTAAAATTGTGTTCCAGTATTATTAGTACAGTAATCAACACTCCATTCATCTCTCTTTCCACACACACACACTCTCTGTTTTCGTTTTCTTCTCTTTTTGTAGTCCTTTTACATCTATTATATTAATAGCCGCCGCCGCCGCCGCCACCCCCGTCTTTGTTCGACGTGGCAATGTTAACTCTCAAAACTCTCCCGTCAACGTCTTGACCGTTCAATTGCGCCACAACATCTTCCGCTTCTTTTTCCGAACTCATAGTCACAAAACCGAAGCCTCTGGATCTCCCGGTTTCGCGGTCGGTGATCAGTCTTGACTCGTCGACGTTACCAAACTCAGCACACAAGTCTTGCAAGTCTAAGTGGTCCATCCCCCAAGACAAGTTACCGAAGTAAACTTTTCTTCCATCCGCGTCCCAGTTCTTTGAGGGTCTTTGCTCTCTCGCCGGTCTTTCTTCCGGCGGTAAAGAAATGACGACTCTCATTTGTCTCCCGAACTGGTCCGAATCGTTCAATGCAGCAATCGCGCTGTCCGCCATCTCTTGCGACGGAACCGTGGCAAAACCAAACCCGCGGGATCTCCCGGTGTTTCGGTCCGTCACAATCACGCAATCGCTCGCTTGGTATTGCGAGAATAAATCGTTCAACGATTTATCGTCCATGTCCCAGGAGAGATTGCCGATGTACAATTTCACTTCGCCGCCACTGGATTCCGATGCGGATTCCGCCGCCGGAGATTCCGAGTCGTACGCTTCCGTGGACATCAATAAACCTCGCTGGTTAAACGCATTCACGTTCACAAAAGAACGCTGAGCGGAACTGACGAATGATTTGGACAAAGTCGCGTTCGCAACGGTTCGCACCGAGCGCATTTGCATCGTCGACGACGACGCGAAAATTGGCGTCGCGATTTTACTCATTCTCGAGGATGACGACGCGCAAGTAGTAGTACTTGGCGCGACGATTTTGGTTAAAGCAGACTGGATTAATGATGCCATTCTTTTGCTGTGCATGAGTTAACGGGTAGAAAAAACCGGGTTTGAGGAACTTATGGTGTAGGTATCAAAGGTTTTACGTTCTGATGAAATAGCGTTCGATTTGTGTGACGCCAATTTGAGTGGCGGCCAGGTTTTGGTTTCTGGTGCGAGACCCAAAAAAACGTTTCTTTTTTTTTCGTTGAAAGAAAAAAAAGGCAAAACCGAACGAATATACTACGAGTATTATGATATAGTTTATATATAGTTTATATATATAGCAAAGGCAGTTAAACTAGATGTAGTGTGTTCTCTCTCCTCTTATGATGTCAACGATATAAATAGCGCCAAAGCTCGTCGTAAAAAAGATATCATACACCTTCTTAAACGCAACACGAAAGAAACTTTTCAGTTTCCGTTCGCATGTGTGAAGGTGAGTATATCATCATCTCGCGTTTTTACTAAGCTTTGTTTGAAAAGGCCATGAAACCGCGGAGGCTCCCGGCAAAGGTCGATTTACTTTCCTTTTCGAGAACTTGTGACAAAGGCGAGACGTCCGCATTTTTCCCACTACCGCGCGTCGCTTTTCGCAAGCCCCCGTTTGTGGTAGCTCCCACCACGTTGTCGGTCGATTTACGTTTCTTCGATGCCGATCGCGTGGCTCTGACGCCGACTTCAGCTTGCGGCTTAAACCACGAACTCAATCGCGCCGCTTTCGGCTTCTCAACTACTGGAGGCGCGTTGTTCGCCTCCATGCGTTCATGGTCTACATTTGATGCTTCTAATACCATCGACATGGGCGGCGGAACACCCGAGCGACGGGACGAGCCTTTATGCGCAGTGGACATCGGTGGCGAAACGCCTCCAAAGTGCAAACGCGTCGGCGCCAAGTCAGCTCCGACGCTCGCGACAGAGTTCTTACGTCCTCTGACCTTTCTACCCCCCGCGAGCGCGGCAGTTACCTTCGTGTTGTTGTTATTGTTTGCCACGGTGTCCTTCTTTGTGCTATTCTTGTTGCCACGCGTCGTGGTCGTCGTCGCTCCGTTCACATTCGTTCGAGCCGGGACGCCAATCGTATCCTTCGCGAACGAGACTTCTTTATCACCGGCTCTGTGCGAAGCAACGACTGATTTCTCGCGAAACGGTAATTGCCTTTTAGATGCCGTCGTTACTCTCGCGCCATTGGCGGCGTTGGTATTGTACATAGAACTTCGTTGCGAAAACATTTTGCCGTGCGTCGTGTTCAACGCGGCGGTCGGAGACGTTTGCTTGAACGCGGAGCCAAGAGAACCAATCGACGGTAGCGTCGGCAAGTTCTTCATTGTCGACGCGGTTGGAGGTTTCAAGTTGGCCGCTGGCGTGTTTCCAAATCGCATGGAAGCTGCGTGAGCGTTGTTCTTTCCGTTGCTCTTTTTCATCGTCGCCGTATTCTTCGCTGCTTTTCTACTACCGTTCTTCGCCGTCGTGAGATTTGGGTTTGTGCGTAAGAACGCGTCCGTTGGCGAGGCCAACATCGCTGATCCCCCAGGCGGCGTGCACATGGCCGGTAAGTCCGCGGTACTGATAAATTCCCCGTCGACGGTGAAACCTTTCATCAACGTCGAATCGCCGCCTAAGGTATTTTGCAGTTGTTGATCCGGCGGCGTTCCCATGCTTAGAATAGCCGCGGCGGCAGCGCGTTCTTGCTGATGCGCATACGCGGCCGCGTTTATTTGCCCGTACATGTTGTTCATCACGTTGGATGGTGGCGTGCCGCCAGCATTTCCGGGACTTCCGTTATTGCCATTCGTCGCCGGCGTTTGCAACGCGTTCAACTCGTTCAAGTTGAACCCAGCAATGTGGGCGTCGGATATTGGCATCTGATCCGATAAACGTCGGAGGCCACCCGCAGATGAGGGCGGGAAGCGGCCCGAGGCGAGCGGCGAAAAAATGCTGCTGACATTGTTCGCGGCGTTTATGGCGTCTCCCGATTGCGACGGGACGAAATACGGTTGGTACATTTGCATCGCGGCAATATGTTCCGCTTGCGACAAGTTACGCTTTTGCTGGAGTCCACTCAACTTGCCCTTCTTTGCCATTGGCCCTTGTCCTCCTCCTGCTCCCCCTGTTGCTGTAACATTCTTTCGTTTTCCCGTCGTTTTCCCGTTTGCGCCGAGCGCAGCGGTGACCGCGGCGGCTTGCTTCGCAGCCTTTGCGCGTTCCTTCTCGAGTTCTTTCGCCGCTTTCAGAAGCATCTTTTGTTTCTTCTTCTCTTCCGCGGCTTCCTTCGCGAGCAAAGTCTTGGCGTTCTTTTCTTCTTTTGATTTCGTCGTTTTCGTTGTGGTCGTGCTTGTTTTGATCTTTTTCGGTTTCTTTTCTTCTTTACCGCCGGCGTGCTTCTCCGGCGGCAAATCAGCAAACGCCTCTTTCAACGCCTCTTCCGTCGCGTACGAAGCTTGCTTCCAGCCAATCCAGCTCGATTGCAGCGAACACCTCACCTGCATCGCCGCCGCGCCTTTGGGGACGTCGTTATTCGCGTACACGCGAATCGGCGTCGAAAATCCACTTCCGATAAACTTTGCCTCGATCAACTTGACGTTTGGGATCGCGTGCCCGTTCGCGTCGCTTTCTAACTCGAAAATCGTAAACAACAACCGAAACGCCTTCACTTTGTTCGGACCGAACGGTCTGACGTGGTTCGACGCTTCGTCGATGGAAATGAACAAGTTCTTCGAGTTCTTCCAGTTTGATTTATCGCCTAGATCTTGTTGCGTCGTCTGAATCGTCGCTTTCTTCTCCTCCGTCGCCGCGTTTGGTTGCGTCCTCCCTTGCTTCCCAAACCTTTGAATGGCGCTTAAAATAGGCCCTTCGCAACTCTTATTGCACCTCTCTCTCGTCACCGGTAACCACATCTTCCCTTCGCCGTGGACGATGAGTTCGCTCGTCGGTCTTTTCAGCGTTTCCTTCCCCGTTTCTCCCATCGGTTCCGCGTAGACGAGATAAATCACGCACCTCGCTCTCGTCCCGTTCGAGAGACGCAACTCGTACTCTAAGGCGGAGTTCGCTAAATCTCGAGGAATATCCTCTCCAATTTGGCGTTCGTGCGCTTCGAATATTTGTAAAATATCTTTCTCGTCGGCGTTCTTCGCCAACGCTTTCGCAATCGTCAATTCCACTTGGTTGTACGATCGTTTCTTTTTCCCCAATTTATACGCTCTCTGTTAGTGTTGTAAAGGAGTAAAGCACGGTGGTGAGTAAATAAAAAGTTAAAAGAAGAATACTCTTTCGTCTTCTCTCGGTTTGATCTTCTTCGTTTGTCTTTGTCGTCTCTCTCGTCTTCGTAATCGTCTCTCTCGTTTAAATGCATTCAAAGGACGAAACAACGGCTCAATCGATTCAAATCACGAGTGAGACGTTTGCGAGAGAGAGAGAGAAAGAGAGAGAAGACGAAGTGCGAGAACTCGTTTTAACGCGCATTTCTCTCTCTCTGTTCCTTTC
>Ga0115000_10004403_pt1 | contig 11527 bp, 13 predicted proteins | sample ArcticOcean_MG_C_6_FD_89690 | JGI IMG/M metagenome (GOLD analysis project Ga0115000, IMG submission 89690) | Marine microbial communities from western Arctic Ocean - ArcticOcean_MG_CB8_128 | ecosystem: Environmental > Aquatic > Marine > Oceanic | place: Arctic Ocean: Canada Basin | collected... | reverse complement strand
AGAGGCTTGAAAAAATACCCTCTATACCAACTGGATCCCTCGGTTTAGATATTGCATTGGGAATAGGCGGACTGCCAAGAGGCAGGATATGTGAAATTTATGGACCAGAATCTTCTGGAAAGACTACATTAACTTTAGAAGTAATAGCACAATGCCAAAAAATGGGTGGTACAGCAGCATTTATAGATGCAGAGCATGCTTTAGACCCTATATATGCAGAAAAATTAGGCGTCAATGTTAAAGACCTTTTAGTATCTCAACCTGATACTGGAGAACAAGCTTTAGAGGTTGCAGACATCATGGTTGCTTCTGGAGGAATTGATATATTGGTCATAGATTCAGTGGCAGCACTTGTACCTAAAGCTGAAATAGAGGGGGAGATGGGAGACCATCATGTTGGATTACAGGCTAGATTAATGTCTCAAGCTTTAAGAAAGATAACAGGCAATGTTAAGAGATCTAATACTTTGGTAATCTTTATAAATCAAATAAGGCACAAGATTGGTGTTATGTTTGGTAGTCCAGAAACTACAGCTGGTGGAAATGCTCTAAAGTTCTATGCATCAGTGAGGATGGATATTAGAAGAATTGGTACAGTAAAGGATGGCGATGAGGCTGTCGGTAATGAAACTAGAGTAAAAGTTGTAAAAAATAAAGTTTCTCCACCTTTCAAGCAGGCAGAATTTCAAATCATTTACAATAAAGGCATTAACAGACTGGGTGAAATAATAGATAGAGGCGTTGATCTTGAGATTATTGAGAAGGCTGGTGCTTGGTATAGTTATAACGGTGAAAAGATTGGGCAGGGCAAAGCTAAATCTATTGAATTCTTAGAAGAGAATCCAAAATTACAGAGCACAATTGAAAAACAAGTTTTAGAGGCTATTAATAGCCAGGATTAAGCTTTCTTAGGGTTTTTCTTTTCTTATTTTTAGTATAGGATCAATTCCTATAAAGGCATCCTTTCGTTAAGAACGGGTGCTTTCTTATTACTAAGGAGAAAAAAATGGGAAATGCATACATTGTAGGTGCTGTAAGAACACCGGGCGGAAGGAAGAATGGAAAATTAAGTGGCTGGCATCCTTCTGATTTAGGAGCTTTAGTTTTAGACGAGCTCGTTGAAAGAACTGGAGCTAAAGGAGAATTAATAGACGACGTTATTTTTGGTTGTGTAAGCCAGGCCGGTGCACAATCAGGTAATGTTGCAAGAAATGCTGTTCTTGGTTCTTCATTACCAGAATCAGTTCCAGGTACAACTGTAGACAGGCAGTGTGGATCATCTCAACAGGCTATTCATTTTGCAGCGCAAGCAGTAATGTCGGAAACTCAAGATATAGTTATTGCTGGTGGAGTTGAGGTCATGAGCCAAGTACCCATAGGCGCAGCAATTGTAGACAGTTATAAAGCTGGCCACGGCCAGCCATTTGATGGAAAAGGAATGACTAAAAGATATCCTGGTGTCCAATTTAGTCAGTTCGCTGGTGCTGAAATGATGGCTGAAAGATGGAGTCTTTCTAGAGAACAACTAGACTCTTTTGCATTTGCCAGTCATCAGAAAGCCATTAATGCCACTCAAGAAGGTTACTTTGATAGAGAAATTGTTCCGGTTGAAGGAGACTTACCTTCAGGTGAAAAAGAAATGGTAACTGTTGATGAAGGCATTAGATTTGATGCTAGTCCCGAAAGCTTATCTGGTTTAAATGCTCTCTCTGAAGATGGAGTTTTAACTGCAGGAACCTCTAGTCAAATATGCGACGGAGCAGCTGCGATAATGATAGTCAATGACGCCGGACTAAAGAAATTAGGTATTAAACCACGAGCAAAAATTGTTGCTTTAGCATTAGCAGGTGACGATCCGGTTATCATGTTAACTGGCCCTATACCAGCTTCTAAGACTGTATTAGACAAAGCTAATCTTTCTATAGAAGACATCGATCTTTATGAAGTGAATGAAGCTTTTGCACCTGTGCCTCTAGCATGGGCCCATGAATTAGGAGCTGATTTAGATAAATTAAATGTTAACGGTGGGGCTATGGCTTTAGGTCATCCTTTAGGTGGCACAGGAGCTAAATTAATGACAACACTCTTACACGAGCTTGAAAGGAGAGAGGCCAGATTTGGTTTGCAAGCAATATGTGAAGGAGGCGGAACCGCTAATGCCATGATTATAGAAAGACTCAGCTAATTTCTGATAATTTGCTTAAGATATCTTGAGGGGAGACTCTGTCTGTTTTCTCCTCAAGCCTCATTTTTATTTCTACTTTATTATCTTCAGTAGACTTATCGCCAACAATTATCATTATTGGAATACCGATTAATTCCATGTCGGTAAATTTAACTCCAGGTCTTTTATCCCTATCGTCCCAAAGGACTTCTGTCCCATTTTCCCTTAGAATTTTGTAAACTTCTTCGCATGTATTCTTGATATTCTCTTTTTTCTTAGGGTTTGCTTCTACTATGACTACTTCATATGGACATAAAGACTTAGGCCATATTATTCCTTTGTCATCATGATTTTGTTCAATTGAAGCTGCTATTATTCTAGAAGCACCGATACCGTAACAACCCATTTCAGGGTATATATCTCCATCATCTCCTTGTACTCTAAGTTTTAAACTTTCAGAGTACTTTCTTCCTAACTTAAAAATGTGACCCACTTCTATTCCTTTTTTTAGTAATAAGTTGCCTCTTCCATCTGGGCTAGCTTTTCCCTCAAGTGATTTTGGATCTTGCTCGTCTTGCAGCTCTACAAGTAATTCAGCATTGATTGCATAATCACTGGAGTCACTAAAAGCTAATAAATCTTCACCAGAATCAGCTAAAACATGAAACTCTTCAGAATCTGAACCTCCTATTGCACCACTGTCAGCTTTTACTATGCGGTATTCAAGTCCCAGCTTATTGAATATATTTACATAGGCTGCTTTCATGACCTGATAGCTTTTATCCATGCCATCTGATGTTAAATCAAATGAATATGCATCTTTCATTAAGAATTCTCGTGATCTCATAACTCCAAATCTAGGTCTTATTTCATCTCTAAACTTAGTTTGTATTTGGTATAAAGTTAAGGGCAGTTCACGATGACTTTTAATAACATTTCTACATAAATCAGTGATTACTTCTTCGTGGGTAGGTCCCAGACAAAATGCTCTATCATGCCTGTCTTGAAAGACTAACAATTCTTTTCCATACTGCTCTATTCTCCCGGATTCTTCCCATAAAGATGTTGGTTGAACCATTGGCATTAGTATTTCTTGAGCCCCTGAATCATCCATTTCCTTACGGATTATCTCCTCTACTTTTCGTAGCACTTTTCTTCCTGTAGGAAGCCAATTGTATATACCTGCAGCAACTTGCCTTATTAATCCAGCCTTAATCATTAGTTGATGGCTTACGGTTTCAGCATCTGAAGGGTTTTCTCTTTGAGTGGCGAGCAGTAAATTACTTGTTTTCATAGATAATATTGATTGAGGGCAATACTATCATATCGGTATTAGTTAACTAGGTATAAGGCTTATATTGCTATAATTACTCGACAGAAAAAAAAATTAATATTTAAATACTTTATTTAAGTCATAAAACTTAAAATACAAAAAAATGCCCACTTACATCTTTAAGAATAAAAAAACAGAAGAAGTGTTTGAATTACAAATGCGCATATCTGAATTAGATTTATACAAGGCTAATAATCCAGAATTAAAACAAGTCCCAACAGCACCAAACTTTAGATTGAAAGGAACAGGCTGGTATGAAACTGATTTTAAAACTGGAAATAAGAAGAACATTGCTCAAAGCGACAATGATAATCAAGGTGCAACTAAGACTAATGAAAAGAAGCAAGCACCAAAAGATAAGACTGCATCACCAGACTCAATAAAATAAATAAGGCTTACGTTATGACATTTAGAACTCATTACTGCGGATCAATTCATACAAAAGATGTAGGGAAAGAAGTTACGATATCAGGATGGATACACAGAAGAAGAGATCATGGTGGCGTCATTTTCTTCGATATTAGAGATGAAACTGGCTTGGTTCAAGTTGTATACAATCCAGATAATAATGACTCTTTTACTTTAGCGGAAAGTTGTAGAGCTGAATTTGTTCTCCTTTCTAAGGGAGTGGTAAGAAAGAGACCTGAAGGGACTATTAATCCAGACCTTGCTACAGGAGAAATTGAAATAGATGCATCTGATTTAACTATATTAAATAATTCTTTGCCGTTGCCGTTTCAACTAGATGAGCATGCATCAGTAGGGGAGGAGACTCGTTTAAAATATAGGTTCCTTGATTTAAGACGAGAAGGAATGCAATCCAACATTAGATTGAGGGCAAAAGTTTCCCATTCTCTAAGAAATTTTTTAAATAATGAAGATTTTCTAGAAATAGAGACACCATTACTGACGAAGGCAACACCTGAAGGAGCTAGGGACTATCTTGTGCCAAGTAGAACTTACCCAGGTTCATTTTTTGCACTTCCTCAATCACCTCAATTATTTAAACAAACCCTCATGGCATCTGGTTTTGAAAAATATTATCAATTTGCGAGATGCTTCAGAGATGAAGACTTAAGAGCTGATAGACAACCAGAGTTTACTCAAATTGATATAGAAAGTGCTTTTGTAGATGCTGATAGCATAATAAACACTGTGACAAGAATGATTACTGAAGTTTTTAAAGAAACTTTGGGAGTAGATTTAGGAGATTTCCCACAACTTACCTACGCTGAAGCAATAGAGAAGTACGGCATTGATAAACCTGATCTTCGTAATCCTTTAGAATTTGTAGAAGTAAAAGATTTATTTGTAGACTCTGACTTCAAGGTATTCAATGAACCCGCTAATTCAGATGACAGTAGAATTGCTGCACTTTGTGTTCCTAAAGGAGAATCTCTTTCTAGAAAACAAATAGATGATTACACTGATTTTGTTGCTACATTTGGAGCCAAAGGGTTGGCTTATATAAGAGTTGAAGACCCTTCAAAAGGAAAAGAAGGACTGCAATCCCCCATTATAAAATTTATAGATGATGGCATTATTGAAAAACTTTTAGAAGTTTTAAGTCCTGGACAAGGAGATATTATTTTCTTTGGTGCAGGAAAGAGAAAGGTAGTAAATGACTCTTTATCTGCACTAAGAGATTTAGTAGCTAGTGACCTGGATCTATTGATATCTGAATGGGCTCCTTGCTGGGTTGTGGATTTCCCAATGTTTGAAATTGGTAGTTCTGGGAACATAACACCTTTGCACCATCCATTTACATCACCCAGATGCTCTATAGAAGAGTTAATAAACAATCCTCTTGAAGCCTTAACCGATGCTTATGATGTTGTTCTTAATGGCACTGAGTTGGGTGGAGGTTCTGTAAGAATACATGATCATAAAATGCAATCTGCAGTACTTAAGATTTTAGATATTAACCATGAAGAAGCTGAAGAAAAATTTGGTTTTTTAATTTCTGCACTTCAGCATGGATGTCCCCCACACGCAGGCTTGGCTATAGGGTTTGATAGAATGATGATGTTGATGACAAAATCAGAATCCATAAGAGATGTAATAGCATTTCCTAAAACACAGTCTGCATCTTGCTTGATGACCGAAGCTCCAGGTGCGGCATCTTTTGAGCAATTAAACGAACTGCATATAAAAGTCCAAGATCTAAATAAGGAAACTTAAGATGGCAGGACACTCTAAATGGGCCAATATAAAGCATAGAAAGGGCCGTCAAGATGCAAAAAGAGGAAAGGTCTTCTCGGTCTTGATTAGAGAGTTAACAGTTGCTGCTAAATTGGGTGGAGGTGTTTCAGATGACAACCCAAGATTACGATCTGCAATAGATAAAGCCTTAGCAGCAAACATGACAAAAGACACTATAGAGAGGGCTGTTCAAAGAGGTGCAGGAGGAGTAGATGGAGAAAATCTTGAAGAAGTTTCTTTTGAAGGATATGGCCCAGGAGGAATAGCCGTATTAGTTGAATCAATGACTGATAATAATAATCGAACAGTGGCCGAAGTAAGACATGCTTTTACAAAAGCTGGGGGTAATTTAGGCACCACAGGCTCAGTTGGTTATCTTTTTATAAAAAAAGGGATAATACAAATTGCTTCAGGTAAGGATGAAGAGTTAATTATGGAATTGGCAATAGATTCAGGAGCAGAAGATATTGAAGTTAGCAGTGAAGGTTTAATTTCAATCTCAACAACTCCAGAAGATTATGAAAACGTAAGAAATACACTAACAGATAATTCAATTGAATTAATAGATTCAGAGATTTCTTTAGTACCAGAGACTACTCTATCTTTGGATTTAGAAACTTCTTTAAAAGTGTTCAGACTTTTAGAGGCTCTCGAAGATTTAGATGATACACAGAGCGTCCATTCTAATGCTGATTTCCCAGAAGAAATGATGGAGCATTTAGATTAATAATGACTAACTCAAGAAATAAAGGAGCTTCCTTTGAAAGAGAAATTGCTAACTTGCTGACTAATGACCTTGGCTTGCAAAAGAACATTAGAAGGATATTAGAACAGACACGAGAAAAGCATCTTCCGGATTTAATGATTGGGCAATGGTATATAGAATGTAAGCGTTATGCTTCTGGAGCAGAACCTTTGGAAGCTTGGTGGCAACAAGTCTTGGATGCAACAAGAACAAAAGGAATTCCTGCTTTGGTTTATAAATTCGATAGGAGGCCTATTAAAGTAAGAGTTCCTCTTGGTGCCATAAATCCAGCTCTGCATTTAGATTCGCCTTTTAATGCAGATTTACTTTGGGATGATTTTATATTTTTACTTAAAGAGCTCTATAAAGAAGACATAGAAGCGCATGATTTAAAGGATTGATGCATCAATACAAACTCAGAGTTTACTACGAAGATACAGATGCCCAAGGAGTCGTTTATTATGCCAATTACCTTAAATTCTTTGAGAGAGCTAGAACAGAATTACTTAGAACCGCAGGTTATGAACAAAAAACTCTAATGGAAGAGGGAGCTATCTTCGTAGTTAGGGATCTTAGCCTTGCCCTCCAAAAGCCAGCAAGACTTGATGACGAATTAACAATTAGTACAAAGCTTACAAAATTAGGTAAAGTTACATTCAATTTTAGACAAGAAGCTTTTCGGGGTGATGTGCTGCTTTGTAGTGGTGACATAAGGTGTGGTTGTATAGACGGTGAAAGCTTCACTCCTTACACACTTCCTGATGAACTGTATTCTGGAATGAAAAATTTACTCTAATATTATGGATACTTCAATTCTAACTCTGTTTTTAAATGCTAGTTTCATAGTGAAATCAGTAATAGTTCTGTTGATTATTGCTTCTATCTTATCTTGGATGATTATCTTTGAAAGATGGATTTTTATTAGCCGATCGAAAGATAACCTGTCTTCTTTCGAAGAACTTTTTTGGTCTGACCTGGGTGTAGAAGGAATTTTAGAAATGGGTGATGATGAAGAACACATCCCCTTTGGAGCCGAGTGTATATTTAGGTCAGGATATACGGATTATAAAAGACTTAATTCACAAGACTTGCAAGCAGATGTTGTTATGGAAAGTGTTTTAAGAAATATGAAGGTTTCACTTTCAAGAGAGCAGATGATTCTTGAAAAACATCTTCCTTTTTTAGCCACTGTGGCTTCTGTTAGTCCTTATATAGGTTTATTCGGGACGGTATGGGGAATAATGAATTCCTTTAGAGGTCTTGCAGGTGCTAACCAAGCAACATTAGCAGCCGTAGCTCCTGGTATCTCAGAAGCACTTATTGCAACCGCCATAGGTCTTTTTGCAGCCATTCCTGCTTTAATAGCTTACAACCGCTTTATCTCTGAAAGCGATTACCTTTTAGCTGGCTATGAAAGCTTTATGGATGAATTTGCAGCCGTATTGCACAGAGAAATACACTCAAGGTAATCAGAATGTTGAAGAAAAGGAGGAACTTGATTTCAGATATCAACGTAGTTCCTTATATCGATGTAATGCTAGTCCTTTTGGTAATTTTTATGGTCGCAGCACCTTTAATGGTCCAAGGTATTTCTGTTAACTTACCTCAAGTAACTAGCGACGCTCTTCCAGTAGAAAAATCTGAACCACTTATTATTTCAGTCAGATCTGATGGATCTTTTTTCTTAGAAACTGAAGCTACAAGAAACCAGCCACTAACAATTGATGAGATTTCTATTGAAGTTGAAAAGATATTAAAAGTTAATAAGGATGTTCAGGTTGTTATAAGGGGGGATGAAGAAGTTAAGTACGAGAGGGTTATGATGTTAATGGCTCTTATTCAGCAACTTGGTTCGAAAAATATAGGTCTAATAACGAAACCACCTCAGTCCAACTAATGCAGAACCTTTTTGCAGGTTTTTTTATTTCCTTATTAATTCATTTGGGGCTAGTTTTATCAGTCTCTAATATTTTTAATATTGACTTACTAGATTTCCAAGCTGACTACTCACCGCCTATACCTGCTTACTTGGTCTTTGAAGAGCCAGAATTAATCTCTAAGAAAAAATATGAAAGTATTATCATTAAAAACGTTATTTCAGATCCGCGGCAAAAAATAAACATCGAAGAAATTATTCTAAAAGCAGATAAGGAAATTCTTATTCTTGAAAGTAAGGCATCGCAACCTAAGAAGGTTAAGAAAAAAGAACTTCATTTAAATGATAAAAATACAGTTCTATTCTTCTCTTCTATTATTGAAGAGCAGATTAAAGCAGTCTGGAAAAAACCAATTGCATCCGATGACCTTAGTGTTGAGATCTTTCTTTCCATGGTACCTACGGGTGAAATATTGGGAGTAGAAGTGACAAGATCTAGTGGCAGTGAAGCATTTGATCGTTCAGCTTTGATTGCCGTAGCCAAGGTAGAAAAATTTGAGAATTTATCCATGCCAGCAAAGTTATTCAACGATAATTTTAGAAATTTTACTTTAGTTTTTAAACCTCAATGAAGTATTTAAAGAATATCCTTCTTCTCTTTATATTTTTTTCTAGTTCTTATTTTTACTCGCAGCTCAGAATAGAAATAACAGGAGGAGCTGAAGAACCAGTTAAAGTAGCAATGGTTCCTTTTGAGTGGAGACTTGATTTTCCTCCCCCAGCTTATTTACATGAAATTGTAAAAAAGGATTTGGAGTCTTTTGCTGAATTTTCAGTCTTAAGTCCTGAGGGCATGTTGAGTTACCCAACTCTCGAAGAAGAAATTTCTTATAGAGACTGGAGGCTGCTGAAAGTTGATTTCTTGGTAATAGGAGCAGTGCTAAAATCAGAAATAGAAGGAGAGGTTAATATTTCTTATTCTATATTGGATGTTTCTAGACAAAAGAATATTCATAAAGCCTTGATGATGGGCTCTCTTAAATCTCTAAACAGAATAGGTCATAATATTAGTGACAGGATTTATCAAAAAATTAACGGTATACCTGGAATTTTTTCAACAAGAATCGCTTATGTTGATAAGCCTATTTCAAATAAAGAGAGTTACGATTTAAGGATTACCGATATTGATGGAAAGGGAGATCTGTCTTTATTTTCATCCAGTCAACCAATACTCTCACCTGACTGGTCTCCCAATGGAAAAGAGATAGCATATGTTTCTTTTGAAGAAGGAACATCAAGAATCTATATCCAGGAACTTGCCACAGGCAATAGGCGAGCATTGAAGCATGAAAAAGGCATCAACAGCTCACCTTCTTGGTCTCCGGACGGTAAATTCTTGTCCGCAGTCCTTTCTAAAGGCGGTAATCCTGATATTTACTTGTACGATTTAAAAAATAATAGTTGGAAGCAGCTTACGGACCATTACGGTATTGATACAGAGCCAGATTGGTCGCCAAATGGAAAGTCTCTGATATTTACTTCCAACAGAAGTGGATCGCCTCAAATATATGAATTGAATATTTCTTCGATGAAAGTTAAAAGGAAGACATTTGAAGGAACTTATAACGCGAGAGCTAGATATCTCCCCAGCGGCAAAAAAATAATCTATGTTCACAGAAAGAAAGGCGTCTTTCATATAGCGTTACATAATTTAAAAACCGGTAAGATTTCTATACTTACCGACACTTTTTTAGATGAATCTCCATCAATTGCTCCTAATGGTAACGTGATTATTTATGCTACAAAGGATAAAAATACAGATACAGATGTTTTGGCAGGGGTCACCATTAATGGAAAGACTAAATTTATATTACCTTCAGCGTCCGGCGGCGCTAGAGAGCCAGCTTGGTCGCCAATATTAGACAAATATTAAAATAAAGTATAATGAAAGAAAAGGAGATCACTATGACATTATTTAGAAGATTTTTAATATTGACTGCCATAATGGTGGGTATAAGCGCCTGTTCAAGCACCTCAATTGAAAGAACCAGTGATGCTACTGCTGTTTCTGCCAGTACTGGCAATGTTTATTCAGAATCCAGCTTAACTTCATCCAGCACCGTTTATTTCAGTTATGACAATTACAATATAGACTCTATTGGTTCTGACAAGATTAAAAATCTTGCAGCAATTGTTAAAAAGAATGATCTAAATGTAAGGGTTGAAGGGCACTGTGATGAAAGAGGCACCAGAGAATATAATTTAGCTCTTGGAGAAAAGAGAGCCAATGCAATAGCAGAATTATTGATAATTAATGGAGTTTCTAGGGCCAATATAATGACTGTGAGTTATGGTGAAGAGAAGCCTTCTTCTAGGGGATCCAATGAAAAATCTTGGTCAAAAAATAGAAGGGCTTTAATTAAAACCTTTTAATTATTTAATCAGTTGAAATACTTCAATACATTTCTTTTTGTATGCTTAATACAAACACAATTTATATTTTCAGATGACTCTGAAAAAATAGAATTACTTTATAAGAAAATTTCTCTACTAGAAGAAGAGATAGTAGTGTTGAGGAATCTGATTGAAGAAAATTCTTATCTTCTTGAAAGATTGCAGGAGCTAAACCAACAACGTTATTTAGAAACGGATAAAAGAATTTATGATTTATCTTCAGCTAACAATGTAATGGATCTAAGTTCCCCAGAAGCTCAAAGCGGATTAGAAATAGAAGAGATGTTGAATGTTGATTTAGCTTTATTTAAAGAAGCTTTGGAGTTTTTTGAAGAAGCCTTGTATGCAGAAGCTTTGGATAAATTTAGAAAACTTATTATTAGTTCGCCGGAAGGAGAATATACCCCGGATGCCTATTTTTGGTCTGGTGAATTATTTTTAGCCCAAAAGATGCTAGAGGATGCCAGGGAAAGCTATTTAATTATTATTAATAAGTACCCCAATCACAAAAGAGCACCTGACTCATTTTATAAATTGGGAGAGATTTCGGTTAGTCTTGGCGATAATACAATGGCTGAAGAGTATTTTAACTTAGTTGTTGATAGCTACCCAGACAGTGCTGTAACTCAACTTGCAAAAAAATCTTTAGAAAATATTCAAGAAGAGTCGAATTTAATTGATTAAACCTATAAGATACGCTTTTTTTTTCGGGCCGTTAGCTCAGTCGGTAGAGCAGTTCGCTTTTAACGAATT
>Ga0115000_10004402_pt1 | contig 11529 bp, 11 predicted proteins | sample ArcticOcean_MG_C_6_FD_89690 | JGI IMG/M metagenome (GOLD analysis project Ga0115000, IMG submission 89690) | Marine microbial communities from western Arctic Ocean - ArcticOcean_MG_CB8_128 | ecosystem: Environmental > Aquatic > Marine > Oceanic | place: Arctic Ocean: Canada Basin | collected... | reverse complement strand
TACAAAGATCATTCAATCCGAAAAAAATGGAGAAACTCTTTCCTGGTTTATGGCAAGTCTCCTACAGGGACGAATACGAAGACGGTATTTTCAAAGAAAAATGGCGTCTAAAGCTTTCAAATGCAAAGAAGAATCGTTTTATCGTGGAGAGAGAGCTTGAGGACGGGTCTTTTGTACATATTCATCGGAGGAACGAGTTATCCTGGAATAAATTGACAAATAATTGGTCAATGTACACAAGTATGTCAGTCATTCATGTCGTCGAGTTTTGTGAAGCTTAGTCGCAGGAAAATCGCAGGAAATCTCAAAAGTTTTTTCAGATCAGTCATTTGCTCTTAATATTAAGCCGAAATGACTGATCTGAAAAAAAAAATGACTGATCTCAGAATTTAATAACAATTCCTTAATATTAAGCCGAAATGTGCGATCTCAAAATTCACAGCCTGTGGAATATTTTGGACAAGAATGAACAAAGTCTTTGTGGTGTAAGATACAATAAAATAATACGATTATAAAAAAAAACATTTATATTTTTATATTTTATAAAAATGAAAAAACGATATCGATCACATCTTTTGGAATCTTAACCTTTGTACGAAATTGCAAGAATAAGGGATATTGTTCCTCCATGTCTGTTGTAACCACCCCTTTACCGACAAGAGTGGATGCAATGTCCCATTTTTGTCCAAACAGAGCACAAGTGGCCGCGTTCCAAGACGGTGGGGTTCCTTCGCCGATATATACAGAATTAACTGCAAGATAAGGGTTAAACGACATGCATTCAAAGTCATGTTTACAGAGAACTAACAAAACGTTTTTATGACCATAAAACGCGGCCACACAGGCAGGCGTGAGGATAGGTGACCATCCACGGGTAAATTGCTTCATACTAGCCTCCATAACTGCTTGTAACTTCTTAAGTTTTCTTGGTTCCCAAGTGCGTTGATAATTATTAAAAACATCAATAGTGTTGACAGGAATACCATGCTCCAACATAGATGCTACCATCTCTGCATTGCCTATAGCGGCCGCATAGACGATTGACAAGTTTTGGGCGCGTTTGCCATTGGGATGGCTGCTTAAATATTTGTTGACAGCGGTGGTATCATTGTTAAGGACGTGGTCGAAGAGAGTGATAAGGGGCATGTTTTCTAAATATTAAGACAATTTTTTTTTTAGAAAACGGTTTAAAATTGTCCAGTATTTAAATGAATACTTATGTTTATTATGTCTCTGATTGCTAACGTTAAAAAACAAAATCATGTTGATCCAGAACATAAAATTTGTATTAATGTATGCACCGAGAGTTATAAAAGTGAACATAACAAAAAACCCGCCCCCAACTTAGACAACTACACATTGCATTCATTCACTCCCACAATTGTTGTTTACGAATCGTCGGAACAAATAATTATCGGATGTCGGGGAACAGTAACGGTGGCAGATATAGCGACAGATATAATGATTGCTCGTAATAAATTATCAACATCAGCGCGATTTAAAAAAGATTTAAAATTCGTGAACACTGTTTTGAACACTGTTTTGAACACCCCTCTGGGCCGTACTAACAACAATATCTGTTTTACTGGTCATAGTTTAGGTGGTGCGATTGCAACACAAATGGTTTTGAAATTTCCGAAAAGTCGAGGGGTTATTTTTAATTCTGGTTGTTCTCCACAAATAAAGGATGAATATAAACAACTGGATATTTATAACTATACGACAAAAGATGATGTTATTTCAATCTTTTGTTACAATAAAAAAAAGACAATCGGAAAATACAAAAACAATATCATAGTGGATAAGTGTTTAGACAATGCGTGTCGAAAAATGATGAATGCACACAAGTTAACATCATTTTTATACATGAATAGGCAATTTGTTTTACATTTTTAAAACAAATTGCCTATTCCACAGGTTAGGAAAAAACTTCCAATTTCTTGTCCTAGTCTGTGTAATTTTAGGTCAAAGCGATTTTTAATTTTTAAACCTATAAAACCCCCTTAATTATTAAATAAATGGGGAACATAAGTGTCTGCCTTGAAGAACCACTTGAGGAACTTTTAAATAATTATCAAAAAAAATACAATGAGGATACAAGAAGAATACTATTGCGCCTGATTAATGCACGGGATTTGGATAAGAAAAATTATTTAACTCCTTGTTCCTTTGATGCATTGATTGAGTTATTTGTGAATATGTCAAAAACAAACCTGACTGACGATTTTACAAAGTCTTGGAGAAAGGCAACCTTTCAAAAAAAGTATGGGTCAATTGAATATGAAAAATGTCTACTTACTTTTGAATATGAAGAAATGGGTAAAATTTGGACAAAAACTTGGAAAATGAGTTATGATGTGTTGGGAAAACAAACTGAAGAAAATGGGTATTTTTACTTGAAAAAAACATGCCGGCATAAAAACAAAAAAAGAAATGTTGTGTACACATTGCCCTGGGGATCTGTAAGCAAATCTGTTCCTTTGTCTTCACAGACAGCTGAAAAATCTAAATTTAATACATTTACATTAAAATGAAGTATAAATACAAACTGTTTTTTTTTTAAATATGAATAATCCTGAAATAATTGAATTAAAAACTCGTATTCAACAGGCTAAAAACGTTTATCAACTTCAAACGTATGTGGCGCAATTATATCAGCTATTAAACATGTTGTCGTGTGGGACAGGTGTACCATTGTGTGGGACAGGTGGGACAGGTGGGACAGGTGGGACAGGTGTACCATTTTTAAAGACAACAAACGTACTACCATCAATCAGTGACAGACCCAATATTTTTGTAGGTCTACCTGGGGACATAACGAATAACGGGGACATAACGAAGAACCATTTTTGTTAAACGTTGTCATCATTATCGCGTTTAGGAATCGGTGTTTTGTAGACTTCGTAAAGCATTTGAACGGGAATAAGAACCCATGCTATTTCATGTACGAGTAGAATCCAATACCATCTATATGGGTCTCCAAATGGTTTCCTCGAGAGTAAAAAGAACATAAATATCCTAACGGATGCTCGTATAGGTGATTGTTGGTAAATGTTTACGGAAGATAGCCATCGTATTGACCAGCATAATACACACCATAATATATATCTCCAATCATTGATAATGTAATTTGAGATGGAGGCTATGCCCACAATGGCGTGATGTAAAATAATTGTGATTACGTTTTGATGTAGGTGTTCTGTTTGCGTGAAATAAGTGAGTATGACAAAGAGAGTGATTGCCAATATTGAATCGGTTAATGGAATGTTTTGTTTTTTTAGAACGGCACATATAAATGTTTGTAATGCAATGATCATTTCTTTATATGGTTCCGGGACGTATAGATGCAAAAATATAAATGGCCACCCACATATCCATATCATTTACTTTACAAATTATCTTTAATTTATAGGTAGGGATGTCAATTCATTCTGGATGTATTTATTTATGTTTTTAAGTTTGACAAATGTTTTTTTGGCAAACATCTGATTATTATGTGAGTTTATTCTTTCAATGGCGTTTTCTATAGATGTAATGGTTCCACGCGTCCACCACATCTGTTCCACCAGCCATTGTTCAATTTCATGACCAATCTCTTCTGGCAAATGTATAAGAAACCAGTAATTATACAGCGCCGGTTTATATATCGACCGTACAGTACATGGTATGTGGTCGTCGATCATGACTAGAACTCCGTCGCGTGGATTAATTTTTTTCCCAGATATAATACAAGTGGAGTGTGTTGGCACATGATTGTATTGAATTACACCTGATGCGTTTGAAAGTTTGTCCAAAATTGGGTGATTTTGTAAGCGCTCCTTTATTTTTAAGGTTAATGTGGAGCGAATTGAATGTATTGCTTTGACGTGTTCTATCAACGCGTGTGTTTCATTGTTAGGATCCCTTTCCATTTCCTTATCTAGTTTTCCAACGTAATCGTGGTCTAAATGGTTCCTAATAAAAAAGAGATACGCTTTTAAAAAACTATCATAGCTTTGCATATTGAATAAATATATATCTTATTAATAGTCATTCGTTAACTAAGTTTAAAATCCATTAATTATTTGACGATCCATTCTACGTGATTCTATTATTTCCAAATGAATTTGTATCGCGAGATGACCAAATACGAATTGGATCGCCAAAAGAAAGATTTATTGTATCACGTGTTTGTGAATACAGAGGCGTCAACATTAAATGATATCTGTGAAAAAATCCAAAAACATGTGCTTGAAAAGTACGGTTCCGATAAATTGTCATTACGTTTGAATCAAATGCTGCTGAAAACATCTCAAAACGAAGACCGCACGGCAAAACACGCGCTGTTGCTATTTGCGTTGGTCACAGAGTCCGAAGACTGTACCAATGCTATTTTTCTAACAGATACGCCTCGCGTTCCTCCTAAAAAATTCGTGTATTTTGTCGAGAAGGATTTGCCACAGTTGCTTGAAAAATTATTGACGGGCGCATTTACATCTGTACGTGCATTTGTCGAAGATGCTAGGTGGACGTATATAACACTCTGAGTTGATTATCATAGCATGATAGATTCGTTATGGAGCGTGTTATTTGCTACTGTATTATTATATGATATCTATCAGGAGCACCAGTACATTTTTATTTACTACACAATCTGGACTTTTACACTAGAGACGGTGTTTTTTATCTTAAAAGCGTGTAAAAGAGAAGACGAAGCATTAATAATTTATCCTTTTATTTTTGCACCGTCCATTGTGGTATGTTGTGGTTTTTGGTTAATCATAGCACCTATTTTTTTTACGTCGGGTATTCCATCTAACATTGTGTTGATTTTAGTTACACATGGTTGTAATATGATTGCCATGTTACAACAACCTTATAAAATTAGGAAGAGTGACCTTTGGAAGCCGATTTTTTATACCTTTATCTACAATATATTTTTGGCAGTTTATGTAGGGGCTGGCTTTCGTTCAATTAGCGGGAGACTTCCATATTGGTACGCTGAGTATGACAAATGGTCAGGGTGGGTGTTTGCCTGTCTGGGCATAGTCGCGTCGGGTATAATACATCTGATGTTTTCAGTCCCGCAAAATAAGAAGAGTTCTAAAGTGTACATTGTGTAAAGTATTCTAAACAATGTATCTAATATTTTCTACAATAACTTTTCCACCTGTATTTTCTACTGCTTTTGTTTGTACTTGAAATACTCGAATGGGATCCGCTTGTGTGATGGAACAAACAGTCAAAGATTCGTTCTGAGAAGTAATTTCGACACCGGACGATAATAGTTTAACGTTTAACGTCTCTATGTCAATGGGTATCTTATCTAGAATAAGGGGGGCAAAGAGTCCTCTGGACTCTCTGACAAAGGGATATCTTCTGGTTTTGGGTGTGAGGTCTAACCATTCTACTGTTTCACCAGGGGCAGCCGACTCCAAAGGATCCTGTTCTAGTTGTAGCTGGTCTTTTTTCCGGGTATTAATTTGTTTTTGTTTTTGCTCTTTTTTGCCGGAAAATTGTTCAAGCATTTTCCGAACTTCTTCACGTTGTTCGTCAGACAAATCTAATTCTGCTCCCTTTTCTGACATTGTTTCGTTGCATAAAGACATGACTATATATTGCTTTTTGACATTAAAAACACACATCCCATTATTCTAATGTCAATAAAGCTGAGGGGGTTATGAACACGAGGTTGAAGAATAAATACTATTTATATCATACATCCCAATTAAAATGTCAGTAAAGGTGAAAATTTGGGGGCCGCCTCATGTAGATCAAGAAGAAATAATTATTCAACTAAACATTTGGATTGAAAATCATCCAGACCATCCCATCCGCGAAGATTTATTGCAAGATCATATATCATCACATTGGCCCTTGTTGTGGCATTTACAGGTTTGTGTACCGATCGACATTGAAAAACGCAAAGCTGTTTTAACAAATCAAACTCTGAGAGGCAATGATACTGACGTCTGTGCTATTTGTCTCAACGAACTACGAGGTGGAAGTGAAATATTAGATTGTCTGCATCGTTTTCATACCATGTGTATACATCGTTGGGTTCGAACATCTTCCACATGTCCTATTTGTCGTTCCGTTTGTTAGAAACATAGAAACATATTTCTAGTATAAATAATGGATTTTTTTTCTACAAATGCCATCAACTTATTTCGTTGGTAATGTATTGCCAGATTCTTCTGCCCCTGGTGAGGATGACAACACTTTTGATTTTACAAAAACCGAATCCAAAAACATGTCGTTGGACAATGTTCCAATTCGTATTGAACATGAGGAAGGGTTGGCAGTAGGTTCTGTGTCACGACATTGGTCAGATAAGAGTGGTAAAAAATGGATTCTCGGAAAAGTGAATAATGATACGTTGGAAGGCATGTACGCATCTCACGCTATCAAACCGAGTTCCGATGGTCATACTTTGTACACAGGACTATCGCTACAACACGTGCACACCTCTTTCAGTGATGGGTCTTCTGCTAAACGTGCCATCGAAGTTTCACTCTGTGTCGAACCTCGTCGACCAGGATGTGAAGTGACACAAGTAACTCGTGTGGATGCAACTAAAAAAAAGGAGTATATAACACACCTTGCATCTCGACAAAATATGTCTGCCGAACTTACTTCTCCAGAAATTACTGAAACATCCGAACCTGTCGAAACTCCAGAGATCACAGAATCAACCCCTGATGAGACTCCGACTGATACTCCACCTGGAACAAACCAGGAGGAACTTATGAAATTAGTTATTGACCAGGAATCGGAGCTTGGGTCAACAAAAATTGCCCTTGAAAAGGCACAAGCTGAATTAAACAAGTTACAGTCCGAATGGAAGCAGCGCCAAGATAACGAACGCGTCCAAACAAAAAGTAAAGCCGAAGCTTTATCTAAAGCTCTTGTTGATTCGTGGTCAGCATCATTGCCTGCTGATATGATGACGGAGGATAATAAGAAAGCTATTTTTGCTATGGCTCAGAATTTTCCCAAGGAATCTGTCAAGATGCTTGAAATTGCCCACAAAGCCTCGAAAAAATACAAATCTGACATCGAGACCCTCGAACAAAATCAGCAGAGTGCCAAGAAACGTCAGCTCGAATCTAGAGTGATGGATATTGTCACAAAAAAACGTCGCGTTCAGCCGGAAACCATTTCTGTAGTGCACGCTGCTTCGACCAAAAAGGCGAATCCTTTTTTGTTTAGCACTTCAAACTCGAGTTCGTCAATGAATTCTGTGCGTGACAGAAACCCCGATCTTTTTAAAGCACTTGGCAGTTTTTCTTCAGGATCCCTCCGAGATAGAATGGGACAGATTTCTCAAATTAATGGCAATTAAAATTGGATTTTTTTCCGATCATAAATAAAGTAGATAAATTAATTAAATGATTGTTTCATCTGTAAATTTCAATGTATTATCTCCCAAAAAAATCCGATCTATTTCAGTTTGTGAAGTTATTACAGACGAATTGTACGAAAATAATGCACCCAAAACGGGCGGTCTTCGCGACCCCAGATTTGGTGTATCTTCAAGACGTGCCACCTGTCCCACCTGTCAACTCACTTGGTCGGAATGCAGTGGACACTTTGGTTATTATACTTTGCCACATCCCGTGTATCATATTGGTTGGATGCCGGAAGTTCTACAATGGTTACGCAGAACATGTGCCAAATGTGGTCAAGTTTCACCATCAATTCGTAAAAAGAAATGTCATCAATGTCAACATCTACCTGCCAAATATACCAAAGTAAATTCAACGACCATCCGTATGACAGAAGCCTCTACGGTGCGAAATATAATGGCCCACGAAGCTCGCGAACATTTGTCACGGGTCAAACAAGAAGACGTGGCCATCTATCATCCAAAAAACAATGATTTTCACCCATCATGGCTTATCTTGACGTTGTTGCCTATTCCTCCTAATTGTGTGCGTCCATCGCCAACCATGGATGGGGATGAAGTAAGAGGCGAAGATGACATCACGAGACGTCTGCTCTATGTACTAAGAATTTCCAAAACATTTCTTAATGTTCAAAATGAGACGAAACATATCAAAGAACATACAATGAATCGGGTTCAAGATGCCGTCCACATGTATATTGATCAAGCTCGTATGTCTTCAAAACAACATAATAATAAAAACCAAAAATCCATTTCAGAAAGATTGCGTGGAAAACAAGGCAGGTTAAGAGGTACGCTTATGGGTAAAAGATGCAATTTTACCGCGAGAACGGTCATCACTGGCGATGCAATGCTCGATATGAGAGAAGTTGGTATACCACAACAAGTTGCTGAAACACTTACCATTGTAGAACACGTGAATCGCCATAATTATCACCAGCTGCGTGAAATGGTGGCAAATCAGGATCCACGAATTAAATATATTATCCAAAAAGATGGGATAAGACTTGACATGCGAACGGTACGAGGTCAATCCAATTTAACGATTGGATGTGCAGTGGAACGTATCTTAAAAGATGGAGATCCTGTTTTATTTAATCGCCAGCCATCACTACACAGGATGTCAATCATGTGTCACCGTGCAAAAATTTTAAAGCAGGGAAAGACGTTTCGCTTAAATTTGAGCTGTACTACACCGTACAATGCTGATTTTGATGGTGACGAGATGAATCTACACGTATTACAGACACATGAAAGTAGAGCAGACGCTATTGAACTCATGTCGGTGGCCAAAAATATTATTACACCTCAATCTAACAAACCTGTTATGGGAATTGTTCAAGATTCTTTATTATCTGCATTTATGATGACGTCGGATGGTGTAACTCTGGACAAAGCAGAAATGTGTAATATTATTATGTGGGTCGATGGCGCCGAATTACCCGAACCAGCTATTCGACACCCATATGAATTGTGGACTGGTCTCCAGTGTATGTCTTTACTATTTCCAAAGGATTTTCAGTGGAGAGAGAGCATTGTCAATGGACAATTGTTGTCAGGCCCACTAGGTAAAAGGGCTTTGGGCAGATCGCATGGTTCCATTATTCATCGTCTATATAATGACTACGGCCCAGACAGAACCTGTCAATTTATCAACGAACTTCAACGAATAAATCATTTGTGGTTTTCTTCACAAGGGTTTTCTATTGGTATTGGTGATATGCGAATCACTGACGAAACAGCACAAAAAGTCAAGGACGAGTGTGCAGACATTGACAGTATTGCGCAGAAGATTCGTAAAGAAAAGGGCGCGGACGCAGAAAGGCACATCAATAGGATGTTGAACCAAACACGAGATTCAATGGGTCTGATTGCCCAAAGTGCGATGAAGAAGGATAACTGTCTCGGTCTCATGGTTAAATCTGGTTCAAAAGGATCGATGGTAAATATTCTACAAATTATGGCGTGTGTTGGCCAACAAAATTGTTCCGGCAAACGCATGCAACCCACACTCGGCGGTAGAACTCTGCCCATGTTTAAAGCAGATGATGAATCTACTCGTGCGAGAGGCTTTGTACAGCATTCGTATATTGATGGTCTTACGCCTGACGAATATTGGCATCATACGGTTGGTGGGCGCGAGGGGTTGATTGATACTGCCGTTAAAACATCCATTACAGGCTATATTCAACGGCGTTTGGTCAAAAGTTTGGAATCCGTACACGTTGCTAATGACACGACAGTCCGAGATTCACAACAACGCGTAATACAATTTAAATATGGCGAAGATGGCATCGACGGTATGTATCACGAAATGGTCACGTGTCCCTTTGATGATATCGATCAACTTGACGACTGTTACGATAGGCAACAATGGCCAGAAATCACAGAAGCATTTCAAATGTGGAAATGGAATCAACACTACCAACTTGGAGATAAATGGGCTATGGCCATACCCGTCGAAAGAATTTTTAAACTAAAAAGGGATCGAGGCCATACTAATAAATGCAGAGAAATTATCACACCGTTATTGAAAGCTATACAAGATTTGCCACTTGCACACGCATACACACTCGCCGTTCTCACACATCAACAAAACAATACCTCAGAAAAATCACTTCGAGAAATAGTGGATATATTGCTTCGAAAATGGTACAAATCCATTGTAGCGCCTGGTGAAATGGTCGGGACGATTGCCGCGCAGTCTGTGGGCGAGCCGACCACCCAAATGACGTTAAACACCTTTCATAACGCCGGTAATAGTGCAAAAAACGTCACTTTGGGAGTTCCGAGATTTGAAGAATTGATCAACGCGTCTTCTAAAATGAAAACACCGAGCTCGACTGTTTTTACTAAAGAAACAACTGGCCTAAGACCGGAAAAAGCCTGGAAAATTAAAACGGAACTGAAGAGAACAACGCTCCGTGATCTAGTAGAAACACATACGTACAGTACAGATGTAAATCTTGACGGACTTGGAAAATATCTCGAATTGCCAGACGACAACAAATGGAACACAACAATGCCAAAACACATTTTAAAGTGTATTTTAAACAGACGTATCATGGTTCAAAATGGTGTTAGCCTGGTAGAAATTGTGGAAAAATTAAAAAAACAATCGTTCTCACGACATTTGGCCATTGGTTATGTTAATGTCATCAATGGAAACGACGAAGTATATATTCGCACAAAACATAACAAAAACTTTTTCCAGCACGTCAAAAATATACTTGATACAACCGTAAAAGGAAGCCGCTACATTCCAAATGTGAATATTAGAGTTGAACATCAACAATTTGTTATCGATACAGAAGGAATAGATTTAAATCATATTAAATTGATTGAATCCATCGAACAAACTAAAGTTCAATGCAATGATATTTTCCAAGTCCTGAAAGTATATGGAATTGAAGCGGCGAGGCGGGTTATCCTACAGGAAATGCACAATGTACTGGGGGCGTACGGAATTTATGTAAATATGAGACATTTTATGACAATTGTAGATTGGATGACTTGGGGTGGTAAAATTTGTGCTCTGACAAGACACGGTGTTAAAAAAATGATGGAAGAAGCAACACCACTCAAAAGAGCAACGTTTGAACAACCAGTCGAAATTTTTCATCATGCGGCAACAAAAGGTCTTCACGATGAGTTGTCAGGTGTTTCGGAACAACTTCTCATTGGGAAAGAGCCAAAATGTGGATCATATTTCAATGGGGTTGTTACAGAGGCAGAATATAAAAAACAATGGGACGAAGAAGATTGGCAACCTATGGAAGTAGAAGAGGAAGATTTATTTGGTGATGTTGGTTGGACTGCTGCTGCCATGGATGTGGATACTGCTGCCATGGATGTGGATGGTTCGTGGGATTCATATACCACGTATGCTGTTGATAAGCAGCAACAGCCAGCATGGCAGCAACCGCAATCGGTACCACAACAGTCAGCATGGCAGCAGCAGCAGTCCGCAGCATGGCAACAGCAGTCCGTAGCAACTGCATGGCAACAACAATCAATACCACAACTGCCAGCATGGCAGCAACAACAATCAGTACCACAACTGCCAGCATGGCAGCAACAACAATCAGTACCACAACAGCCAGCCTCGCCAGCTTATTCACCAGCCTCACCAGCTTATTCAC
>Ga0115000_10004391_pt1 | contig 11548 bp, 7 predicted proteins | sample ArcticOcean_MG_C_6_FD_89690 | JGI IMG/M metagenome (GOLD analysis project Ga0115000, IMG submission 89690) | Marine microbial communities from western Arctic Ocean - ArcticOcean_MG_CB8_128 | ecosystem: Environmental > Aquatic > Marine > Oceanic | place: Arctic Ocean: Canada Basin | collected... | reverse complement strand
TGCATTAAACTTACGACGGGACAGTTTAGATTTCAGGTATTCTGCCGCGTCTCTTTCTGTACCTTCATCACACATTAACAATTGTTCCTGTCCAAATGGTCGTTGCGTTGACTTTATCTTGAGAGGATCTTTAAAGGCACAGTCCGCCGAAATGCTTTCACCAAGGCGGCTGAACAGTGGCTAACATTCCCGTCTCACGAAAAACCCGCACGAAGTTTCCGCCCCATATTTTTTCAATTTCTTCGGCCGAGTAACCCCGCGCCAGCAACGCAGTGGTAACATTCATCGCCTCACTGGCATCAGAAAAACCCTCTATACCACTACCATGATTAAAATCCGTTCCGATCCCGACATGGTCAATACCCACTCGCGCAACGATATAGTCTAGGTGCTCCAGCATGTCATCAACCTTTCCTGGCCCCAGCAGTTCACTGACAGCGACAAGGAATGCTTCCTGCATTTCCACATCGCCTATTTCCCAGTACAACTCAAATGGGTAGTAATAATCTTCTTCGATACCTGCAAACCGACGCGCCGCACGAATCTGGCCATCTAGTATCTTATCGTTAGAATCAAATAGGTACCCTCTAAAAGGCGCTACATGGATCACCCCACCATTGCCTCCAATTCCATCAATTTCTTGGTCAGAAAGGTTTCGAGTCACATCTGAAAGTTGCCTAACGTTGGAATGACTGGCGATGACAGGAGCGCTAGACAGGTCCAAAACCTCAAGCGTTGCAGCTCGTGATAATTGCGATACATCAATGATCCCACCCAACTCATTAATCCGTTTAATCGCAGACCTACCAAGCCCTGAAAGGCCACCGTGCTCCTCAACTGGTTCATGAGTGCCTTGTTCCCTAATGTAAATTGGCCGCGACGAATCAGCAAAATCATTGTGTCCCATATGCGTTAAGGCAAACACCCGAACACCAGCGTCGAAGAAGCTATCCAGCGCCGAAACGTCAGAACCCAGAATCCTTGCATTCTGGAACCCAAGAATGAGTGCACCCTTACCACTTCTGTGAGCACCCATCAGATCTTCTGCCGAACGCGCCAAAATCAAATTATTAGATGGATCCCCTGCCAGTTTTGTTACCGCGGCGAGTTCTTCCTCTGCTTTGGCCCGAGACTCAGCGTAGCCTTTTGCATCTCTTGGTCCCGGACCGACCGCAATCGCCATTACCACCGCATCTACCCCACCGGCCCGCATTTTGTCTGGCGCGACCTGTGAACGGCCATCGGTACCGGCATACCGGGATTCCTTACCCGGAATCTCGATATCCGCATGAGCATCAAGCACCAGAGCGCGCCGGTGAATCTCTTGCACACTTGGGTTTAAAGCTGTTGTTAATGGCTCCATGACATCAGACGCAGGCTCAGCGCAGGAAACGAGTGTGAAAAGCACATACAACATGAAAGTAGAACCGGATTTATAGGTCACTCAATGACTCCGTGTTATTAACCTGACTCTACCATGGCCGACAAGCATCAGCAGTGGGCTCTTTGGACAACATCCCATAGATTCCCGAACGGGTCTTCGAAAATAGCCGCAATTCCATACGGAGTCTCGACCGGCTTTTGGTGGATAGTTAACCCCGCGTGCTCGACCAAGCCCATAAAGGCAACTGCATCAGCTGGCTGAAGAATGAAATCGACAACACCTGTAGATTTTTTTAGCGTCGCTATTTTAGCTTGGGCGGCAGATTCAACAATCTGCAGCTCAACACCAAACGAATCAGAGCCCATAGAGAGGAATCGTTCACCAGTGACCGTAAGCTCATCCGAGGTAACGAACAGCCCTAAAACGCTTCCGAGAAAATGCTGTGCAATGTCTACATCTGAAACCAGGTAGATAGCGTGGGTCATTTTTAGCATCGTTTTACCGTGAGTTGCGGACATATTTTCCATCTGGCTCATGCTGGAATGCTGGCATCCGATCCATTGTAAGCCACCCTGTTTTGAGAAACTTCTGGGAAGACCCTCCTAATTAGATTTGGCATGCTCACGGTTGAGCGACGACCCGCATCCTCATGAAGATGACCGGGAGGCCCCAAGCTTTCGGTTAGCGCAAACCCGTGAGGTGTTTTCGCATACTTGCGCAATACCCACTGAGCCTCTGCCTCTTCCATTTTCTCATAAAAACGCTGTTTGCTTTCATCAAAAATTAAGCGATCTGCTTTACCGCTCTCGATCAGAACAATGGTGCTGACGTTATGCGCATTGTCGCAAGATTTTACCGAAGGCCGTTCCACACCAATTATCGCTGGACTACCGTCTTCTGCGGTTTCCAATACATCGTGAAAACAAACTACGCCAGAAAATTTCAGGCCAGCCAGAGCCTAGGACGCAGGGTAAAGTTTAAGGAAGTCAGTTTCACTCTCAGGTGTGCCTATCAACACAATCTCGCCTTCAGCCGGCAACCTGAAGTCAGAACCTGGATTGGTCGTTGTCTTGTCATGGCTGTCAATGCCAATGACGCTGCAGTTTGTCCGTTGCCTGAGATCAGCCTCCGCAAGCGTTTTACCGACCAGCGCCTCTGGCACGGGTACTTTGAACACATCAAGCCCTTCCGCAACCATTAGCAGGTCAACTCGATGCAAAAGATTAAATAATGCATTGGCACCCAGAGAAGCATAGGACAACGCCATATCACAACCCGCCCGATGCATTGCTGCTAGGTTTTTCTCAAAAGTTGTACGACAGATGATCTGGATGTCGGAGCGAATTAATCGACACAGAATAGTCAGATATATATTGGTTTCATCGACACCCGTCGTAATGATAACCGTTTCTGCCGTCTCAATTCCTGCTAGCTGCAGTACAGACTTATCGCCGGCGGAGCCATGAATGTAGGTCCCTGCCTCGAGCACTCGTTCCTCCCTCTCCTCAATAACACGATATTCAACTCCACGCCGCTTTAAAGCGGCAGCAGTGGCCCGGCCGACTCGCCCACCGCCAATAATAATCACAGGCTTCGACGAGGGTAGCACGGCGTCAGCCTGGAACTTCGCGTCGAATTCCTTGAGTTGATGCCGGGAACCCGCCATTACAAGTAACGTGTTTTCTTGAATCACACTGCCCATCTGGCCAATCTCAAAGTTGCCACGTGCCCAAAAACCGACAATGCTGATACTGGTTAACCGCTGAGCTTCATGGTAATCCTTACCTACGAGAGACGTTCTGCTCGAATCTACTTCGGCAATCAGGAGATCATCGATTTTGCCAATCACATGAGAGATTGTGGCACCGCCCGATACCCGTCTTGCCAAGGATTCAGCCACCAAGCGGCTCAAATCGAGAACTCTGCTACAGCCGGCCAGTTTCAGAATCTGGCGCGAGTCTGCAGACCGAGCTGTCGCAACAACAGGTGTTTTGTCGGTAATGCCGCGAACAGTGAACACCACTGAAGTGTTAAAGATATCATCGCGCGTCGTTGCGACTAATGCGGCATGCTCTACTCTCGCTTTCTTCCAGGTTTCCGGATCATTGAGCTCCCCCAGGATTGAATTTATTCCAGCATCAACCAAGCGGGTCACCTGCTCCACTTCAGGCAGGGCAACGACATACGGATAGTTAAAGTGTTCTAGCTTCTCAATAAGAACAGCGGCGACCGGCCCATAGAATGTCAAGATCACGTGGTCATTCATGTCCTTCGGTACACATCTTGGTATCAGGTTAGCTGCTCTGGATTCCAACCAGGGCTCATAGAAAAGCTCAATGAAAATAAATGGCAACAACACCAACAAGAAGACAATCCCTGACAGCAACACGACGATTGAAAACAGACGTCCTAGATCGGTTACAAAACGTACATCACCATAGCCCAGGGTCGACATCGTCGATAATGTCCAATAAAAACCCGTAACGATAGAATGCTGTTGATCTTCGTAGTCCATTAATAACTGGAAAAGCGCCGAGTAAATGGTGATGAAAACAGACAAGGCGAGCACAAATAAAAACAACGTTCTGACGTTACGATGCTTCATCAGTAACGCCAAACGTGTGAAACGCGGCGCAAACTTGATACGCATCCATAAGTGATCTCCATCGCCGTTATGATTGTTACTATTAGACATCCTTTTATCGCCGAAAAACCGAGTACAACAGTTTAACCAATTACTGCAATCAACTGCCTTTCATCGGTAAAGAAAGAAAAACTAGAAATATGGCATTCCCATCCTTGCTCCAGGCTCATAGCCTGAGACGGCTGCTCTCCAATACCTGGAGGGCTTTTCCAAACTTGGCTGTCGTTTTAAATTTATACGGTTTATCGCGCTTGAAGACCGTTGACCGGAACCCACACCGTCGCGCCACTTTTGATGCGACTACCCCGAATCAGCTGGATCAGGCATATGGTCCTTTGGGCGGCGAACAACCTTTACCATTAGCTTGTACGCCAGCACCAACAGGCTTTGCAGCAATCACCGGCGCTACGGGAGTTTGCGAAACCTCCCTGAACTTTGTAAACACAGTCAAAAAAAATCTTAGAACTTCGGTCGCTCTATGTTGGAAGGACGAAATTGAGAGATAAGTGATGAGCGAGGCAGCAGTAGGCAACCACTCAGATTGACATCGACTAATCAATGAAGCATTCCGCAACGCCGAACAGAACCCCTTGATGTACATAATGACTGCAAAAATTGCGGGACCTTTGCGATGAGACCAGCAGCGGCTTTAAAAAGACGACAAAAAAAGCCCGCCTGTTACCAGCCGGGCTTCTGAACCTAGGCTATATTACAAGCCTAAGGTGTGTAGATAAACCTTGAGTTAATTCTACCAACCTCCCTCTAAGAGAAGATTCGTAACGCTTCAGATTAAATACCCACCTTTAATGAAAGATATGACATACGTCCACGCGCATCATGCTGACGAGGGTCATAACTGAAATTGGGAGCGTCCCAGACTTGCGGTGGTTCCTCATCAGCCATATTCAGCATACCCAAGGTGACACGAGCTGTGGCCTCTGAAATCACAAAATCGTAGCTGTACTGGATGTCCCAAGTCATCTGGCTGTCAATACCCTGACTGTATCCAGCAATGGGGTTCGCTTTAGTCGTCTTGTAGCTGGAAATATAGCGAGCAGTCAATGACGCTTTATGATCCCCTCTCGCCCAACGAAAAGCTGTATTGGCTTTGGTTTCCGGCAGAGAGCGTGCAAAGTTGTCGTGGTTAAACAAACCTAAGACATCTGTCGTCTTGCCGTTTATCGGGATCTCGTACTTCAACATATGCGTTGCATTGAATTTGATGCTCATTTCGCCCAGATCTGATTCTGGAAAGAAGTAAGTCGCGCCAACATCAAAACCCTCTGTTTTCACTGCAGCAGCATTGAAGTAGTTCGTGGTTACACCGATGAGGTCGCCATTGATATTTCGTTTTACGTCCGACTGTGCCGGATCAGCTAACACCTTACCCTGAGCATTTTCAATAGTGATCACGTCCTCGTAATCCACCGCCCAGTAATCAAACGTCACATGAAGACTGTCTATAGGATCCCAGATGAGGCCTAAGTTAAGGTTTTCAGCTTGTTCCGGACTAAGATCCTCGTTCGCATTCTGCGCGATCCGGATGAAAACAGCACCACCAACAGGAACACCCGCAGCTGTGTAGTCCTGGATTCCTTGCAAGCCAACGGAACTGGCGTACAGTTGGTGCAAAGAAGGCTCACGGAAAGAGGTACTAGCTGAGGCCCTCAGGACTAGTGTATCTGTTGCCTGAAAGCGAACAGAAACTTTGGGGTCAAAAGTCGAATCGCTGTCGAGATTTTCATAACGACCGGCGAACCTTAATTCTAATGCGTCAGTTGCATCCCATTCCCATTCTGCGAAGGCTCCCCAAGCATTACGTGATTCGCCAACATTAACGCCCCCCCCAAGAAAGAGGAGGTCGGCAAATTTGGTCAGGTTACCGCCGGCGTCAAACTCAACCCGGCTGATATCATTCCTTTTGATTTTTAACTCATCTTTGCGAAACTGTAAACCAGCGGCAAAGTTGGTCACACCCATCTCGCCGTCAATGACGAAGTCGAAGGTGGTGAGGTCTGTATCGGTCTTCGTTTCTTGAAAGACCGAAATGTACTCGATGAGTTCCGCGCTGTTATTACTGGGTACAAACAGATCCCACGCCTGATCTCCATTTGGACCACCAACCCCATTAATCGCATCAGAAAATCGGCTTGTACTCGTATCAGGCTGGATGGCGTGCCCTTCATAGGAACTTGTGGTGAGGGCCGTATTGAAGTGGTAATCGCCAATATCACCGTCAATTTCCAATGACAGGCGTAAATGCTCGTTCTCACGCGGCGCATTGGGCGACGGGAATGACGAGCCAAGCGGACGACCCAACCAAATCAGCGGAACACCAAACGGGTTGCCAGCCTGACCAGGGTTAATAGGAACAGTAAGGTAAGACAGCGCCGGATAACTGGGAGACTGGGGATTATCAAGCACTTCGACTTTCGCCCACATCCCTTCTACATTCGCCGTCCAGCCGTTAGCTAGGTCATGCTGTACGTTGCCGTAAAAATGCGTTCTCTCCTCCTCGTTAATCACATTAAACCGAGGACCGTAAACAAAGCCGCATCGTTCTGTACCATTAGCCTGCGGCTGCAGCACGCCTTTGTTTGCAACGCAGTTTGCATCAGGCACACTGCCAGCAACACCATCCCATGTACCCGCATAAGGGCCAGATGGCACAGTCACTGTAGGCTGTCCTACAAGAAAGCCGAGTAATACGAACGAGTTACCAAGTCCGGAAATAGCTGTCTCGGTCAATTCAGGACGGTCAGCACTACTGAGCGGCGTTCGGTCCAGGTACTCTGCAGCGAAGACGATATTGGTGCTATCGTTCGCCCAACCGTGCAAGAGTGTGAAGTGCGTGTCTTCCTGACTATCAGAATCGGTCGCCTGGTACTGAACACCGAACTCTGTACCGACAAAATCTTTTTGCGTGATGTAGTTGACTACCCCAGCCACAGCGTCAGAGCCGTAAATAGACGCGGCACCTTCTTTGAGTATTTCAACGCGTTGCAGCGCACTCGAAGGAATCATGCTGGTATCGACAAAACTCGACCCATCGTTGGCTGTAGCTGCTGCAAGCGTATTTCGACGACCATTCACCAACACGAGTGTTGAACCAAGACCCAGTCCCCGCAAGTTAACGTTACTTGTGCCTTGAGTGGAGCCAGCTGTAAACGAATCCGGTGTGTTTTCTGAACCTGAGTTAACAGTCATATTTCGTGTTATGTCGGCTATAGTCACCGCCGCCATTTCATCGATATAACTTCGACTCAGCAAATCAATCGGCGAAGCCCCATCCGTTGCGCTAGACTTAATATATGAACCTGTGGTGACCACTTCTTCGATAATCTTATCTTCTGCTAAGGCCATTTGAGACCCTAACCCAAGGATTGCCATCAAATACAAAGCAGACCAAAGCGGGTCATTCTTTTTGTGATAAATCATTTATTTCCTCATAATTATTTGTTGGTGTCCCTTAGGGAACCTTTCATACTGCGGGCAGCGTTATTTTTGATAGTGTAGCGGCTTAAAAAAATGATCAATTTTCCGCGCTACTTATCATTAAGCAAAACCTTTAAGCAAAAAAAACCGCACTCCAAGGAGCGCGGTTTCTTTAACACTTTAGCCTAAAGCAATGCTATTACATGCTATAGGTAAAACCAAACTTAATCATACGACCGAAGCCACTATGGTTATAAGGATCGTAGTTCAGGTCATTTGCAACCTGGGGTGGATCCTCGTCAGTGAAGTTAAGAACGGATAGCGTGAGCGTAACGTCATCAAACATATTGTTAATGTAGTGAGCATCATGCGTCATGTGATCATCAATATTATCAAGCGCAGCCACAGGACTATTAGCATCTTCCATACCATCAATGTAACGCGCCGCATAAGTTACGCGGTGTGCCTCATTGCTCCACTTTGCAATGAACGAAGCCTTAAGCTCAGGCTTTGGCTGAAAGGGCGTGCCTTCATTCAAACGACCGACAAAATCGTCGCCAGGCGCAAGGGTAAACCCATCACCCGTGACAAAGTCGTCCGATTTGTACTCAAGCGTATAGCTACCCTCAAGACCCAGCGTCAACTCACCACCAGCCACTCCGTCAAAGCTGTAGTTCGCGACGATGTCGATACCAGAGGTGTCTATATCGGAGCCATTGATGACTGACCGCGTGATTCTTTCTACACCACCAACTGAAGTCCCGGTTGGGGTCAACCGTCCTCGAAGCAGGTCGCATGCAGCTGAACCAACGCCGCTACCGCCATCAGCACAGCCGTTGGAACCGTATGCACCAACGATCGCATTGGCATTTTCAAGCTGGAGAGGGTCCTCAAAATTGAACGACCAATAGTCTAGAGAAGCATAGAAATTCTCGTTCTGGTAAATCACGCCAAAGTTCGCCGTCAAAGCAGTTTCCGGATCAAGGTCGGGATTACCAACAGTATCTCCAGCCTTGAACGCTAATGCCGCCCCAATGAACTGCAGAGACGTGCTAGTGCCACTCAGATAACTACTCGGCGGGCCTCGGAAGGTCGTTGAAACAGATCCACGCAAACTAAGCTCATCCGTCAGTGTCCAGCTAAACGCGAGCTTCGGGTCGATCGTGTCACCACCATTTTCTGATCCGTAGTCCTCGTACCTGATCGCTAGCTGGACGTCCAAGGTCTCGGTAATCGGCATTGCCAATTCCGCAAATACGCCATAAACGTTCCGATCTGTATTTTCCTCGTCCGTTGCCGCCAGGAAGGCAAGCTGACCCGCGCCACCTAAACCACAATCGAGGGAGGCAACATGACCAAGCGTGACTGACATCGGATTACTAAAGGGACAAGGGTTAATGGCACGATTGGCGACATCTTTCACAGAAAAGTCATAAGTGTCTTTCCTATACTGAATACCTGCCGCCCAACCAACTGAACCGCCGCCAAGATCCCAGCTACTGTCACCGGACAAAATGGCTTCGAAAACAAGTGATTCGTTATCGGTGACTGAACCCGTTTCAGCCGTCAGCCAGTTGATCAACTCGCTAGAGTTAGCAACTGAAGCATTGTACTGAGGATTTGTTGCACCGGTAACAGGTGAGAAAGACAAAGCATTCGAAAATGGGTTGTAGTACTCACAGGATCCTACGCCAGCAGCGCCTGTGGCTTGATCACACCCTGCACCACCCAACCCGTCGAAGGCAAATGCCATTCGCTCTATAAACATGTCGCTACCACCGATATCCCTTTCACGCTTCGACCAGCTAAAGCTGGTATCGAAAGAGATACCACTGTCGGTTTCACCCACGAGACCGAAGGAGATTCGCTTGGTCTTAGTTTTGCGATGCGCAGACTCTGGCTGACCATTTCGACCAGCAATACCGAGCATTCTTGACCAACTGCTTGCGCCCTGAACGGAGGCTGGAATCCCTGCTACTTCGTTGAATAAGCCAGGGTTTTGGGCTTTCAGGTCAACAAGACCCGGGTGATTTGCTTCGATGAAACGATCGTTACCAAGCAGAGCCTGAGGAGGATAGGAAGGGGATGTTTTCCACTCTGGAATATCCATGTCGTGGTACAAAGCTTCCGCGTGGAAGCTGATCTTATCGCTGATATCGTAATTAACTTCAGCGAATACTTTGTAGCTTTCCTGCTCTTCTATCAGGTTATCGAAGAACGTGTACTGAAAACGACAAAAACCGCCGGTTGAAGTGCCACCCAGCAGTTCACAGCCTGGATCAGGGGTCGCGCCGCCGAGCAAAGTCCTTCCACCAGCACCATTAGAAATGCCTGGGAAAAAAGTTCCTGGGTTGCCAATACTACTCCAGCCACCTGGCCCGGGATTTTCAGCAAATGGACGTAATGCCCAGTCACGATCACGAATCTGGAGCTCCGAACGCTCTTCGTATTCTCCCGAAATTGCGAAGTGAAGTGCGCCGCTACGCCGGCCGAAAATTGCTGCGACCTTTGTATCACCGTCGGAGTCATCAAGCTCGGTAAAGTTACCGCTCATTTCAAAGCCTTCAAAACTGTCACGAGTGATGAAGTTAACAACACCACCAATGGCATCTGAACCATAAAGCGCTGCTGCACCGTCTTTCAACACCTCAACGCGACCGATCGCAATACTAGGTATTGCCGAAATATCGACACCAATTGTCTCGGTTGAAACGTGACGTTTGCTGTTAATCAGAACCAACGTTCTGGCTGGACCCAAACCACGAAGGTTAATAGCTGTAACCCCTTCTGCTGCCTGAGAGCCCCGGGTGTCAAATTGGTTGGTTTCCCCAATGTTGCCCGAAGTAACCCCAAGGTTCCTAACCATCTCTATGAGTGAAGGACTACCCACGTCTTGTAGGTCAGCTCTGGTCAATACGTCAACTGGTAATGCCGCATCCTCGGGTGTGCCCTTGATAAAGGAGCCGGTGACAACGACTTCCTCTAACTGATCTTCTGCCAGGGCCGCTTGAGACCCAAAACCAAAAATCGTCATGAAATACAAGGCTGGCCAAAGCGCCACCTTTTTTTTGTAATGAAGCATTTATTCCCCCTAATTGTTTGTTGGTGTCCCTAGCGGGACCCTTAAATCAATAACACTAAGGGGCGCGCATTTCTGCTCGAATGAGCATAAATTGATTTTCACTTCCTTCAAAGTGAAGTTTTCAAGGTAGTCCCAGACTAGGACGGCGTCAATGGCTAATATGTGTTTTTTTAGAAAAACAACAAAGGGAATTAAGACTAAAACAATCAGACTTGACGGTTGTAGGCTGCACCGAAGATTTACAAAGGCCCGGAAGGTTTCGCGCTCAATATTTCTCCCATTCTTAAAAATGATCGCCTTCCTGCTTTAGAATAACCTAGGCGAATGTCGTTTTTTATGGTCGAACTTTTATCAGACTAAATCTGACGTTCATTGATGAGAACATCGTTAGCAGAGGGTAAGGTAAGAACGCCTCACTGACAGGCTTGAATTTCAGAATTCATCAAAAACACGCAGCCTGCGGTAGGAGAAAGCCATCGTTTTCGTATAGATAATTTAACTCATCTAAAAACAGGGCCTTTTGAACTAATTACCGACTGACTCTTCAAACAAAATATCCAACCCAAGGTTCCTAGCAACCGCATCAAGTTGCTTGTCCAAACTTTCAATGTCGACTTCATTAGGAACCTCAACGAGAGCATCCGCGATAAAGTTCAGCTCTCCACTCATCGATGCCGGCCTGACCACGGTTTCCATTTCCACGACATTAATGCCATAGCCAACAAGTTGGCTCGTAACGTCCTGTAATATGCCTGGCCGATCAGGCCCGATAATATCTAACTTCATCTTTTGCGTCGTCTTGCCCGGGGACCCTTGTATTAACGGCCTTATTATAAAAGTGAGCCCCTTAAGGGCTTGAAGGCCTTGGTCTAGTTCCTCGAGACAATCCGAGTTAATGAGAATTCTGACGGTTCCCGAAAAATATCCACCAAGCCCAGACATACGGCTTTCCTGCCAGCTTCCACCATGCCTGGCAACCACATCCGCAATCACTTGGACAATC
>Ga0115000_10004389_pt1 | contig 11551 bp, 8 predicted proteins | sample ArcticOcean_MG_C_6_FD_89690 | JGI IMG/M metagenome (GOLD analysis project Ga0115000, IMG submission 89690) | Marine microbial communities from western Arctic Ocean - ArcticOcean_MG_CB8_128 | ecosystem: Environmental > Aquatic > Marine > Oceanic | place: Arctic Ocean: Canada Basin | collected... | reverse complement strand
GGCGGAAACCCCGGGTTAGGAGGAGGAGGAGGAGGGTTTGGTCAGCCCAGTCCACCGATTGCGGGACAACAACAACAACAACAACAACCGACGAATCAAACCGCACCGCAAACGAATCCGAACAACGACATGCTCGTGCAGTCCTCGCCTCAAGACGGCATCACTTCGTTAAAGTGGTCACCGACGGGGAATTTCTTGGTCGCCACCGGGTGGGATAACAAGGTTTTGTGTTACGACGTGCAACCGAACGGACAGGCGTTGCCGAAAGCGGCGATGGAGGCGCACGAGGCGCCGGTGATGGCGTCCGTGTGGAGTCCAGACGGAAGCGCGGTGTTTAGCGGCGGGTGCGATAACCAGGCGAAGAAGTGGGATTTAGGGTCGAATCAAACGACGCAAGTGGCACAGCACGATGGACCGATTAGGCACATGGCGTGGATTCAGCAACATAACATTTTGTGCACGGGGAGTTGGGATAAGACGTTGAAGTATTGGGATACGAGACAACCGAATCCCGTGAGCGTGGCGCAATTGCCGGAGAGGTGTTACGCTTTAGACGTGAAACAGAATTTATTGGTGTGCGGGACAGCGGAGAGGCACATATTGGTGTATAACATGCAGAATCCAACGCAACCGTATAAGCAGTTGTATTCGCCGTTGAAATATCAGACGAGGTGTATCGCGGCTTTTCCGGATCAGAGCGGGTATTTGGTCGGGTCGATCGAAGGGAGAGTAGCGGTGCAACACGTTGAGGATAACATGAAATCGGCGAATTTTACGTTTAAATGCCATCGAGAACAGAACGATATATACGCGGTGAACTCGATATCGTTCCATCCGACGTTTGGAACGTTTGTCACTGCCGGTGCGGATGGGAATTACAACTTTTGGGATAAAGATTCCAAGCAAAGGTTGAAGGCGATGGAAAAAGTAAGTTGTCCGATTTCCTGCGGCGATTTCAACAGAGACGGGACGATTTATGCCTACGCTGCGAGTTACGAGTGGAGTAAAGGTGGTGATAATCCAATGGCTAACCAGCCGAATAATATATATTTGCACTCGGTGGCGGAAACGGAGGTGAAACCGAGACAAAAGAGTAGAAGTCTCGGCGGCAGACGTTGAAAATACAACATCCCCATCATCGATCGCATATAATAATCAAATATAATGAAACAACAACTTTTGTACTACAACTCTTTTTTAAACGACGACGACGTATGCTTTCACATTCCTTTTTTATCGATTTAACACGCCACCATCGATGCCATCGAAGCGGTCTTCCGCGACGGCCAACTCACCACCGAACGCGCACGCTTCTATGACTAAATGCTTCAAATTATCCAACGTCATCTCCATCGTTTCAATTTCGAAATAGGACGTTCGTAATCGAGCGTCTGTTTCTTCTTCTTCGTCGTCGTCGTCGTCGTCGTTTGCACTTCTTTGTCGATTTCTGCCGTATTCATTTTTGGATAAAGCTCGTTTTGTGCTCGTTTTAGTGATTAACAACTCGAGTTCACGCATGCGTTCAGAAAGTTCGTTTGAGTTTGACGCTTGCGCTCCGAACAACGCCTCCACGTGTCTCTCCAAAGCACCTCTGGCTTCGGCGGATTCAATACGCGCTGCACGCGCGCGAACTTCCGGATCCAACGATTCAATGTACGCTTTAAAAGAGTGTAATTGCGGCTCAACACACGTTCGAGTTCCCGCGGCTTCATCGACGATGCAAAATTCGTCGTTTCTGTTGCCCGCTTCAACTTTCCCGTGCGCGATGTCGTTTTCGCGTTTGCGTAATCGAGGTCGCGCGCGAAAATTGAGCGTTCTCTTCAAACCGTTGTTATTAGACGGTGGCGCGATCGATTCTGCGCTCTTGCGTTTTTCTTCTTCTTCTTCTTCTTCTTTCTCTTCTTTTACCAAAGCTGTCGTCTTTTCCGAAAACAACCGCTCGACGTTGTATCTCTTCTCCACTCGGCGTAAAAAGTACCCGTACGCCGCCGACCTTTGGTACACGTGCGCCAACACGACTTTCGGGATATACTTTTCGAAATTTTCGGGATTCAACCCACCGTTCGTGGAAACGTTACTCAAAACGCCAATCAAATGTTTGTTCAAAATATCCTCCGAACCAGCTGGTAAAAACTCCGACGACAACACTTGACATCTTTTCACCAACCCGGATCGTCGTAATCGCACGTTTTCGAAATCAATCGTCAGCTCGACGCCTCTCGTCGCTTTCTTCTGAGCGATGCACAAATATAAAGCGTCCTCGACTTCCCGTTTCCTTCTCAACTGCGAAAACGCTCGATCCGAAAACACGTTTACAATCGTCGCGTTTAAGTCTTCTTCTTCTTCTTTGTCTTCTTCTTTTACCAAAGCCGTCGTCTTCTCTTTTTCTTCTTTTTCCTCTTCTTCCAAAGCCTCCTCCCACAGTCGTAACTGCTTTTCCAACTCGTCCTCGAACGCGTTCGGGTCTCGCTCTAAGACTTCTCTCAAGTGCGTCCCAACCGCGCTGGACGGTTGCATAGGGGACAGTTGGAACGCAGACGCCGTGAAGTTCCTTTCGTTTTCTTCAAAAGAGGAGTCGTCATTTTTTGATGACTCTAACGATGATGTCGCGGCGGCTTTGCGCGTAATTAATCTTCGATGACTGCTGACCTGTCGCCGATTTTGTTGATGATGCGCGATCATGATTTTATCACGACGACTCTTTAAACCACCAGCACCAACGAGGAGAGTATCAACACGTGGTCGTGCTAAAAGCATTGACGATGATGATGATGATGATGATAGTGTTGTTGCCATTTTTCAAGCGAAGAAGAGAGAGAATTAAAGCGCGGGCTTTTTCTCTCTTTTTTTTTAATAACCCCCGTGAGTGGATTACAATTTCACTTTCTTTTACTGTTATCTTCTTTCAAAACGCAGGATAGTATTTGAGAGAGAGAAACGGTGAGAGAGAGCACAACGACAACAACAACGCTCCGTGTTTTGGGCAACAACAAACGCACTCTTTAGAGATGATTTTTTGTATGTGCGCGTATGCGATGAGAATGCGTCAAAAAAAAGGAGGAAATGACAACAGTTTTCTCTTCCCCTTTTCGATAAATTTTTCTTGTTTTCGCGGGAACGACGAAAATTTCATTGTGAAAATTTGTGAAAAAAAGGTAGTGTTTTTTTCCTAAAGGCGCAGAACAGAACCGAAACTCTCTCCTGCTCTCTCCCTCCCACTTCGAGTACTACGACGTGAATAGAACAACAACGATATATACTATAATAAATATGAGTTTTAGCAGCGCTCTTAACAACCAGTACCAGCAGCAGCAGCAGTATTACGTCATCTCTGATCGTCATCATCATCCTTCTTTGAATTCTTCTACTTTGTCTTCGATGAAGAAGAAGAAGAATAAAAAGAAGGAACTTTATTATTCTTCCTGTGTGAGGACGGGGCAGCGCTCGGGTGCCTCTTGTTGTTCATCGTCGATGTCATCAAAATCTTCCTCCTCCTCTCTCTGCTTCGTGAGCGAGGACGACGACGACGGGGGAAACGACGACGGTGGTGAAAAATATGCGACGACGAGAAGACGAACGGCGGTTCTTGGAGCAGCAGCAGCAGCAGCGGTAATAACGATGACGCCTTTTACAGAAAATGCTGAAGCAGCCGTGACGTCTTTCGTGCCGAAAACGGCCACGAGAGCGAAGACGTCGTTGCAAAACGTCGTCGAGTTGACGCCGGAAAATTTCAAAGATTATGTTTCCGCGGACGCGGAGAACCCAACCCCGAACGTTTTCGTTGAGTTTTATGCGCCGTGGTGCCCTTTCTGCCAAAAGTTGGAACCGATTTGGAACGAGTTGCCGAACGAGTTGAGGAAGTACGGGAACGAGACAACCATCGCGAGAATGAACGTGGATAAGTACACGGATTACGCGAGAGCGTACGGGGTGAGCGGTTTTCCGACGTTGATGTTATTTGAGGCTGGGAAACCAGTTGGAGCGAAGACTGGGTTGATAGATATGCAAACGGCGTTGAAGTACGCTGGAGTCTCGAAAGCGAAATTAGGCTTCGCCGCCGGTCCGGATAAAGCTTTGGATAAAGTTTTAACGAAAGATCAGGTGGAAAACGCTCGAAAAGAGTTGGATATCGTGAGAAAAGAGGTATCCAGTGGATTAGCTGTGGAGTCTAGAGATAAAGCGCTTACAGCGCTGAACGTTGTAGATGGCGTTTTCGTTAGTCAGCTGTGATATTTTAATACGAAATTATGACGCGCGTTTTTATTTATTGATAAACACTTTCTTCTCCTTCTGGCGTTCGTCGTAACGATCCTTCTTTTGGCAATATCGCAGTAAACTTAACATCGCGCTTTGCGAGACGCCTTGAATTCTACCGGCGTGACCGAGCGTTTCCGGTCGAACGCTCGCGAGTTTCTCTTTGTCCTCCGCGGATAATCCAAACACGTCGTCATAGTTTATATCCTCTGGAATGATCAACGTTTCGTCCTTCTTCATGTCCGAGACGTCTTTGGATTGACGCTTGATGTAATTTTCGTAATACAAATCCGTCGAGGCGAGTTCTAAAGCCGAGATATCTCTTTCGGTTATGTCCAAAAGCTCGCGTAAAGCAGTTTCGGTCTCTTTCTCTTCGTCGTAAATGCTGTTCTCTTTCTCCGCTTTCGTGTTGGACACCATTTGCGAAAGCGCGTTTATGATGTTCCCAATCTCCTCACCGCTTTGAATAACCTCTGCCGGAGAAATCAAACGCCCGTGTCGAGCGTCTGGACATCTCGTGCACCCCAAATGTATCCACTGCTTTGCCTGTTGCCGGAATCCATTTGTATTTTTCAAAAGATGAATCGCTCTTTTACTCAGATTTTCTCTCTCCGTGGCGAACTGATATCGCTCATCCGAAACGAGTCCACATTTGCGACCGATTTTCGTTAACCGAATGTCCGCGTTGTCGCCACGAATTGATAATCGGCGCTCCACTCGACTCGAAAACATTCTATACGGTTCTGTCGCACCTCGAGTTGTTAAATCGTCCGCTAAGACGCCGAGGTAACTCGAGTCTCGAGACAATTCGAGCGGAGAGTCGCGGTCGGCGGCGTTGGCGCCAGCCAAGACGCCTTGCGCGGCGGCTTCTTCGTACCCTGTTGTTCCGTTAATTTGCCCAGCGAGATATAAACCTTTCACTTTTTGAACCTCTAAAGTTCGTCTGAGCTCTCTCGGATCGACATAATCGTATTCAACAGCGTATCCCGGACGAAGCATTTCGACGTTTTCTAAACCGGGTATCGAACGGAGCATATCCAACTGCGTTCCTTTTGGAAGTGAATTCGAAATACCAGCTGGGTATATGATATCACTCGTCAATCCTTCGGGTTCGAGCCACACAACGTGGTCGCGATTCGGAAACCGTCTGACTTTTGATTCGATCGATGGACAATAGCGCGGACCAGTCGCGAGATTTTCATCCGCGTAGTTTGGATGTGACATTATCATTTTTTCCGTCTCCGCATTCGTGCTCGTGCTGTGGCACGATACTTGCTCTTGCGACGGCATCCAAGGTCTTTTTGTAGACGATAACGATAAGTTATAAAAGGAAAAAGGTTCCGGAACATCGTCTCCTTTTTGCTCTTCGCACCGAGTAAAGTCAATGGTGGATTTTCTCAACCTCGGCGGCGTCCCGGTTCGTAATCTTCCCATTCTCAAATTCAACCCGTACAACGAATCCGCCAACGAGGACGAGGCCGTCGAAGCTAAATTATCCGCCCGTTCCGTGACGTTGGAAGATATCCTCCCGGCGTTAAATACTTTCTCGCCGCCTCCCAAGTGAAGCACGCCTCTCAGAAACGTCCCGGTCGTTATCACGACCGCTTTGGCAAACACCGACGTCCCATCTTCCAATCGAACTCCTTTGCACGTTTTACTTACATCACTCCTATCACTAGTACTATTACTACTATTTCTACTACTACCACTACTACTACTACTACTACTACTATTCTTTTCCTCTCCTCTCTCGTCAATCAACAGCCCGCTCACGCATGCGTCCACCACGGTCACGTTCGGCAACTCGCCCACTAACTTTTGCATGTGTTTCTTATACAACTCTCGATCCATCTGCGCGCGGACACCTCGAACCGCTTTACCTTTGCTCGAATTCAACACTCGAAATTGAATTCCGGACAGATCTGCGGCCTTTGCCATTAATCCGTCCAACGCGTCGATTTCTCTCACCAGAGTGCCTTTGCCTAAACCACCAATGGATGGGTTGCAGGACATTTCCCCGATGGATTTTACGGGTTGTGGAGTTATCAGCGCGACTCGACTGCCTCGACGGTTCGCGGCAGCCGCGGCTTCGGTGCCGGCGTGACCACCACCGACGACGACGACGTCGAATTCATTATTACTGCTACTCTTGTTCTCGCCTTCCGCCGCGAGTGGACGCAAGTTGTTCAGGAATCGTTTGTTACTTTTATTGAAAAAAAGGCGGAGGTGGTTCCCCGTGAGTTGGTCTTCTCGTTTTCTTCCCGAGGTGAGATGACCACGAACACGCGCAGCAGCAGCAGCCGCCGCCGCCGCTCTTCTTCTCATTCGTGTATAAATACGAGTGATAGTGTTTGGTGGGCGTACTATTAGTGCCGAAGTGTGAATTACATTTTTGTTCTAAATTCCTCTCTTTGCTCTCTCCCAGAAGAGAGTTCATATCTCTTTCTCTCCGTTTTTTTCTAAACGTAATCTTGCAGATACGAGGACCAGCGTTTCCGTCCTTCCATTGCTCCTTCCCTGAATATACAGTCGTTATAAATAGTTATACAAAAAAGTATGCATATATATATAATCTATGATATTACGTGAAGACTTACGGCTTCTTGGACGCCTTGATGCCAGCGATGGCGGCGGCGTAATCCGGAGAGTTGAAGACGGCGGAACCGGCGACCAAGGCGTTCGCCCCGGCATCGATGACCTTGTACGCGTTGGCCGGAGAGACGCCCCCGTCGACTTCAATCCACGGGTTGACGTTGTGCTTGTTGCACAACGCCTTAATCTCTTTGATCTTTGACACTTGCGATTCAATAAACGATTGACCGCCGAAGCCCGGGTTGACGGACATGACCAAAATCAAGTCGACGAGGTCGATGATGTACTCCAAGCACGTAATCGGGGTTCCCGGGTTCAACACGACGCCCGCTTTGCAACCCAAGTCCTTTATTTGACCGATAGTTCTGTGCAAGTGAATGGTACTCGCGCCTTCGGCGTGGACGGAGATGATGTCCGACCCCGCTTTCGCAAAGTCCGCCACTCTCAACTCCGGTTCCACGATCATCAAGTGCGTATCCAAAACCTTGTCCGTGATTGGTCTCAAAGCATCAACAACCAACGGGCCAATGGTGATGTTCGGCACAAATCGACCATCCATAACATCGATGTGAATCCATTCCGCGCCGGCTTTGTCCACCGCTTGCACTTCCGCACCTAAAGTCGCAAAGTTCGCCGACAAGATGGACGGGGAAACGATGATGGAATTCTTGTCGCACGCGTCGACTTTGGCGTTGGCGACGACTTGCAACGCGCCTCTCTTGGACGACGTGGTCGGCTTCGCAGTAACGCGCAAGGCGGCTTGAGTAGTAGTAGTAGTGCTGGTAACGGAGAACATTATTAGTAGTATTAAACGTAGAGTAATAGGTTCGTGTATAAAAAGTAAAGAGACTAACGAACGAGAATAACCAGATAAGGCTGCTTTTTTTTTCTTGGCTGCTTTTTCTTGCTCTTCAATTGTTTTTTTTGCCCTTTTTTCTCAAAGTGATTTTTTAGCGGAATTCCTCACTAGAAACTTTGTTACGTGTAGAAGAAGACAGCGAGCTCTTATTAGAAGTAACGAACACAAAATACGCGCGCGAACATGTTTACTTTATCCACTTCCGCGACGGTTTCATCGGTACGTCTTTCGCGTCTTTCATTTTTTTTTGTCTTCTTCTCTCATGAAGCAAATTCATTCGAGTGGGCGGATTTCCCTTTAAAACCTGAAGAGGATTTTTTACGCGCGCATTAAAGAGAGAGAAAAAAAGGGCGGCGGAGTTCTGTGCTCGATGATGCGATGGGTTTCGAAAAGACGTGGCGTGCAGAACGCGCGCGGAAAAACCGTTTTCGCGCGGATTCGAACTCGATCGTTTCGTTTATAGCCGACCTCGTAATAAAACACGCGGTGGTCGGCGATGGATGATGACGGCGTTTTATCCGTGTTTGGGTCTCTCTCGCTCTCTCCTCCTTCGCAAATTTCGTCAAACTTATCCCTTCTTCTCCCTCACTTATTTTATCATCATAAAACAGGCGCGATTGAGCACCACGACTTCGTTTAGACGACAATCCCATCAACCGAAACGCGCAAACGCTGCCTTTACGGTTCGCGCTGCCGATGGGGACGACAAAAAAGAAGAAGCTGCTGCGGACGAATTTACCGGTTTGAAGTATACGAAAGCGTCTGAGTTTGCGAACATGTCCAACGAACAAATCTTGGCGGAAGTTGCGGCGACGAAGAAAATGTTGTACTCGTTGAGAGTGAAGCAATCGACGAGAAAGGCGTTTAAAGGACATCACTTTGACATTTTGAGAAAGAAGGTTGCGCAGTTGTACACGGTTCGACGACAAAGAGAGGTGGCGGAACGCGTTTCCAAGAGAGACTCTAGAGAAATTATGAGACAAGAGAGGAAAACGAACATGTACATTTAAAAGAGAATACTTGGTATATCTATTAGGTAGCTTTATATTTGTTTTGGTATCAAAATTAATTATTACACAGTAGTCTAAATCTTTATTTCTGCCACGCTCTTACTTACAAATCTAAGCCAAACGCTTTGACGGCGAAATCAGTCAAGTCTCTCGTGATTAAAACTCCGCCGCTGATCAATAAGAAAAGCACGCCGGCACCGGTGATGGATTGCTCCGTCTCCTTTTGCATTTTCTTACCTCGAATAGCTTCGATGATTAACAGCAACAAAAATCCACCGTCTAAAGCCGGCAACGGGAGCAAGTTGACGATGGCTAAGTTGATGTTTATAACCGCGCCAAACTGGAACAAGCCGGAGATGTCTTTCCTGACAACCTCCGCGCCGACGGCAACGATGGCTAACGGACCAGAAACTTGGTCTTTCGACTGGCTGAAATTGGTGACTAATCCAGTCAACGATTTACCGACGAGAGTGAACAATCTGCCAAACTCTTTCGAGGCTAACTTGATGGAATCCACGGGACCTTTTGCCATTTTCTTATACAACACCGAGTTTGCCTCCAGTCTCGTGCCTACTCTCCCTTCTAAAGTCTTTGGCGTCTCATCTGGAATCAAGTTCAACTTTACCATTTCACCTTTTCGACTGACGATGACGTCCAGTTTTTTATTCGCCGACGCTTTGATCTTGTTCACGACTTGATTGACCGTTTTCGCATCCGCCTCCAAATCTTCGCCGTCGATGCGCAAAATGATGTCGCCTCTTTTGAATCCAGCCGACTCTGCCGCCGAGGGCGAGACGAATCCTTTGACAATCACTCCTGGCGCGTATTTCGCGTACGTCAAACCAATAGTGTTCGCCTGCGCGAGTAAAATAGCAAACGCAAACACGCAATTGGCGACAATCCCAGCCGAAACGACAATCGCTCGGTCTTTCACCGGTCTGTTTCGTAACAAATCTGGATCGTCCGGCGGGTACGGACAGTCCACGTCGTCGTCCGGAAACGCGACAAATCCACCCAACGGTATCGCTTTTAGAGAGTATTCTACCTCTTCCCCTTGATACGAAAGCACGTTCGGTCCAAACCCGACTGCGAATTTGTTCACGTGTATGCCTTGCGTCCTCGCGGCGAGAAAGTGACCAGATTCGTGTACAAAAATGATCGTCGCGAGCACCGATAACGCTTGAATAACCGACCCAGGTCCTTCTAAATCAAAGTTCGGGGCAACCATAACACCCATTGGTAAAAGCATAAACGAGCTCAGCGCGAGTGGCGCGTTCATTTCAACGCGATCCATGAATGATGTCGTCGTCGTCGTCTTCGCTTTTGTCTTGGGGAGACGAAAAGACGACGACGAGCACACTTTCGAGGACGACGAAGCGCGACGGGTTTCGAGCTCTTCGTCGGACGACGACGATAAAAACGACGTCAAGGTCGATGCTTCTGCTCCTGCTGTTGTCCCTAAAGCCTCCTCCTCCTCGTCTGCGCACGAAAAGCACACCACTCCACCCTTCTTCTTTTTCTCCCTCCTTTTCCTTTTCGTCGTCGTCATCCGATGATGATGACCAACAAAGTCATCATCATCTTCTTTCAAGCGGGAACAAAAAATCCTCCCCTCCCTTTGCTCACCAGCGCTTCTCCTTCCTTTGATTAAAGAAGAACGAGAACGACGAGAGGAGGACAAAATCGACGGCGAAATCGTCGTCGTCGTTGTCATCATCGTCGTCGTCGTAAAGAGTTTTATGTATATGTATGTATCTGTTAAAGGGAAAAAAGAATATGAAGGAGCGAAAGAGAAAAATTTCCGTTTTAAAATACAGTTGGGATTTGTGTCGGGTGTCGCGTCGACAGAAAATTTTCGTTCAAAAGGCGCTTGCGCATCTCTGCTGTCTCTGTCGTCTCGCCGTCGTCGCGTGCGAGTAAAAAAGGGTGCGAGAACAAAGAGTGAGAGAGAGAGAGAGAGAGTCTTCTCGCTCTCCAAAGCAGTCTCACCTCTGCGTCGTCGTCGTCGAAGAGAAGGAGAGAAAGCATTTTGTTTTGGGTGAGACGAGATTTATCAATATCCGCTTTAAATATAAAACGTTCGAAAAGAGATTTCATTTCCTCTCCCCCTCATACTCTCGCGCGGCAAAAAGAAGAAGATTAAAAGAAGAAGAAGAAGAGAGTCGCTTTTGGCGTGGTCTCAAAGTCCATCTGTGTAATAACAATAAAACGAGACGCGCGACGAAAACGGCCGCATAGAGGAGGAGGACAGAGGACAGAGAGAGAGTAAAAGAGAGTAAATAATTTTTATTGGAATAATGTCTGCCCCCTCCTCGAAAGAGGACGGTTTGAGAAAGCAACCGACTTCGACTTCATCGACAAATAACGATGGTAAAAAAATAATCAAAAACTTGAAATCCGGGAACGAGTACGCGATTTTCTCCTCAGAGGACAACCAACCCATCGGGAGAGGCTCTTTTGCCACGGTTTGGAAAGGTTTCGACGAGACATCGAAAGAAACCGTGGCGATTAAAGAAATGTCCACGCGAGGGTTACAACCGAAACTGAGAGAGGCGTTGGAGTTGGAGATTACCGTGTTGAGGAACGCGAAGCATAGGAACATAATGAAGTTGGTAGACGTGGTGGACGATTTGCGAACGGAGAGGGTGTATTTAATATTGGAGTATTGCGCTGGTGGGAATTTGTCCGAGTTTATACGGAAACGAGGACGCGTGAGTGAAGCCGTGGCGAAACATTTCATGACGCAGTTGGCGAACGGTTTATCGGCTATGCGTTTACAATCGTTAGTGCACAGAGACTTAAAGCCGGATAATTTGTTGTTGAGCGAGAGAACCGC